>Ga0172367_10000491_pt1 | contig 60992 bp, 43 predicted proteins | sample Lak10m_FD_114542 | JGI IMG/M metagenome (GOLD analysis project Ga0172367, IMG submission 114542) | Freshwater microbial communities from Kabuno Bay, South-Kivu, Congo - kab_022012_10m | ecosystem: Environmental > Aquatic > Freshwater > Lake | place: Democratic Republic of the Congo: South-Kivu... | reverse complement strand
TGGTTTTAACCATGACATACTCGCCCTTTTTGCTAGTGCCTTTCGGGAAAACCACTACCACATTCTCGCTATTGCGTCCGTAATGGTGCTCTTCAGACTTCTTAGATACGCCTTCAACCAAGACGCGCTGGGTTTTACCGACATGTGCTTTTGTGCGTTCGGCTGCGCAAGTCATTTGAAGGTCAATAATCTCTTTAAGTCGTCTTCCTTTAATCTCTTCGGGAACATTGTCCTCGAATTTTCTTTCGGCCAAGGTGCGCGGACGTTCAGAGTATTTGAACATATAAGCCATGTCGTAACGCACCTCCGCCATGAGCGAAAGGGTAGCGGCATGTTCTTCTTCGGTCTCATCACAAAATCCTGCAATGACATCAGTACTGATGGCACAACCGGGAATGATACGTCGAATAGCTGCAATACGATCTAAATACCATTCGCGTGAATAACCGCGATTCATGCGTTTCAACACATCGGTATGTCCACTTTGAACGGGTAAGTGAATGTAGTTGCAGATATTTTCATAACGTGCCATCGTTTCCAATACCTCGTCGGTCATGTCTTTCGGATGGCTAGTAGAGAATCGAACGCGTAAATCTGGATTTACCTCGGCAACTGCAGCAAGCAATTGAGCGAAGTTCACAGTCTCTTGCGTGGGGTCAATGATTTCACCTTTTGCGGTGATATTCCATTTGTAGCTATCTACATTTTGTCCTAACAAGGTTACTTCACGATATCCTTTTTCAAAAAGTTCTTTCGCTTCTTGAACAATGGTTTTCGGATCACGACTGCGCTCTCGTCCACGTGTAAATGGAACTACGCAAAACGAGCACATGTTATCACACCCGCGCATGATAGATATAAAGGCAGTCACACCATTTGAATCCAAACGAACAGGCGTAATTTCAGAATAGGTTTCTTCACGAGATAGCAAAACATTCACAGCCTTACTTCCGTGTTCAACACTTGAAACCAAACGCGGTAAATCTCGATAGGCATCAGGGCCCACCACCATATCTACCAACTTTTCTTCTTCAATTAATTTTTCGCGAAGACGTTCGGCCATGCAACCTAGAACCCCAACCACCATTTCTGGTTTACGCTTCTTAACCGATTTTAAAAAATCTAGTCTTCCGCGTATGCGTTGTTCTGCGTTGTCGCGAATTGCACAAGTGTTCAGTAACACTAAATCGGCTTCCTCTACATCACGTGTTGTGGTGTACCCTTCCTTTGCAAGAATAGAAGCTACAATTTCAGAATCTGAAAAATTCATCTGGCAGCCGTAGCTTTCCAAAAGCATTTTTTTCATGGGGCCAACCGATGCAATCGGCGCAGACATTTCTAGAATTTCGCCCTGTCTGCCTTCATCAATTATTTTTTCTTCCACAGTGTTTGGCTGTTTTGAATGAGGTGCGAAAATAATCTATTTCTTTAGAAATAAGAAATTATGGGTATAATGAAATTTGGAATGAAGCTCATCTTTGAATATACCTTTGCCACCATCCAAGAAAAATCAATGTCAAAAAATTTAGTTATTGTAGAGTCCCCAGCAAAGGCAAAAACCATCGAAGGTTATTTGGGAAAAGATTTCACTGTGAAGTCGAGTATCGGCCATATCCGAGACCTTCCCAAGAAAGACGATGCGGTGCGTCCGGATGAGAATTTTGAAGTGAACTATGAAATTTCACCCGACAAAATTGAAACCATTAAGGAATTAAAAAAGTTAGCCGACAAGTCTGAACACATTTGGTTGGCGACGGATGAGGACCGCGAGGGAGAAGCCATTTCTTGGCACTTACTAGAGGCATTGCACCTCGATGAATCGCGGACCAAGCGTATTGTTTTTTCGGAAATTACTAAGAAGGCTATCCTTGCTGCAATTGAAAAACCAAGAACCATTGACATGGATTTGGTGAATGCGCAGCAGGCTAGAAGAATATTGGATCGTATTGTCGGATTTGAATTATCGCCTGTGTTGTGGAGAAAGGTTCGTCCATCTCTCAGTGCAGGTCGTGTGCAAAGTGTGGCGGTTCGTTTAATCGTTGATCGCGAAAGAGAAATTGAAGCATTCAGCGCTTCTGCTTTCTTCGGAGTGCGTGGTATTTTCGATTTGAAGGACGCTACCTTGAAAGCCGATTTGAACGCCAAAGTAGAATCGTTGGAAGTGGCGCAGAAATTTCTTGCTGATTGCACCGGTGCCACATTTAGCATTGGTGGATTAGAAACGAAACCTGCGAAACGCTCTCCTGCAGCACCGTTCACGACATCTACCTTGCAACAAGAGGCGAGTAGAAAATTAGGAATGAGTGTGAAGGCAACTATGACGGTTGCGCAAAAATTGTACGAGAGTGGAAAGATCACCTACATGCGTACCGACAGTGTGAACCTTTCTGATTTTGCCATTGATGCAGCCAAGAGAGAAATCGAATCTTCATTCGGCCCGAACTACTCGCATCCAAGAAAATTTCAAACAAAAGCGAAAGGCGCTCAAGAAGCTCACGAAGCAATTCGTCCGACCGATATGGCCGTAAAATCAATTGACGGTGATAACAACGAGCGTCGATTGTATGATTTGATTTGGAAGCGCACCTTGGCCAGTCAAATGGCCGAAGCGCAATTAGAGAGAACTACCGCAACTGTAGATATTTCAACCCGCTCTGAAAAATTGGTTGCCAAAGGAGAAGTGATTAAGTTCGATGGATTCTTGAAAGTTTATATGGAAGGAACGGACGATGAGGATTCTGATGAGAGTGGTGTACTTCCTCCATTGAAGGAAGGTCAAATATTGCCGTTGATGACCTTAACAGCAACAGAGAAGTTTACTCAGAAACCAGCACGTTTCAGCGAAGCAAGTTTGGTGAAAAAGATGGAAGAGTTAGGTATTGGAAGACCTTCTACCTACGCTTCTACCATTGCAACTATACAAGCTCGTGAATACGTTGAGAAAAAAGATTTAGAAGGAAAACCGAGGGAATATTCGGTTTTGATTTTGGCCAATAATGCCATCACTAAGGAAGTTCGAACCGAAAATAGCGGTGCAGAAAGATCGAAACTTTTCCCAACAGATATTGGTCGAGTAGTCAATGATTTCTTAGTCGCGAATTTCCCTAAAATTCTTGATGTAGGATTTACAGCGAGTGTAGAAGAGGAGTTTGACATCATTGCAGAGGGCAAGATGGATTGGAAAGACATGCTTCGTAGATTTTACAAGCCGTTTCACGAGAATGTGGTTGTTACCATGACAGACGCAGCCCGTGTTTCCGGAGAACGCAGTTTGGGTACAGACCCTGTTTCAGGTAAGCCCGTTATTGCTCGTATTGGACGTTTCGGTCCCATGATTCAAATTGGTGATGCGGAAGACACCGAGAAGAAATTTGCTTCGGTGCGTTCAGGGCAAAGTATCAATACCATTTCATTGGAAGATGCTTTGGAATTATTCAAGATGCCACGTGATTTGGGTGAATGGAATGGCGAACGTATTACCGTGGGAATTGGACGTTTCGGTCCGTATGTGAAATATAAATCAACCTTTGCTTCTTTGCGTGTAAAGGACGGTGACGATCCGTTTACCATTGAATTGCCACGCGCCATTCAATTGGTTGAAGATAAATTGAACGGTGTTCAAGCGAACCTAATTAAGTCTTTTGATGAGGATGCTACTACGCAAATTATCAAAGGAAGATTTGGTCCCTACATCAAATCAGGAAACTTAAATTTCAAATTACCTAAAGGTGCTGAACCAGCAGAATTAACTTGGGCGGAAGTGCAGGTTATCATGGATGAACAGCGCGATCAGGTAATGGCTAAAGCAGCATCGAAGCGTAAAACTCCTACCAAAGCGGCAGCTAAAAAGGCGCCTGCTAAGAAGGCGGCAGCACCGAAGAAAAGTGCGGCTAAAAAGGCTCCGGCTAAGAAAGCTCCAAAGAAAAAATAAAACATCACAAGGTGTTGTTGAAATGATTTTTTTGGTGAAGCGAAATTCATGAATTCGATGAATAGCTTCGTGCTATGGATTTGTCAGTATTCTTATCACCAAGCGTTTTTCACGATGAAATCAATCGGAATTTCGCCCCTGGCACCCTTGGTCAAGAGGTGTCGTTTTACTACGAAGGCGATTCTCCGTTAGAGGGATTCAAATTGGCTTTAGTCGGTGTTCAAGAAGATCGCAATTCTTCCGAGAATGGCGGATCTGCAAATGGTCCAGATGAAATTCGAAGCGCGTTATATAGACTTATGGCATGCGATGATCGCACGTTGTTGGTTGATTTAGGAAATATTTTACCGGGTGGGGAAGTGGAGGATACGTATTACGCCCTTGAACAGATTTGTACCCATTGCTACAAAAGTGGTGTTATTCCAATTGTGTTAGGTGGAAGTCAAGATTTAACCATTGCTGCTTATCGAGCTTATCAACCTCTCGAGCAAACCATCAATGTGGTAGCCATTGACTCATCGATAGATTTCGGATCTACACCCGATGACACCTCTGCCGAAGGTTATTTGAACAGCATTATTCTGCACCGTCCAAATTTTTTATTCAATTTTTCTAACCTCGGACATCAACGTTATTTGACCGATAAAAACGTAATTGATTTAGCCGAGAAGATGTGCTTCGATGTGCATCGATTAGGAGAAATCCAGCAAGAAATGGCTGTAGCCGAACCCATCATTCGCAACGCTGATTTGGTTTCGTTCGACTTAGCAGCAATACGGTTCAGCGAGTTTCCAGCAACAAAAAAATCGAGTCCAAACGGATTCTTCGGACACGAGGCGGCGCAGTTGTGTAGGTATGCAGGAATGAGCGAAAAGCTAAGTTCAATTGGTTTTTACGAGTACAATCCGTCTATAGATGAGCGTGGACATGGCGCTCAGTTGGTTGCTCAAATGATTTGGTATTTCATCGAGGGATTTCATTCACGTCGTGGTGATTACCCAGAAATGCCAATTTCTGAGTATGAAAAATTCATTGTGTTACTCACCGAATCGGGCGATGAATTGGTGTTTTACAAGAGTCATTTAACCAATCGTTGGTGGATGGAAGTGACCTATCCTGCGGGTTATGTGAAGAAATACGATAGACATCATATTGTTCCCTGCACGTACAACGATTATTTAACGGCAACCCAACAAGAGATGCCTGATCGTTGGTGGAAAACCTACCAAAAGCTCGTTTAGCGTTAGCTTTCCAAGAATTGGGACGGATAAATTTGAAGTCTTAAGTCATTGTTAATCAGTAAGAAATACTTGTACACCTTAGAGTTTCAGTTGAAATTAATGCGTTTTTTTTGCAAATTGCATGAGAATTCCTATTTTAGCAAACTCAGTAAGTTAAATTTTACCATAACTGACGACCAAATTGAACCAACCCGAGATGAAAAAACTTTACATTTTAATCTTAGTTTTTGCTTCAGCGTTTACAGCTAAAGCGCAGCAAGATCCACAATTTACCATGTGGATGTTTGATCGCTTATCGTTCAATCCTGCTGCCGCTGGTATCGATAGAACTCACCAAATTCAGGCGTTTGACAGAGACCAGTGGGATGGCTTTAACCGTGATCCTAAGACCTACTTGTTTAACTACAATGGGTATGTAGATATGCGCGGACGCACCATCGGTTTGGGTGTTTCATTTATGAGTGAAGTATTGGGTAATGAGCAAAACAAATTCGCTCGTTTCGCAGGTTCTTACCATCATCCAATTGGACAAAACTTTTTGAGTGTTGGTTTACAAGCGGGCTTCATGAGCAAGACTCTTGGAACTAGCTGGGTAGCCATTGACCCAAATGACCCGAATATTCCTTACTTAGGTATGTCTCAAGGTGGATTCGATATGAACGCAGGTGCAATGTTCTATCGTCCAAACAAATTTTACGCAGGTATCTCTGCTACGCACTTAACTGCAACTGACTTAACAACACTTGGCTTCCAATCTGCTCGTCACATTTATGCGATGGGAGGATATAACCACGACTTGAACAACGGCCTAGTACTTCGTTCAAATGCCTTGGTTAAGACAGATATGAAAGCCGCTCCTGCGATTGACATCAATGCCAACGTACTTTGGAACAACACACTTTGGGGAGGTTTAGCTTTCCGTCCAGGTGATGCAATTGCTCCAATGGTAGGTTTCCAAATGGCATTGAACCAATTGAACAAAGGAAGATATACGTATACACACGGATTTAAAGTAGCTTATTCATACGATGTGACCTTAAGCTCGATAAAGAACTACAGTGCGGGTTCGCATGAATTGTTTTTAACTTATGAGTTCAACCTTGCTAAGTCGCCAATGCGTCGAATTAGCGGTGATCCACGCATGTTGTAACAATAAAATGAAACCTTACCACGTTGAAAGTACGTTAACACTTTCCCAACAAAGTTTAACAACGCAATTTTAAATTAGGAAATCATGAAAAAGTCGCTCTTATTTCTTGTAGCTCTGACAGCCTTGGTTACTGGGTGTATGCCTGGTCCCGCTGGAGAAGTCGTTGGAGTGTATCCACGTGAAGAATGGGTACAAGTCAATCCTTATGGAATGAACTATGTTCACTTCGGTTCGTTTACCATGGGTAACAACGATCGTGACTTGGTTGGTGGTATTACTGTTAAGTCTAAGACAGTGACCATTTCACCATTCTACATTGATCAACACGAGATTTCGAATAACGAATACCGTCAGTTTGTATTCTGGGTACGTGACTCACTGATGAGAGAGTACTTGGTAAAGAATCCGTTGGAAGGTCAAGAGGACCAAGTTTTTGGTTATGACCTAGTAAACGGTGATCCAGATTTGACTAAAACGCAAATGGAAGATGCCGGTATTGAAATTCCTGAAGGTGTGGAATTAAGCGACTACTACACCAACTACTACAGAAATTTCCACCGCTTAGATATTAAATTAAACTGGGAAAGCGACGCCAGCTTACAAAGTATCCGCGAAATTGCATTTGCTCACACCGACCAACCTGCAGGTTTAGAGTGGTTCAACGGTTATTACAAACAATTCTACTACAACACTGAAGACGGAACCAAGGTGATGTATGATCGTAACGAATTGGACGTGTCGAAATTGATGTACCGTTACTGGTGGATTGATTTCTACGGTGCGGCTAGAAAATACGATGACTTCTTAACTACCGACAGAAATGAAGGTCGTAACGACGAGAAAAACAATGGAGATGTAGTGGAATTGAGTGGTGTTGATCCAGATTCTCGTGGCGATGAGTCAGAGCGTGGAAAAGTAAACAAGCTGAATCAATTGCACTCGGTGCGTATTGACAACAACCGTAGCAAATACTTAGTTGAAGAAAACATTCCAATCTATCCTGATACCTTGGTTTGGACGCATGACTTCACTTTCTCTGCAAACAATCACTTAACTGAAACCTATTTCTGGCATCCAGCATACGATGATTATCCAGTGGTAGGTGTAACCTGGGGACAGTGTAACGCATTCTGCGCTTGGAGAACTCAAATTTTAAATGATTGGAAACGCTCAAATGGTGAGACTTTCGTTCAACGTTTCCAATTGCCTTCAGAAGCACAATGGGAATGGGCTGCACGCGGTAACCTAGCCAACGAAGAATATCCTTGGGGTGGTCCTTACACACGTAACTACTTAGGTTGTCCATTAGCGAACTTCAAACCATTACGTGGTGACTATCCAGATGATAACGGTGTTCACACTGTTCCAATTGATTCGTATTCACCAAACGGATGGGGATTATACAACATGGCTGGTAACGTTGCAGAATGGACTAACACTTCGTACAACGAAAACGGTTACCAAACCTACCACGATTTGAATCCAGAGTTAGACTACCGTGCACAAGTAGATGATGTGCCTGCACAGAAGAGAAAGGTAACTCGCGGTGGATCATGGAAAGACATTAGCTACTACATCCAGTGCGGAAGTCGTTCATTCGAATACCAAGACACTGCAAAATCATACATCGGATTCCGTTGTATCATGATGTACTTAGGACGTGGTAAATCTGGTCCACAAGAGGATTGGAACATGCCTAACGAATAATATTGAAACCAAATAAACCAATAACAATAACTTAAAAAACGAAACAAAAAGATGAAACCTGGAAGTAAAGCTTGGAAGAAATTTATGGCGAAACTGTACGGTATTGGAGCGGCAGTTGTAATTATCGGGGCGATGTTCAAAATTCAGCACTGGGCTGGAGCGAGCGCGTTCCTAGTATTGGGATTGAGTACTGAAGCAGTAATCTTCTTCTTCTCAGCATTCGAACCTATTCATGAAGATCCAGATTGGTCTTTAGTTTACCCAGAGCTTGCTTTACCAGAAGACGCTCAAAAGAATTTGAAAGAAAAGAACAAAGGAACCTCTTCTCACAAAGGAATTGGTGGTGGTAACGGTGTTGCACAGCAATTAGACAATGTTCTTGAAAATGCTAAAATAGACAGTGATTTAATCGCAAGTTTAGGTGATGGTATGCGTACCTTCAGTAGCAATGCAAAACAAATGTCAGACGTTACAGCTGCAGCTAGCGCTAGCACAGACTATGCTTCTAGCTTGAAAGATGCTTCTGATAAAGTTTCTAAATTGGCGAATACCTACGAATTGGCGTCTGAGACCTTAACTGGTTTAACTTCTCACGCTGCTGAAGGACAAGCTGCTGGTGCTCACTTACAGAAAATGTCTGAAAACCTTTCTGCATTGAACGCTATGTACGAATCTCAATTGACTGAAATGGAAAGAACACGCGTAATGTTCGCAGACATGTCGTCATTGGTTAAAAACCTTTCAGATTCGGTAGAAGATACTAAGATCTACAAAGAAAATATCTCTGAGTTAGCTAAGAACTTGAAGTCATTGAACACCATCTATTCAAACATGTTGAATGCAATGGGTTCAGGTCGTCAAGCCTAATTGTTTCACTCGATCGTACAACTTTAACTTGTAAAAGGAGGAAACTAAAATGGCAGGTGGTAAAGAAACCCCACGGCAGAAGATGATCGGGATGATGTATCTCGTTCTTACCGCACTTCTAGCCATGAATATTTCGAAGGACGTATTGAACGCCTTCATACAAATCAACCGCGGTTTGGTTGAAAACAGTGAAAACTCTGAAGAGCGTGCAGACGCTACTATGGGGTTGTTGAACGCATGGAGTGACGCTACTAAAGCGGGTCCATTCCGTGAAGAAGCAACTAAAGTAGTAGACGAAGCAGATAAGTTGATTGCTTATATCGTTGAATTAAAAGCTCGCGTACTTGCAGCTTCTATTCACGGTAACGCATCCGGCGATGGCTTCGAAGAATTCATTGACAAAGATTACCAATCAAAACACGGTCGTCCTGGTATCATCGATATTGGAGATAAAGAAAAAGTCTCTAAACCAGATGAAAACCAAAATACGACTGCATTGTTGATCGGTTCAGAACCAGCAAATCCTAAAACGGGTGCTTGGACTGCAACTGAACTTCGTGAAAAGCTTACCGCTTTTTCTACACGTTGTTTGGCTATTGAAGTTACTGACATCAAAGGAAACAAACACAGCATCAATGACGATAAGGAAGCTCCAAAGGCAGCTAAGTCGTTAATTCAAAGCACATTTGTGTTTGAAGATATTGATAATGCGGATCATGAAAAGGAGAAATGGGAAACAGCTTTGTTCTATCACACTCCACTTGCTGCGGTAATCTCTCACTTGAGTAAAATCGAGTCAGACGTTATCTTGGTGAAAAACGCAGCGTTGAACTATTTGACTTCTGAAATTAACGCGTCTGACTTGAAATTCTCTGACGTAACTGTAGCGGTTGTTCCTAAACAAAGTTACATCTTACGTGGGGACTCGTTTGTTGCTGAGATTTACTTAGCAGCGTTCAACAAGGATAGTAAAACTCGTGTGTATATTGGTGGTGAGGCTGGCGAAAACGCGACTGCTGCATTATTCGACTACAGCGGGATTACTCCAATTGTTTCGGGTTCAAACGGGAAATGTAAATTCAAAACCAACGAAGGTGCTATTGGTAAACACTCTTACAAAGGGGTAATTGTTTATCAAGATGCCGACGGTCAAGATCAACCTATTCCATTCATCATTCCTCCATTCACCGTGGGTGAGGCGAGTGTTACTGTTGACTTGGAATTGTTGAAAGTGATGTTTGCAGGAACTGCTAACCCAGTTTCGATTACTATCCCTGGTGTAGCGGCAGATGCGATTAACGTATCTGCAACAGGCGCGACTTCGAACAAATTGGGTAATGGTAGATTTGATTTCACTCCTCAAGGTGGTCAATCAAAAGTTACCTTGAATATTTCGGCTCAAGTAAACGGACAGAATTTATCATTCACAAAAGATTACAAGGTTAAGGCTATGCCAATTCCGGGTATCTATTTGTGTGGTAAAGGAAACGGTGAAACAGTTTCAGGTGGTTTGTTGAGAAGCAATCCAATTATCGGGGCAGGTTATGGTCCTCAAGGATTGTTAACACCAGAAGCTGGTTTCGTTTGTTCGCTTAAGTCTTTCTTCCTTCAAATCGATGGTGGTAAGGCTATGCAATCTAGCTCGGGTGGATTAACACCAGAGATGGTTAATGCATTAAAGAGCATCAAAGCTGGACAAAAGGTGATTATTTATAACGGTTCAGCAACTGTAAAGGGTACAACCTCTTCAGGTATCACCGCCACTTATCTTGTTAACTAATACAACAGCCATATGAGTACGCCAAGAATCTTAGTTATTATCGCAGTTGCTCTTAGCAGCGCGTTAGCTTCGTTTGCTCAACCGGGTGGATCAACCAAAAGCACTGCGCTTGATGGTCCGTTCATCCAAGAAACCAACCGAACAAGAATGGTTTACGATTGGCCAGCCATTCGTGAAGCAGATGTTCTTTGGCGTAAGCGTGTTTGGGAAGATATTGACTTGAACCAAAAGGCCAATTTTCCCTACCTTTTTCCTCTTACCGAATTGGCAGGAAGAAAGAGCTTATGGCAGTTGATTGTTTACGGATTGGAGAACGACAAAATTCACGCTTGGGAATATTTATTTGCCGATGGTCATACCGAAGAGGAATTCCAGAGTCCAAATTTGACTTTCCAAGAAATGTCAGAAATTGACAAGATGTTGAATTTCATCAAAGAAGTTACGCCTCCTATCTATGACCCTAATGATGCAACAAACATTATTGGTTATGGTGCTCCGGTAAGAACGCTAGAAGCTAGAAATGCTAAAACAATCGTAGGATACCGTTTGAAAGAAGACTGGATCTTCGACAAGCAACGTTCTACTATGGTTTGCAGAATCGTAGGTATTGCTCCTCTAGCTTACCCATCTGTAATGGATGCTAGTAATAACTGGGTGGAAGATACAAGTCAGCCAGCGCAACCGTTGTTCTGGTTGAACTACGATGAGTGCAAGCAATTGTTTGCAAACTTCGATGTCTTCAACACATTCAACGATTCAAACCGTCAAACTTATTACGATTACTTAGAGAACCGTCGCTTCGTAGGACGCGTGGTGAAAGAAGAAAACGTTTACAACCGCGAAATCAATGATTACGCAGTTGGAGTTGATGCATTGTTAGAAGGTGAGCGTGTTCGTAAGCAAATCTTTGAATACGAGCATGACTTGTGGAACTATTAATAGAAATTAACGTGTATACAAACCCCTTGACTTTGGTTGAGGGGTTTGTTTTTTTTAGTGAGTTATGATTACTGTAGGGAATTTAAGCGTGTACTTCGGGTCGCGCGAACTCTTTTCGAAGGTGGGCTACTTCATTGGCCCCAAGGAAAGAATTGGTTTAGTAGGAAAGAACGGTGCGGGAAAATCTACCATGCTGAAAGTCTTAGCGGGTATTCAACGTCCGAACGAAGGAAGTGTATCGTTTGCTAAAGGCACCACTGTGGGTTATTTGCCACAGGAAATGCATCACCAAGAGGATGCTAGTGTTTATGAAGAAGCGAATGCCGCATTCAAAGAATTACAGGATTTGAAGCGTCGCATGGATGAGCTCACCGAGGCTATTATCAATCATCACGATTACACTTCTGATGATTATGCCGATAAGATTGATGAGATGGGTGAAGTATCACATCGTCTTTCTATTCTAGATGGTGGAAATACCGATGAGAAAATTGAGCGTGTATTGAAAGGGCTAGGCTTCAGTCAAAAAGATTTCGCTAGACCCATGCGCGAGTTCAGTGGAGGATGGAAGATGCGTGTAGAGCTCGGCAAATTGCTACTTGCCAATCCGGATCTTCTTTTGCTGGATGAACCTACCAACCACTTGGATATTGAGAGTATTGAGTGGTTAGAAGAATTCTTAGTGGATTACCCAGGTGCTGTAGTGTTGATTTCTCACGATAGAACGTTCTTAGACAATGTGACCAAACGAACCGTTGAAATTTCGAATGGTAAGATCTACGACTATAAGTTTTCGTATTCGAAATACATCGTTCAACGTGAGGGTGAGATTGAACGTCAGGAACAAGCCGCTAAGAACCAACAGAAATACATTGAAGACACTCAAAAATTAATTGATAAGTTCCGTGCGAAGAAAGACAAAGCCGCGTTTGCTCAGACCTTAATTCGTAAGCTAGATAAGTTAGAACGTATTGAGGTGGACGATTTCGATGGAACGAAGGTTCGAATAGCTTTCCCTCCGGCACCTCATTCTGGTAAGATTATTTTGGAAGGAATTAAATTGTCGAAATCCTACGGCGATTTGCACCTCTTTCATGACGTTAATTTTACCATACCCCGCGGAGATAAAGTCGCCTTGGTAGGAAAGAATGGTGTGGGTAAATCTACCTTGCTTCGTATGATTATGAAGCAGGAAGAGCATGACGGTGAGCTACGAATAGGACATTCCGTTCATTTGGGTTACTACGCCCAGAATCAGAGTGATATTTTAGATGGAGATAAAACGATCTTCCAGACTATCGACGATGAAGCAACGGGCGATATGCGCAAAAATGTGCGTAATCTACTCGGGTCATTCTTATTCTCTGGCGATGATGTAGATAAAAAAGTGAAGGTGTTAAGTGGTGGTGAAAAGGCTCGTTTGGCTTTCTGTAAACTCTTACTTGAGCCCTATAATTTTCTTGTACTCGACGAACCTACCAACCACTTGGACTTGGCTTCGAAGGAAGTAATGAAACAGGCATTAGCCAAATTCGACGGCACTTTGCTGGTGGTATCGCACGACCGTGATTTCTTAGACGGACTAACTCAAACGGTCTATGAAATTCAAAATGACCGTATGGTTATTTTCCCAGGTGAAGTGAAGGAGTTCTTGCGCGATAAGAAAGCGGCTAGTATCAAATTATACGAGCAGGAAAAAGTAGCTCTGAAGAAGGTAAGTGAAGAGAAGAAGGTAGAGGAAGAGGTAAAGGAAGAGGAATTTCCTGTGGTGAAAGGAGTGAAGATTGATAAACAACGTGAGAAAGAAATCAAGAAAATAGAATCCTCGATCGAGCAGAAGGAAGCAAGCTTAAAAGAAATAGAAGCGAAGTTGGCGGTAGTGGATTATTCTAATTTGGAAGAGGTTAACCAACTGAACCAAAAATACGAAAGCACCAAATCTGAACTGTCAGATCTGATGCTTCGTTGGGAATCTTTAATGAACTAATTACTTGCCGTGACAGGCTTTGTATTTCTTTCCTGATCCGCATGGACAAGGGTCGTTTCTTCCAACTTTAGGATCGGCAATTACCGGAGCAGATTTCTGTTGAGAAACAGCTTCTCCGGCATGTTGATTAATTGCAGCGCGTTCGTTCAAATTTGTTGACGCTTCTTTCGAAGTTTGAGTGCGCGGAATTTCGCGTTGAACAGGCGCTTGCTTCACTTGCGGATTAGCGCTTGGCAATTGGCACGTCAACAAGAAGTTCGCAATCTCTGCATTCGTTCTTGTAATCATAGCGCGGAACAACTCGAAGCTTTCTTTCTTGTAAATCAACAACGGGTCTTTCTGCTCATGTGCAGCAAATTGAACATTGCTGCGCAAGTCATCCATGTCGCGTAAATGTTCTTTCCAATTCTGGTCAATAATGGCTAGCGTAATCCCTTTTTCAAGTGCGTTAATCATTTCACGTCCTTGAGAATTGTACGCTTTATCGAGATTAACTGCAATTTGAATTCCTTTTAAACCATTGCTGAATGGAATGGCTATGTTTTGATAGCCTTGGCTATTGGTTTTGTAAACGTTTTCAATTACTGGGAAAGCCTCTGCAGCAAGGGTTTCAACGCGTTGTTGATAGCTAGCAAGAACAGCTTCATAGGTGCGGAAGGCCAGGTCATTGGCGTTTCCTAAATTGAAATCATCGGCACTAACCGGGGCATCGATACCGAAATTACGAATCAACTCAATTTTATAGCCTTCGTAGTTTTTGGCGGAATGGAATAAATCAACGGTATGGAAAGCTAGGTCGTAAAGCATGTTATCGATGTCTAGCTTTAAACGTTCGCCGAAAAGGGCGTGTTTTCTTCGCTTGTAAATGACCTCGCGTTGAGCGTTCATCACATCATCGAATTCTAGCAAACGCTTGCGTATTCCGAAGTTATTTTCTTCTACTTTTTTCTGGGCACGCTCAATTGAGCTTGTGATCATCGAATGTTGGATTACTTCGCCTTCTTTTAAGCCAAGACGGTCCATCATTTTTGCGATTCGATCACTACCGAAAAGACGCATTAAATCATCTTCCAACGATACGTAAAACGATGAAGATCCTGGGTCTCCTTGACGTCCAGAACGTCCTCGAAGCTGGCGGTCAACACGGCGAGAGTCGTGACGTTCGGTACCAATAATGGCCAAACCTCCGGCTTCTTTAACCCCTTCGCCCAATTTAATATCGGTACCACGACCGGCCATATTGGTGGCAATGGTAACGGTTCCTGCTTTACCAGCAAAAGCTACAATCTCGGCTTCTTTCTGGTGAAGTTTTGCGTTCAATACTTGGTGATCGATGTTTCGGGTGCGAAGCATTCGACTTAAAATTTCACTGACTTCAACAGTTGTGGTACCTACAAGAACGGGACGATTATTTTCGCGAAGCTGAACAATTTCATCAATGACTGCATTGAATTTTTCGCGCTTCGTTTTGTACACTTTATCGTCTTCGTCTTTACGTTGAATCGAGCGATGTGTTGGAATAATCATGACATCTAATTTGTAGATGTCCCATAGTTCACCGGCTTCTGTTTCTGCTGTACCTGTCATACCCGATAACTTGTGGTACATGCGGAAATAGTTCTGAAGTGTAATTGTGGCGTAGGTCTGTGTAGCAGCTTCCACTTTTACATTTTCTTTCGCTTCAATCGCTTGGTGAAGTCCGTCAGAGAAACGACGACCTTCCATGATACGACCTGTTTGTTCGTCAACAATTTTCACTTTGTTTTCGATAACTACGTATTCTTTATCGCGTTCGAAAAGCGCGTAAGCTTTGAGCAATTGGTTGATGGTGTGAATGCGTTCGCTTTTCACACTGTAGTCGCGTTGTAGCGATTCGAGGGCTTTGGTTTTTTCCTCTTCCGAACTAATATTCTTTTGGATATTGGCAATTTCGGTTCCGATGTCAGGCATCACAAAGAAGCGATCGTCTTCCATGTTGCGTGACATGAGAGAAATACCCTTATCGGTTAATTCGATTTGGTTATTCTTTTCATCAATTACGAAGAAGAGTTCTGCATCGACCTTCGGCATTTCGCGTTGGTTGTCTTGCAGGAATTGGCCTTCGGTCTTGAGGAGAATGGCTTTGATACCGTCTTCACTCAAGAATTTGATTAACGCCTTGTTGTTTGGTAATCCGCGGTAGGCGCGGTAAAGAGCAAGCCCACCTTCTTGAAGTTCTTCCTTTGAAGGAGAGCCACTTTCCGGTTGAAGTTTCTTTTTCGCCAAGGTTAGGAATTCGTTGACTGCCGTTTTTTGGGCATTCATCACGACTTGAACTTTTGGCTTAAGCACATCGAATTCATGGTCGTCGCCACGGGTGGTGGGACCTGAAATAATCAAAGGTGTACGAGCTTCATCAATCAACACCGAATCCACCTCATCGATGATGGCGTAGTGGTGTTTCTTTTGAACCAAGTGCGAAGCCTCAACGGCCATATTGTCGCGCAAATAGTCGAAACCAAATTCGTTGTTTGTTCCGAACGTTACATCGGCAGCATACGCTTTTCTACGGCTATCTGAGTTGGGTTGGTGTTTATCAATACAATCTACGCGAAGACCATGAAACTCATACAGCGGACCCATCCATTCAGAGTCACGACGAGCGAGGTAATCGTTCACTGTAACCACGTGTACGCCTTTACCAGCAAGAGCGTTGAGGAATACAGGGAGTGTTGCTACCAACGTTTTTCCTTCCCCAGTAGCCATCTCAGCAACTTTACCTTGGTGCAATGCAATACCACCAATCAACTGCACATCGTAGTGCACCATGTCCCATGTGAATCGGTTTCCAGCGGCTGTCCAATTGTTTTTCCAAATGGCTTTGTCGCCAGAAATGGCCACATAGTCTTTTGAAGAAATAGCTGCTAGTTCGCGGTCAGATTCGTTAGCTTGAACGGTTAGTTCTGGATTGTTTTTGAAGAGTTCTGCAGTACGTTTAACAATAGCGAACGCTTCAGGAAGGATTTGAAGAAGAATGTTTTCCAATTCTTCATCGATGTTTTTGGTAATCTTATCAACCTCAGCGAAAAGAGCTTCTTTTCGATCAAGTTCGTCGGCTGGGATAAATTCTGCTTCATTTCGAAGACGTTGAGCTTCAGCTTCAAGGCCTTCGACGTGTTTTCTAATTCGAAGTTTTAAGGCCTCTGACATGTTACGTACATCATCGGCAGTGGCTTGGTTTAGTTTATCGTATTCGGCTAAGGTGGCCTTCAATAGAGGCTGAATGCTTTCAAGGTCTTTCTCTTTCTTATCGCCTACAAAGCGCTTTAAAATAGCGTTTAATGCTCCTAACATATTTTCAACAAATTATAGAGGGCAAATGTAACTCTGTTTCGAGTTTTTTGTGGCATGAAAAATAGCGAAGTGCCGAGCCCTTAGATTTAGGTTTCAATTACAAAAAAAACGGAGTGAAATTTTGCACCTGGGTTTTACATTTTAACAATTTTCTAGTTCAATTCGTGTTTCCTAAAAGACGTGCCAATAATAACTGATAAAAATTCTGAAAATACAAACGTTATTTCTGAATTTTTTGTGAATGGGTTGATTGGCGGGGGATTCAGGAGGGATGTTTTCAAATTGTTAAAAACTAGACCGTCTTGTTAGTTCTTTATAATTGCTTTTAAACGGCCTTTGACGAATCTTTGAACACGTCAATTTGACCTTACCAAATTTTCTCGCTATGAATCAAGAAGAACCCATCCTAAAAGAGAATCCAGATAGATTCGTGCTATTTCCAATTGTACACCACGACATCTGGCAAGTGTATAAATCGGCTGAAGCAAGTTTTTGGACGGCTGAGGAGATTGATTTGAGTGCAGATTTGGTTGACTGGAGCACCAAGCTAAATGATAACGAGCGCCACTTCATTAAACACGTTTTGGCCTTCTTTGCAGCTTCAGATGGCATAGTGAATGAAAATTTGGCAGAAAACTTCGTTCGCGAGGTTCAGTATACTGAAGCCAAGTTTTTCTATGGATTTCAGATCATGATGGAAAACATCCACAGCGAAACCTATTCGTTGTTGATTGACACCTACATCAAGGATACTGCTGAGAAGAATTATTTATTCAAGGCGATTGAGACCTTGGACTGTGTGAAGAAAAAGGCTGAGTGGGCGTTACGTTGGATTAAGAACGGAACATTCACCGAGCGTTTGGTGGCCTTTGCAGCGGTAGAAGGGATTTTCTTCTCTGGAAGCTTCTGCAGTATTTTTTGGTTGAAGAAGCGCGGTTTGATGCCGGGTCTTACGTTCAGCAATGAATTGATTAGCCGTGATGAGGGTATGCACTGCGATTTCGCTTGTTTGCTCTACAACCAGCACATCGTGAATAAACTTCCAAAGGAGCGCATTCGTGAAATCATTGTTCAAGCCGTAGATATTGAGCGTGAATTTGTAACAGATGCACTTCCTGTTCGACTCATAGGTATGAATGCCGAATTGATGTGTCAGTACATTGAATTTGTTGCTGATCGTTTGTTGTCGGAACTTGGAAACGAAAAGGTGTACAATACCACGAATCCATTTGACTTCATGGATTTGATTAGCGTGCAAGGAAAGACAAACTTCTTCGAGAAGCGTGTTGCTGAATACCAAAAGGCAGGTGTGAAGGATGGTCCAACGGAGGACAAGCACACCATGACCTTCGACGCAGAGTTCTAAAATTGAATAGTATAAAATATTAAAGGATATAAATCATGTTTGTAGTAAAAAGAGACGGTAGAAAAGAATCGGTAAAGTTTGACAAAATCACAGCCCGTATCACCAAATTGTGTTACGGATTGAATCCAATCGTAGATCCAGTGAAAATCGCGATGAAGGTGATTGAGGGTGTATTCGATGGTGTTACCACCAGTCAATTGGATACACTTGCTGCAGAGATTGCTGCGACCAATACAACCACGCATCCTGATTATGCTCAATTGGCATCTCGTATCGCAGTTGGCAACTTGCACAAGAACACCAAGAAATCGTTCTCTCAAACTATCGATGACTTGTACAACTACATCGATCCTAAAACTGGAAAGTCGGCTGGATTGATTGCTGATGACGTATATAAAGTGGTGATGGACAATGCTCCTTTATTGGATAGCACCATCATTTACGATCGTGATTTTGGTTTCGATTACTTCGGATTCAAAACGCTTGAGCGTTCTTACCTTTTGAAAATAAATGGCAAAGTGGTAGAGCGTCCGCAACACTTATTTATGCGTGTTGCTGTAGGTATTCACAAAGAAGATTTAGACGAGGTTGTAAAAACCTATAACATGATCAGCGAGGGCTGGTTCACCCATGCTACTCCTACTTTGTTTAATGCAGGAACTCCGAAGCCTCAGATGAGCTCGTGTTTCTTGATTCAAATGAAAGACGACAGTATTCCTGGCATTTATGATACCTTGAAGCAAACCGCTTTGATTTCTCAAAGTGCTGGTGGAATTGGACTAAGCATTCACAACGTTCGTGCGAAAGGATCATATATCCGCGGAACAAACGGTACCTCAAATGGTATTGTCCCTATGTTGCGCGTATTCAATGACACGGCTCGTTACGTTGACCAAGGTGGTGGAAAGCGCAAAGGTTCATTTGCAATCTACCTTGAGCCATGGCACGCAGATGTTTTTGAATTCTTAGACCTGCGTAAGAACCACGGTAAAGAAGAAGTACGTGCGCGTGACTTATTCTATGCCTTATGGATTCCAGACTTGTTCATGAAGCGTGTGAAAGAAAATGGAGATTGGACATTGATGTGTCCAAACGAATGTCCTGGTTTATCAGATTGTTGGGGAGAAGAGTTCGAAGCGCTTTATATGAAATATGAGAGCGAAGGAAAGGGAAGAGAGACCATCAAAGCACAAGATTTGTGGTATAAAATCATCGAAGCTCAGATTGAAACGGGTAATCCTTACATGTTGTACAAAGACGCTGCGAACCGCAAGTCGAATCAACAGAACTTAGGTACCATCAAGAGTTCGAACTTATGTACTGAAATTATTGAGTACACTTCACCAGACGAAATTGCCGTATGTAACTTAGGTTCTATTGCTATTCCAAAATTTGTGAAGGACGGTGAATTCGACCACCAAAAATTATTCGAAGTCACCTATCAGTTAACCGTGAATTTGAATAAAATCATTGACGGAAACTATTACCCAGTGCCTGAGACGCGCAATTCAAACATGCGTCACCGTCCGATTGGAATTGGTATTCAAGGTTTGGCCGATGCATTTATTTTAATGCGTTATCCATTTGATTCAGAAGAAGCAAGAACCTTGAACCGCGAAGTATTTGAAACCATCTATTATGCGTCATGTACTGCTTCGAAAGATTTAGCTCGCAGAGATGGCACTTATGAAACCTTTGCAGGATCTCCGGCTTCAAAAGGAATTCTTCAATTCGATATGTGGAACGTTACTCCAACAGATCGTTGGGAGTGGGGCGTATTGAAAGATGAAATCATGAAATACGGAATGCGTAACAGTTTATTGTTAGCACCTATGCCAACAGCAAGTACAGCGCAAATTCTAGGTAACAACGAATGTTTCGAGCCTTACACTACGAACATCTATTCAAGAAGAACATTGGCAGGTGAGTTTATCGTAGTAAATAAACACTTGTTGAAAGACCTTGTGAATTTGGGATTGTGGAACGAATCTTTGAAAAACAAATTGATGGCTTCGAACGGTTCCGTTCAAAACATTGATGAGATTCCAGACAACTTGAAAGCTTTGTACAAAACGGCTTGGGAAATTTCACAACGCGTAGTTATTGATATGGCTGCAGATCGCGGAGCATACATCTGTCAGAGCCAGTCGTTGAATATCTTCATGGAGAATGCTAACTTCGGTAAGCTTACTTCTATGCACTTCTATGCTTGGGAGAAAGGATTGAAGACAGGTATGTATTATTTGAGAACAAAAGCTGCAACTGATGCTATTAAGTTCACCGTTGACAAACAGCAATTGGCTAAGCCAAATGTTACCGAAGCTGTTCTATCTGCACCGAAATTTGAAGAGGTGAAGGTAGAAGCAACAGCTCAAAAGAATGCAGATGCAATCTCTTGTTCCATTGACAATCCAGATTCTTGCGAATCATGCAGTGGATAATAATCCCTAATTAATAGTTAAGAGGTCGCCCTTTGGCGACCTCTTTTTTTTTAATAAGTCTTTTGATAAGTTCTATTTGCGTGTTTTCAAGTTTTGTGAATTCAAAGTAAATTGACCTTATGAACTTGAAGTTAGTCCTAGTTGTATTTGTCGTTGTATGTAGTTCCCTTGCTGTGCAGGCACAGGTCGTTCGCGGTCGCGTCATTGATGTGGAGCGTCGTGAATCTATTGTGTCCGCAGTAGTCATGGAAGACGGAACAGAGAACGGTACTGTGAGTGATTTCGACGGTGAATTTTCGTTCAAGCTGACCAAGCTTCCGGCGGTTTTGTTGGTTCGTTATGTTGGATATAAGGAACAAAAAGTCACGATTCAGCAAGTAGATCAGAAAGTAATTATTGAAATGGAACCCTCTGATATGGGGCCTACCATTGAAATCCGTGATACCCGAATAACTGAGAAACAAAAGCAGAATCCATTGACCGTTGAACGGATGGATTTGACAGCGATTAAGAATACCCCTGCAGGAAATTTTTATGAGGGGTTGGGAACCTTGAAGGGCGTGGACTTAACCACAGCCAGTCTCGGATTTAGAGTAATCAATACGCGTGGATTCAATTCGACTTCGCCAGTTCGTAGCTTGCAGTTGATAGACGGAGTAGATAATCAATCACCAGGCTTAAACTTTTCATTGGGAAATTTTCTAGGTGCACCGGACTTGGATGTGATGGCAGTAGAAATTGTTCAGGGTGCAAGCAGCGCCTTCTATGGCCCCGGTGCATTTAACGGAGTAATTAAAATGGAAACGAAAAGTCCGTTTCAGTTTACAGGATTGAACGCTCAGTTGAGATTCGGAGAACGCGAATTGGTAGAACCGGCTATTCGATTTGCGCATGCGTTTAAAAATAAAGAAGGACATGCCTACCTCGCATACAAATTCAATGTGTATGCCTTTAAGGCCTTGGATTGGTCGGCAAATAATCAAAGCCCTATATATAACGGTGGATATTCATCTTCTAATCCGGGAAGATTCGATGCAGTGAATACTTATGGTGACGAATACTTCTCGGCAAATAATTTTTCTACAGCACCACCTTGGAATTATCCAGGGTTAGGAACCTTTTTTAGAACGGGCTATCGCGAATCTGATTTAGTGGATTACCATACCAAGAATGTTAAAGCAAATGCTGCCGTGCATTGGCGTCTTAAACCCGATTTGGATGAGGATTCTCCTGAGTTAATTGTGGGCGGAAACGTAGGGCAGGGGACAACTGTTTATCAAGGAGACAATCGTTTCAGTTTGCGAAATATTTTATTCTATCAAGGACGACTTGAATTGCGTAAGAAGGAAAAATATTTTGTTCGATTATACGGCACAGGCGAAAATGCGGGCGATAGCTTCGACCCCTATTTTACTGCTTTGAAATTGCTAGATGAGGCAAGATCAAATGAAGATTGGTCGAAGGTTTATGTGAAGTATTGGAATCAATTGGTAAAACCTCGGGCAATTGCCATGGGGTATCCTCAATTGACTTTGAATCCAAACTGGCCAGGACCGGTTCAAGATCCAACGTATTCTCAGTATTATTTGCCTTACGATTACAACGCATTGGCACAGTGGAACACCACGTATCAAGATAGTTTAGTTGCATGGCATTCTTGGATTGAGAACTTAACCAATAATGGTAACGCGAATATTGTGAACATCAGTGCTGACGGCTACTACGAACCAGGGTCTGATAAATTTGTTGACGCATTTCAGCGTATTACACAAGCGAAGAATAACGCAACAGAGAATGGAACGCGTTTCTTCGATCGCTCTGCTCTCTATCACGCATCGGGTGAATATCAATGGAGTGACAAGCACTTCTTCGATTATCGAATTGGAGGAAATGCTCGGTTGTACAGACCTTATTCTAGCGGAACTATTTTCCAAGACTCGGTTTCTAGAATTACGAATTATGAAGGAGGTATGTATTTCGGAGTGACCCGAAAGTTCAATGAGAACAAGTTTATCGCCAGCGGAACTATTCGTGTGGACAAGAACGTAAATTTCAATGCACTTGTAAGTCCTGCAGCTTCCTTGGTATATCAACCCATCAAAAACCAGTATTTACGAGTTTCGTTTTCATCGGCATTGCGCAATCCTACGTTGACTGATCAATATCTGCATTTGAATGTTGGCCCAGCGATTTTAAGTGGGAATCTGAATGGGGTTGATTCGCTAATTACCGTCCAAAGTTTCATGGCATATCGCTCAACGTTGAATACCGATTCATTGGTCTATTTCAACATTGATCCTATTCGTCCGGAACAAGTTAAGACCATTGAGTTGGGCTACCGTGGTGGATTGTTCGACTCGAAGATTTATATTGATTTGGGGGCTTATTATAGTATGTATAAGCATTTCATTGGATATAATATTGGGATTGATGCGGTATTTGATCCGACGACCAACCTTCCTATGGATTTACAGGTGTATCGTTATTCGGCGAATTCAAAATCGTTGGTTATTACCCAAGGGGTGACTTTAGGATTGAATTACTATTTTCATGAAAAGCATTCATTCAACGGAAACTATTCTTACAATGTGATAGTGAAGAGTGACGCGAATGATCCAATTATTCCAGCGTTCAATACCCCAAGAAATAAATTCAATTTTGGATTCACTGGAAGTAAACTATTTGAATCAGAGAATAAGTCTTCGTTCGGTTATTCCATTAATTACAAATGGGTACAAGGATTTTTATTTGAAGGTTCGCCTCAGTTTACGGGAAACATCAACACCTATGACATGGTAGATTTGCAAGTGAATTACATGCATACCCCTTCAAATTTCTTCGTGAAAATAGGAGCATCGAATGTTTTGAACAATCAACAAGTTCAAGTGTACGGAGGTCCGAAAATAGGCAGAATGGCCTATATTAGCTTAGCATACTCGTTTAATCATCAAAAACAAAAACCATAAATTATGAAGAAAATCTACTTCGCAATCGTTGCGTTTTTAACGCTATCAACGGCCGCATGGTCGCAGCGTTATATGACGCCACAGTTCACAGATGTGAACGTACAAACAGGGGTTACCTACGGGGTTAATGCCACTGTATTATACTACCAAGTATTGAATGAAGCCGTACCAGAGGCATTGGTAATGGACGTTTACTCTCCAGCAGGAGACGTTGAAACCAACCGTCCGGTTATTCTTTACTTCCACACAGGTAACTTCTTACCTTTCCCACAAAACCAAAGTGCTACTGGAACTCGTGCTGACTCAGCTACAGTTGAGTTATGTACTCGTTTAGCTAAGTTGGGATATGTAGTTGCTTCTTGCGATTACCGTCTTGGATGGAATCCAATTGCACCAACTCAAGAAGAGCGTGTAAATACACTTATCAACGCTGCCTACCGCGGTGTTCAAGACTGCAGAACTGCTGTTCGTTATTTCCGTCGTTCTGTTGCTGAAAACGGAAACCCATACGGAGTGGATCCTAGCAAAATTGCAGTTTGGGGTCAAGGAACCGGTGGTTACATCACGTTTGCAGCTTCAGGAATTGATGCTTACACTGACATTCTTCTTCCAAAATTCATTAAGGCTGATGGAACTCCAATGGTATTGGATTTCGTGAATGGTGATATCTACGGAACTTCTACAGGTGTGAATCCATTGAATGGCGACACATTGTGTTACCCTAACCACGAAGGTTATTCTTCTGATTTCTCAGTTGCAGTAAACATGGGTGGAGCTTGCGGTGATATTTCATGGATTGATGCTACAGACAACCCTATGGTTTCTTTCCAAACGCCTACAGATCCATTCGCTCCTTACTATACTGGTACTGTAATCGTTCCTGGTTTGAACCTTCCAGTTGTTGAAGTAAATGGTAGCTATGATGTTCAGTTCGCTTTGAGTCAATTCGGAAACAATGGTGTTTTTGAATTAGCTGAAGGCTATGCGCCAGGTGCTCCTTATACAGACCAAGCAAATATTAATAACAACGGTTTCCACGGATTATATCCAATGTTACGTCCAACTGGAATGGAAGCAGACAGCGCACCATGGGAATGGTGGGATTCTGCTACCAATCCAAACAATGCGAACGGCTTAGCTACTAACTCTGATATGTCAGCCAACAAAGGACGTATGTTCTGTGATACCATTATGGGTTATGCAGTTCCTCGTATTGCTTGTGCGTTGAATTTAGAGGGAAGCCCGTGCTATACTAGTGTTGCAGAAAATGAAGCTATTTCATTTGGCATTTTCCCAAATCCAACTGCTGATCAATTCGCAATCCGTTCATCTGAAAAATTGAACTTTGTTCGTGTAACTGATGTAATGGGTCGTGTTGTGTACACTTCAAACAATCTATTCCAAGACTACACAACGGTAAACGTTGAAGGTTGGTCAAGTGGATTGTATAATGTAGAAGTTTACGGCACATCTGGAAACAGACACGTAGAAAAATTGATGGTGAAATAATCCGTCAGTTTATAAAAAGAAAAGGGGCGTGAGCCCCTTTTTTTATGCTTGTTGAATTTGTTGCACAAGCTCTAGATATTCTTGTTCTGTGAATTTCAATCGTTCTTTTTTGAAATTCATATCGTCTAAATCGTTGATGGGAATGAGGTGCATGTGGGCATGCGGTACTTCTAAGCCAATAACTGAAATGCCAATTCTTTTGCAAGGAATAACTGCCTTTAGCTTACGTGCAATTTCTTTGGCGAACAGATTAATTTCTTGAAGGTCTTCTTTCGGTAAATCAAAGATGAAATCAATTTCTTTTTTAGGAACCACTAAGCAATGGCCTTTGGCAACCGGCAGGATGTCCAAGAAGGCTATGAACTTTTCGTTCTCTGCAATTTTGTAACAGGGAATTTCTCCTTCAATGATTCGGGTGAAAATACTTGCCATGATTATCTCGAGATTTCTAATACCTCTAGCGACAAGGTGCCTGCAGGAACTTGAACTTCTGCAATTTCACCTACTTTCTTTCCAAGTAATCCTTTACCAATAGGGGAGTCAACAGAGATTTTCTTTTCGGCCAGATTCGCTTCTTTTTCTGCTACCAACGTGTATTCTACCGTGCTATTGGTTTTTAAATTCTTCAATTTAACTTTTGAAAGGATATACACTTTAGAAGTATCAATGTTCGAATCATCGACCAGACGTGCATTAGCAACCAAGGTTTCTAATTTTGCGATACGAGCTTCAAGTAAGCCTTGGGCCTCTTTGGCCGCGTCATATTCCGCATTTTCGCTTAAGTCGCCTTTATCGCGAGCTTCTGCAATTTGTTGACTGATTTTGGGACGCTCAACCATTTTCAACTGGTAAAGTTCATCCTTTAAGTTTTTTAGTCCTTCTGCTGTATAATATGCTAGAGTTGCCATAGGGTAGGTATTAAAAGTAAGAAACCCCGCAAGCGAGGTTTCTTGTACAAATATAACGAAGTTTCGTTTAGAAAGTCAGGTGTAAACCCATGCTATGGGTTCCGTTGAATGGGTTGCTTGCGCGGTAAGAATAATCTAGACCGAGCATAGAACCATTTTGTCCAGCAGGAACTTGAACAGTAAACCCACCAGTAGGGCCAGTAATAGCACTTTTTGCGTTGTAGGTAGTGTTAGTTCCAATGTCTTTTTGGTAACCGCCACGTAAGATGAAACGCTCGCGGAATGAATATTCAAGTCCAAGAGCTACTTGGTCTTTGCTGAATGAATTCGACGTGTACTGTGCGTTAGCGGTTAATTTCATATCGCCCTTCATTAGGAAATCGTATGCGAAGCCTACGTTTACCATTGATGGTAATTCGAAATCTTGTGAGCGTTGTTCTACAGTCATTTGGTTACCTGTTGCAGGAATAGTAACTGTATATGTTAAACCATCACCACGGTAGCGCATAGTAGGCCCAACGTTACGAAGAGCAATACCGAAGCGAATATTATCCTTTTCACCAGTAACGTAACGAATACCTGCATCAAAAGCAACACCTTGTGCTTTCACGTTGTAGATAGACTCGCTGATCAAACGAACAGTAAGTCCGCCGTATATGCTTTGAGAGAATCCTTTAGCATAAGAGATACCAATGTTAGAATAATTCACTTGGAAAGAACCAATTCCACCTTCTGGAAGGGCTTCGGTAGTGCGCTGAATATCTCCGAAGTTCATGTTCACTACAGAAAGGCCAAGCACACCGCCAGATTTACCTAATTTTTGACCAAAGCCCAAAGAATTCATTTTGATTCCTGTACCTACTAAGTACTGGGTATTGGTGAAAAGTAATTCAGAACCTTGTGTAAATGCTAGACCTGCCACATTTAAATAGGCACTTTCAACTCCTCGCACAGAACACATAGAGGAACTAGCCAATCCTGAAGAACGAGCCCAAGGATTGATTAATAATTCACTAGCGCCAGCAGATCCTGAACGGTCTGGGTTTCCGGCAAATGCCGTAAGACAAACTCCAGAGAAAAGGGCAAGTGATATAGCTATCTTTTTCATATTCAACAATGCTTAGAAGTTATTTAAATCGACTGGTCTCATGATACCGAACCACTTCAACACTTTTTCACCAGTACCAGGTACATTCACGTGAATAATGTAAGTTCCAGATGCAATCGGAATGTTACGTTCGTTTTTCAAATCCCAATCGAGACTGGTAATTTTATTGGCCTTGCTGAATTGACGAATACGGTTTCCAGCTAAGTCATAAATAGTTACAGTACAAATATCAGGTAGGTTCGTAATTTTTACGCGGTTGTCCAACTTGTTTGTCTCGTAGGTGCTGAACGCGTAGTATGGATTTGGAACCACATTGATAATGTCTAACACAGAAGTAAGTGTATTAGCGTCGTTGGTTGTAGTGGCGATATCTTTTGTACTGAACTTATAGATATTTCTCCATCCGTTGATTGAACTTCCTTCGGTTGTAATATCAGGATTGTCGTATGAATAATTCACATAAGGTTTAGCTACGCGAATAGAGATACGAACGTCGTTCGGAATTAGTCCTTCTTCCACTGAACGCAATGGATGATCTGTACTTACTAATCCAGAACCTACCCAAGTACAAGCACGGAATACTTTTTTCCAGTTTGAAGATGACAATGAACTACTTCCCAATGTTGAGTAGAGGAAGGCACCTTGGTCATAAGCTGGACAAAGCGCGTTGTTTGCAGCTTGGTTCGTGGTAGAGTAATCTTCCCAACGTAGATTTTTGAAAACATAAATCCAGTGTTGACCTCCAAACAAAGGCTGTGAACCGATAGATGAGTACATGCGGCTGGTTGGGTTCCATATCATATCACGACCATTTTCCCCCACTAACCAAGAGTCTTCACCGAACGCCATATTCAATCGCTCACCGGTGCTAAGGTCTACAGCATAACCTGGGAACCATCCCATACCTGTTGTAGAAATTAGGTCCCCTTCAGCTGCGTTATATCCTGCGTCGCCAGCTTTTCTCCCGTTTTTATCTACGGAAGGAGCTCTTCTTGCTTTCATCTTCTCAGGATCAATCCCGTCATTTGGATCAGAATCTTGAGCAAGCTCAGGAGTGAACTGCATTTCCAAAACAGGGCAACGTGTCCACTTCGATTTATCGCTAGTAAATACAACGTCAATGCTGTTTAATCCACGAATACTAGATTTTCTCTCTTGATCCAATTGGTCAAGATCGCCTTTCAATCCGTCGACTGTTGGAGCTACGTTATTTACGATAATGGTGTTGTCATTTGGATCAGTTGTAGTGTAAGAGGCCAAGCAATAAGGTCCCCATGTTCCACCGGCAACTTTTTCATAGTTCTCATCTTTATCTGTGAATGGGTACTCACCTGATCCTTGTTCGAAGTCATCATATAATGCCTCAGAAAGAGATTGAGCATCGGTTCCTTCTGTCTTCACAGAACCAGCACGTAACCAGTTTTGCTCAGAGAATCCTTCGCCATCTGTAATTCCTTTCAACCATGGTTTAGATGGGTCTTGGAATTCGATGCTTGAAGAGATGAGGTCGGTGTAGTGTTTAACGGTCACTCCATCTGTAGGGTCCATATATTGATATTGTCCCCAGCTAACAGATAGCCCCCAGTCTACCAATACGTCTTCACTGGTAGTTCCAAAAGTTTTGTAAGAACTATATACTTCACCAGTAGTTAGATTTTCTAACTGCCAACGCATGCTGTCATTTTCAGTTGCCGTGAATGAAGAGGCATCTAAACGCAATTCAAAATCAGCTGAAGGTACACGCAATGGGTCAACAACTTTCACTTTAACAGGACCTTTACCAGGTGCATAAGTTAATTCTTGCATTTTGTAGTTCGCAAGGATATAGGCTTCTGACTCGGCTGAAAGAAGTAGGTCATTCATACCGTTTCCTTTTCCTTCAATACGGGTAAGTGCAACGCCATCACCATAATTGGCATGAGCAATAGTACCGCCGTTTTCTGGTGAAGGAATGTGAGGGATGGCTGAAATTACAGGAATCTCACCAATCGCTGATTTTCTTGAAGCCAAGAACGCTTCATCTTGACCACGCTCTAGGCTTACATCGTATTGCTGATAGTTATTGTAACCATAAGCAATAACCATGAAGTAGTAGGTTTTGTGGTTGATTAACGCAGTGCTTCCAGTTGCAAAAGCATCTTCAGTTACTTGGAATGAACGTACAATTCCTTCGTCAGCACCATTTACTTTTAAGGTAGGTACAATGTAACCCGTTTCTTGGTCACGGTTGAAATTGATGATTTTGCCAATTCCATTTTTAATATCACATTGTGCGATCAAACGTGCTTTATCAATATCACCTAAGTCATTTGATTTAACTGTAGCATTCGCCAATTGATAAACCAAGTAACCTTCGAATTGGTAAGAACGTTGAGTTGAATCTAATGTAGTTCCATCTGCTAATTGTTCTGGAATAGAAGGGTCGAATCCACCGTGTTTAGTACCGTACATTTCTTGGTAGTTGGTAGAAATCGCGTTGTCATTCGAAAGCATTAAGATTACTTCCTTATCAAGTTCTTGAACGGCCACGTCTGGAGCATCAGGACCAGAAACCAATTCGAAACAGTTGTCGAACAGCGATTGCGCTTTATCATCGTATTCACGAAGAAGTTTCACAGATTCAAATGGGTCACCAGACATAGAACGAGCCCATACTACCCCTAAGGTAATATTGTTGTAGTCACCTGGTTTCAATGTGAAAGGACCAGCAGATTGGATGAAACGACGGTCGTTAGGTGCGTTTCCACTTGATTCTTCAGACCAAGGGTTCACAGCCACGCCACCGGTACCCCAATGCAATGGGTCGGTATCATCTGGAAACATGTAGCCTGCCTCAATGTTTTGAACACCAGCACCACTTACACCGTTGCCACCGTATTTCATTACCTGACCATTCTTCCAAATACCTTTCATGTAGTTGTAATAGTGGCTAGAAGTTGATGGTTCACCGAAAATAGGGTTAGTTGTGTTGTTGTAATAAACGAAGCGACGCATACCGAAACGTTCATTATCCACCACACCGTCGCCGTATCCAATACCTAATCCTTTGTAAGGAATACCCAATGAATCGGTAGCGTTAATGATATCTGAAGTCAATGGGTTATCAATATTATCATAGTCTTGGTATGGACCTTCAAAGAAGTCAACACCAACTGCTGGAGGATTATCACCATAACCTAACGATGATGAAGACGGTTGGTCAAACGCATCACCGTTGTAGCAATATCCCAATCCACGTTGAACATCACAACCTACATAGTCATCTGTAGATGTACCTAAGTCTGGGTCAACCCAAGAACCGAAGTAGGTGTCTTGTAAAGTTTGCGTTCCTTGGTTAATCAATACATAGTTGTAGAAAGTCATGTTGTTAATTTCATCGTTCGAAGTGAAAGCGAACGCTTGAGCACGGATTTCCATACCGATTGGTTGACCTTGTGATTCAGTGTGAGCATTTCCTTTATCGTTGAAGATCCAGTACATGGTTTGGTCACCGTATAAAGGAACAATATCTTCACGACGACGAGATCCGCAATTGATTTCGCGAAGGAAATCATACCATGGGTAGTCACCATTTTGAGGATTGTACACCCCATCTTGGTCATAATCGTAGAACGGAGCTAAGTACAAGTCTTGACCCGCTGCCGTGTTACCCATTGCTGGATAAGAATAGAAGTAAGATGGAATTTGGTACGTGCTGTTGCAATCTGCTCCGCCAGCAGCGATACAGTCGAAATAGGCACGTTGTGCTTGTGCATCTTGACGGAATGAAGTAAAGAATTTATCGTAAGCTGTACAAGTCGCTTCAGTGATAGATGCAGTACCATCAGTTGTTAATGGACCTGGCCAATAGTCATTACCATTGCCACGGAAGGTTACCGCGGCCAACTTTAATTGTTGGTCAGGTGACTTACCGCCCATCCAAATAGCACCAGCATATAGCGATGAAACACCACTACCTTTTGGCACCTCATAGGCGGCCTTCGAAAGGGCGCGGTTCTGCCACATAGATCCACCCGTTTCAATAAGGGCGCGAACGTTGTTCCATGCCAATTCGGTAAGACCGGTTGCAGGAGCACACAATGCAGCGCGAGACTCTTGAACGAGTTGTTCGTTTTCATTTTGTACCATCCCTGGATTTTCAAGGACTGACTTGTAGGCAAGGGCAGGGGTGCTTACTCCGAAGCCCAGTGCTACTAATCCGATAAATATTCTTGTTCTCATACTTTTAAACTTTAAATTAAACCTTGATTAGAAATCGAATCGAACACCCAGACGAATCTGTCTTGGTGATCCTAGGTTATAGGGGTTATTCACAAACATACTGTAGTAGTTACGGTATGAGTTTGGTGAATTCTGAGAGTTAATTAAGGTTTGGTATTGTGCAGCAGCTAAGTATCCATCGTCATCTGGAGTTCCAGTGAAGCGATAAACACTAGCAACGTTACGTGTGTTGAATAGGTTTGAAATCCACAAGTAAACGTTCAAGTTAGTTGCCTTCTTCTTATTGTTTTCGCTACCGAATTCAAGAGTGAAGTTTTTGTCAATGTTCATATCAACAGTGAACTGCCATGGAAGGCGTGCACTGTTAATTCCACCTGCTGTGGTTGGACTAATTTCTCCAGTAATAGGAGTTGGAATAGTCTGAGCAGTGTATGGCGTTCCAGAACCTAAGTTGGCAATCATGTTCGCCCCGGTGTTAGCAAAGATTTGTTTGCCAAACCAAACTGGACCATTGTATTCTTTTCCTTCTCCGTAGTGATAATCCATAGTTACTACGATACGGTGACGTTGGTCGTAGTTGAATGGTGATACTGTACGAAGGTTTGGAAGACCAGCGTTGATAAGAGCCAATTGTGTTTGAGTGGTTGAACCTGTACCGTTAGCAAATTGCAAGGTGTAAGACGCTTTCATCCAAATGTTTCCTGTTCTGCGTAAATCGTAGGTAAGAGTTAAACCTTTTACAGTACCGAAGTCAAGGTTTCCGAATGCGCTATAGGCACTAGGATATGCTCCGTTGAATTTACGAACCTGAATCATATCGCGTAATTCACGGTAGAACGCTTCCACTTTAATAGAAGAAGATTTGCTAAGTACTTGTTGGAATCCAAGCGCGTAGTCTACGGTTTTTTCTGGACGTAAGTCAGGATTGTTCAACAATACGTTTCTGTTGGTCATGTACAAATAGTCAATCGGATTGAAACGATTTGAGCTATTTGGACGCTGAGTTAAGATATCGTAGTGCGCGAAGAACAAGGCCTCTTCAGAAATAGGGAATGAGAAGGCAATACGAGGCATGAAGTTCACAGCAGGTGTGTATTCACGGAATGCGTTGCTCGTTAATGGTGCACTTGGATCAACTTTCAAGTAAGGGTTTATTTTACCACCAGATGAAATCAATGATGGGTCACTGATTTGAGTTCCTTGTGCATTATACCACTGTTCTCCGTTACGGTAACCCAAGATAGAGGTTGGGTTCTTCACGTTGTCAACGTACACCACGTAGTTGTCATCGATATTAGCCGGACGATCTGCGTTGAATGCATTGAAATTCGTTTCACCAGCAGTATAAGCTTCAGAAATAACAAATGGATCTTTCGGAACATATTGGTTAGCATCGTAACGGTCAACACGAAGACCTACGTTGAAAATCAAATCATCGAAAGCGAATTTATCCATCATGTAACCAGAGATGTAAACTGGTTCGAAAGCGCCAACAGGACGAGTATAGTATGAGCCAGCATCTCCTAATTGATAGCGCTCAGAGAAGAAATCATCCAAAGATGGCTTCTTGCTAAGTGCATTCCCATGATGGTCGTATCCGAAGTAGGTAACAATGTTGTTTCCTGAATTCAATAAATCGTTCGCACCAAACATGTCAATCGTCAACAAATCTGGACTAATTGCATCGGTATTCACGAAGTCTTGTCCGCGAGGATCCAAACCAAGTGCAGTGCGCAAGTTGTAGTCAAATTCGAATTGATCGCTACCCACCAAGTTGCTGTAGTTGATGTAAGTATAGGTTCCATTGTTGAATGAACTTGGGTCATCCAAATTCAATTCTTTGTTGTGGTAGTTGGCGTATTGACGAGCCAACGTCCACAATCCAATTGGAGCCACACTGAATCCAGCGTCTTTACGTTGCTCAAATTCGAAACCTACTTCAACGGCATGGTCTCCGATATCAGCGGAACCAGAACCAGATAAGCGGAATTGAGTTTGATTAGAAACGCCGTAGTTATTGGTTTTACTTCCGATGTGCGCCCACAATCCGTATGTATCATTGGGTTGCATTCCATTTACTAAACCATTACCTGCTTGAATGTTTGTAATAGAAGCATAAGGGGATTTACCTATTTGCTCACTTTCAGAGGTAACTTGGTTTAAGGTAGCATCAAAGAATTGGTCTGAAGTAATGTAAGGGTCAGTGCCATTAAGAACTTCAGTTACATAAGGACTCGTATTGAATAACGTGTAGAACTGATTGGTAATTGAAGCCAAATCAGGGTTGTATTCAGAAGGCGTGTAATTCACATTTACACTCTGCCATCCAGATTGCTCATAGTAATTACCTGAAGAATTCAAAGAATAAGAAGGTGCACGGAATACATCAAAAGTACCTACGTGACCATAGCGAAATAAATTGTTTTTGTGAGTTGGATCCTCAGTTCTGTTGTAAGATTGAGAATAGTCTGCTTGCAAACGGTAGTAAATGTTCTTTAAGTTAGAAGCTGCGGCTTCGTCCTCTACGTTTTTGAAACGTTGAGCAAACTTCGCATATGCTCTCCAATCGAAAGATGTTCCCAACTGATTATTTTGCCAATTAGAAAGCATGTTTGCGTAGTCGAAGTTGTTACCCGTTCTGTAATTTAATGTGCCACCTACGGTGAAACTTATATTTTCAGTAGCAGTTAAGTCAACTTTTCCTACAAACTGTGCTTGTCTTGAACGCACGTTCATACGTGTTTTGATTTTTTCGAACGAATCGCTTCCTAAGAAGTCAGCATTGTATAATGCACCGTTCACAGTTCCATCAGCTTCAATGTTTTGACGCAATGGATTCGCCAATAAACCCTGACGCACGTCTTCTTTCATGCGGTAGATTCCACCATAGGTTGGTGATCCATCAACCACATCTGTGTAGTTACCAGAGATGAAGAATCCTAAAATTGGACGTTCTTTCTTTCCTTTTTCATCCTTTTTGAATAAAAGCGGACCAGACAATGATCCTTCGAAAAGGTTGTAGCCGTAGGCGTCTAATCCTACAACTTTGTCACCTACTTGGAATCCCGAAGAGATTGCTTCCAAACCACCAGTAAACTTAGAAGAGGCACTGCGAAGTGATATATTAATTACACCACCTGTTGCATCCCCGATGTTCGCAGGAATACCACCGGTAATTACAGAAACTTCTTCAATGGCTGATTTTGGTAAAGAGGTAGAACCACGAACTTTAATACCATCGATATAAACCCAGGTAGAACCTGTACGTGCTCCACGAATAGAAATTCCGCCACCAGTACCTGCAGAACTTACCCCAGCAACGGTTTGCGCTAACCCTAACGCATCACGACTTGGCATTTTCTGAAGCTCCTCTTTAGATAAAGTTCCACCGCTAGCCCCACCATCCTTGTCAATCAAGGGAACTCGGTATTCCTTAACTTCAATCACACCCATCTCGATGCCCGAGCTAAGCTCGGCATTCGCAAACTGAATTTTTCCTGCAGAAATAGGAACTCCGGTTTGGGTTTGTGATTGATAACCTACGAAATTGAACTGAATTTCATATGTTCCTGGGTCAATTGGTTTGATGGTGTATTCTCCATCTGGATCAGTTTGACCACCAGTCACCAAGTTACCATTTAAAAAGATAACAACGTTTACGAAGGGAAGGGGCTTCTTGGTCTCGCGATCAGTCACCTTTCCTTTCAACGTACCGCTATTACCTTGTGCGAATGACATGGCAACAGGAAATACGAATAAACATAAAAGCAGGTAAAGTTTTCTCTGCATATTCTTTGGGTTAAGGAATTATAAAAGTTTACAACGGGCGCTAAAATAAGGTATTGTCTCCAATCTTTCTAATCTTATCTTTTGGCTCGAACTCATTTTTTTGTTTTAGTTTGATTTTCAAGTAATTCTAAACTAATAAGCTAGCTTTTGAGTAAAGCTAATGAGGCTTTGGAAGTTTAGCCAAATTTTAACGTCTGTTTCAACGTCTAAAATCTTGGAAATTTTTCGTTCCTAGTCCTATTTCCTTCTGCGGAATAATCGACGATACCAAGGCAGGTTCTGCGTTTTACGTAGTTTTTGAGATTGTTTGAGGTGCTTTTTCATCCTCTTTTTTCCGGCCTTACCTTGCTTGTCTTGGTGCTTTTTAACTTCCCCGAGGTACTTCTTCTCCTCTTGGTCGTGTTGCTCTTTCATTTTCTGATGAGCATTTTCGGGGGTTACTACGTCATTCTGTGCCAATCCTTGCATAGAGGCCATGCCAATGAATAGACTGATTAGAAATAATTTAAATCTCATCTTCGAAATTCATAAGTGAATTTGGTAATTAAAATGTCTTTGGTGCTCATGTCCTGATCAAGAGTGGCTTCAATCAGCGAAGTAGCGCCATAAATAACTTCAATCTCTCGAATCAATTTGCCTTTGTTGAAATAAGCGATTTTCGTCAAATTGCCCAATTTGTCGTAAGAGAATAACTCGCTTTTGACAACCTCTTCACTCGAATTATCGGTTGTGGAAATTTCACTTACCCAGCCTTTTTCATTATAGGCATAAAGGGTAGTCAGCGATTTTCCACTCATTGAAAGCTCTTGTTCGATTTTCAATAGGTATCCTGATGAATCTCTGTAAATCAATTCCGTTGAATAAGGCAGTCCGTAATTGTTGTAACTGATTTTTCGAAGAATATGTGCGGAAGGCTCCGTGTAATTGAAGTTTTCCGAATTCAGAGTTACAGTTAGGCCCGGAACCAATTTTAATTTTTCGTTGCTCGTGTTTTCACTTACAGAATTATCTGTTCGGGTTATTCTTCCTTTAGAATCATAAATAAATTGGGTAGAAGAAAATCCATTTCGGCCTAACTCATTTCTTCTTTCGACCACGCCAAGCTCATTTCTGTCAAACTGAATACTTGTGCTGTCAACCAAGCTCAATACACTTCGTACCACATCTATTCGCAAAAGCTGACCGGTCTCGTTGAACTTGTAAACCACAATATCCGGCTTCGATTCAATGGTTCTACCCACTCGCTTAATAGATGACACTCCGGTAATGCTCGATATTTTGTTCTGCCAAAGAAATTCTTGACTAAAGAACATTTCGTCCAAAAAGGCTTTTCCTTCTCTATTGTCTATGATTTGACTGAAAGACTGTTGGCTTATGACCAAAAGGCTTATCAGTGCTATGAATTTTAGTTTCATTGTAATAATTCTAAAGCTTCTTGAATGCTATGCACAGGCGCGTAGCACGATTGATTTCTGCAAACATAAATCGTAATTGATTCGGTTGATTCAGTTGCATTAGCAATGTCTATTTGTTTTTTTTGTTTGACCAGCTCATTACACACGGCAAGCGCATTTTCACCCATGCACTTCACAGAACATAGTTCTGCCGACAATAGTGCATTAGAAACCCATTTCCATTGTTCAAAGGGAAAGGCTAGGGAAGGAGGCTCTACCAAGTTCCATTGCTTTTCACTGATGGCATTCAGAAGTGTAAAGCATTCAAATAAGACCGCGTTCGACGATGGAGTTACGTTATCTATTTGATCAATCTTATTCGGTACGTTTCGGGTCTTTGTAGTGGAAAATACCAGTTGGCCATTTATGGATTCAAATTTCGATACTATAGCGTTGGCCAATGAAATACATCTTTTCAAGTATTCTTCATTCAATGTCTTCCGATACACTTCAATCAGTGCTTTGAGCATCCACGCATAGTCTTCCAGAAATCCTTCTACCCCGTGCGCTTCCGAAATACGATAGACCGTAGTTCCTTTGATAAAATGCGAAAACACGCTTGAGATAGTTTCTTCTATTTCTTCCTTCAGGGAAGAATGACGATCTGTTTTCAAATAGTTTAGGCAGGCTACCAGAGCCATTCCGTTCCAAGCAGCAATCGTTTTTTCATCTTTGTTCGGCTTGGGTTTATTCTTCCGAAGTGCGGTTAATTTTTTGATGGTTTCCTCAGAAAGTCTTTCTAAGGAATTGTCAAGGGCAGGGACATATTCGTGCTCCATCCAATGCCAATAACTCGTATCGAATTCTGCACTATTCAATGTTTCAACTTCTTCTTTGGTAAGCGTATAGTAAGCGCCCTCTTTGCCCTCGCAGTCAGCGTCGAAGGAAGAGCCAAATAAGTGATTTGAATTTTTAAATTGTCGAAGTAAGAAGGTCAAAGTATTGTTCGCCTGAAATTGAAATTCGGAATTCCCCTGTTCAATCAACTCACACAGCAGACTTAAGAATTGAGCATTGTCGTAAAGCATTTTTTCAAAATGAGGAACGCCCCATTTATCATCAACGGCATATCTGAAAATGCCTCCTTCCACATGGTCGTATAACCCTGATTGCAGAATGCGCTGAACTGTTAACACGGCGTGCTCTCCACAATTTGAACGATTCAGTTGAAAAAGGGTCGAGATTAATCCGGGCATTGGAAATTTAGGTGCCCCTTTAAATCCTCCAAACTCATTGTCGGCGCGGGACATATATGTTTCAGCCAAATCGTCAAATGAATTAGATTCATCTGTATGGCTGTTTTGTATTTGTTCTACTACTTGAAAAATTTGATGACCATAAGCCATCACATCTTCTCTTCGTTCTTCATATAATTCAGTTAACTTGTGAATTAGAGATAGCCAGTTCGCTTTGGGCACGTAGGTTTCGACGTGTATGGGCTTCCCATTAGGTAAGCAAAACACATTCAATGGCCAGCCGCCCGGCTTATTCATTACATGAGCAGCATCCATGTAAATCATATCCAAATCAGGTCGTTCTTCTTTGTCGATTTTGACGTTTATGAGGTGTTGATTCATCAACTGTGCACATTGTTCATCTTCAAATACCTGATGTTCCATGACATGGCACCAGTGACAACTGCTATAACCTATGCTGAGTAGAACCAGTTTGTCTTCCGTTCTAGCGGCTTCCCAAATATCGTCCGAGTAATTATTCCAATGAACCGGGTTGTTGGCATGTTGGAGTAAATAAAGACTGCTACTCTTCTTTAGGTCATTCACGTCAAATACTTTTTGTGAAATTAGGATATTAATACCTAACAGCGCGTACTTTTGTTTTATACAAATTGAGACATGAAAGACCAAGAGATTTTAACCCTGATTGAAGAAGAACGCGTGCGTCAGACCAACGGAATTGAGCTGATTGCATCTGAGAATTATGTGAGTGAGGATGTTCTTCAAGCTATGGGGTCAGTATTGACGAACAAATACGCTGAAGGACTACCAAATAAACGCTACTACGGTGGTTGTGAAGTGGTAGATAAAGTTGAGCAATTGGCCATAGATCGATTGAAGAAATTGTTCAATGCCTCATGGGCGAACGTTCAGCCGCATTCCGGTGCGAATGCCAACAGCGCGGTCATGCTTGCTCTCTTGAATCCTGGTGATACTATACTTGGTTTAGACCTTGCGCAAGGGGGACACTTGACTCATGGTTCTCCGGTAAATTACAGCGGTAAATTATACAATCCGGTTTTCTATCATGTGAACAAAGAAACTGGCCGTATCGATTTGAATGAGGTGCGTGACCAAGCTTTGAAGCATAAACCTAAACTTATTATTTGTGGGGCAAGCGCATACAGTCGCGATTGGGATTACGCTGGCTTCAGAACCGTTGCCGATGAAGTGGGTGCAACCTTGATGGCCGATATTTCTCATCCAGCAGGATTAATTGCAAGTGGTTTACTTAATCATCCATTCCCGCATTGCCATGTAGTTACTTCAACCACGCACAAGACGCTTCGCGGTCCACGTGGAGGTGTAATTATGGTAGGGGAAGATGGGGAAAATCCATTGGGATTGAAATCTCCGAAAGGAGAAGTTAGAAGTCTTTCTTCTGTCTTAGATAGTGGGGTATTTCCTGGTATGCAAGGTGGTCCGTTGGAACACGTTATTGCTGCCAAAGCAGTGGCTTTCAATGAGGCATTACAACCACAGTTTAAGACCTACTCACAACAAGTCATGACCAATGCGAAAGCATTAGCCGATCATTTAATGGCAATGGACTACCACATTGTTAGCGGGGGTACAGATAATCACTGTTTCTTGATTGATTTAAGAAATAAGAACATCACGGGCAAAGATGCCGAGCGTGCCTTGGTAACTGCAGATATTACCGTGAATAAGAACATGGTTCCTTACGATGATAAATCACCTTTCGTAACCAGCGGCATTCGCATTGGTACGCCTGCTATTACAACTCGAGGACTGGTTGAATCAGACATGGAGTTCATTGCAAAGTCTATCGATTTTGCCATTCAACATGCAGCGAGTGAAAGCGATTTGTTAAAGATTAAGACCGAGATTCATGCAGTTATGCATGGTAAGCCTCTGTTCCAGTTTTAACGTGAGAGTATATCAGACTTGGATAACGGACGTCTTTCAGGCTTCCATGAAAATCCGTCAAGTCGTTTAGTCTTATCTATTTTTTTCGTTCCGAAATAGAAACTGTCGGGTTCTTCCAAGAGCCCGACTTTTTGTATTTTACTATCCTTTAGTTCTATAGATATATTCGAGCAAGTGGTATTGTTCTGCCCCGTTATTTTTTCCTTTCCGTTTTTTGTTTCAGTTGGAAAATAAACCAATTCGCCATTGCCTTCAATGAGCACTTTACGCAAATCATTTTCAATGAAAGTGCCCGTTAATTTCTTTCCTTTAATCTGATTGAAGTAACCCGGTTTCACCTCACCGGTAATAAAGGTATTTGCTGGAACATACAATTCATGCAGGTTTCCGTTCTTTAGTTTAATTTGAATTTCGTTTCCAGAAAGTTGATTGCTGCCGTTCCATAGCAAGGGATTGTGGTATAACGAAATGAGTGAATCGGCTTCTGTAATTACCAACGAATCGCAAACGCTTTGTATGTCTTTAGAAAATAATTTTACCTGGTGATAAGCAAGAATGTGTGAAGTTTCGTCTTTCGTTTTTTCTGAAAGTAGCGTGTCTGCAGAGAGGAAAAGCGTGTCTTTGTTTTCTAGTATTTTTTCTAAATGTGGAAATCCTGTAACAAGTGACTCTTCGGAGTTGTCATTGTGTTTCCCGTACATGCCAAAAATGCGAGTAGCCTCTTCGTCATCAATAAGTACAACATGACCAAAAGCTTCGCCCCATTTCGAATTTCCATTGTAAACCACACTGTCGCCCATCAACGTTTTATTTTCCGACTTAATGGTTGCAGATTTAGTGAATTCACAATCCTCGGTTTTTGAATTGAAAAATCCTTTCTGACAGGTAATTTCAAGACTATCGCCGGTGATTTTTGTTGGCCCGAAAAAGTAAGAGGTTTCTGAATTTGCGTTGTACAACATAGAATCGGAAACCACTGTGTAATCGTCGTTTTTTACTGTTACTTTTTTTCTGAAGGTAAATGTGTTCGAAGGTGAATGAAAACGGCCGTTTTGCGACGTAATGACATTGTTGTTCTTCGTAGAAACAATCTTTCCTCCACCAGCGTATTTGGCCGTCTCAGATTTAAAGTAGTAGTAAAGATTCGGAGCAGTTAATACTGTTCCATTGTCTGTGAATTCACAGTTGTCGCTGAGTGTGGCAACTTGTTTTGCCTTGTCAAAAAACAGGCGCTTTCCGGTAATGGTGTAATCACCTGGCTTTATGACACGTATTCTTCCAAATGCTTGAAAGTTCTCATTCGAGAAAAAATAGGCCGAATCGCAATAGAATTGGGTGCCGTCGAAATTGAGTTGAACATTACCCAGAAGGCGCTGTCCGTCTACTATTCGTTTATTGAAGGCGATTTTATCGGCGTGTACGAGCTTTACATTTTTACCTTGTGCAAATCCCGAAGAGTATCCAAAAAATAGGAAGAGGTATACAAGTGCTATTTTGAATAAACCTGTATAGGTCATCAATGCATGGCAATGGTTTGTTCTCTGTCTGGTCCAACTGAAACGTAGGTTACAGGGATTTCAAGTTCTTTTTCAATGAAGGCGATGTAAGCGCGCAATTGTTCTGGAAGTTCATTGCTGCTTTTCATTCCAGTCAAGTCACAATTCCATCCTTTTAAAGACACGTAGTTTGGAGTGACTTCCTCATCTACAATATCGTAGGGCATAACATGGAATTGCTCTCCTTTAATGGTATAAGAAGTACACACTTTAATTTCACTGAAGACACTTAGCACATCAGCTTTCATCATAAACAGTTCTGTTACTCCATTCAAGCGGCAAGCATAACGCAAGGCAGGAATATCAAGCCATCCACAACGTCGAGCTCTTCCTGTGGTTGAGCCAAATTCGTTTCCTACTTTGCGCATTTCTTCGCCATCGTTGTCTTCTAATTCAGTAGGGAAGGGGCCGCTACCGACACGAGTGCAATACGCTTTGAAAATACCGAATGAACGTTCGAGTTGCTGCGGAGCAATACCCAAACCTGTGCAAGCACCGGCTGCTACCGTGTTGCTAGATGTTACGAATGGATATGAGCCAAAATCTATATCAAGTAAAGAACCTTGAGCGCCTTCGGCTAGGATTTTCTTTCCTGCTTTTAGTGCATCGTGGATGTAATTTTCACTATCGATAAATTGAAGTTTTCTCAGGGCATCAATCCCTTTAAACCAATTAGATTCTAATTCAGTTAAATCGTATTCAAAATTGAAGTGACTCAGCATTTTCTTGTGCTTGTCAACCAAGGTTTGGTATTTTTCTTTGAAATTGGCAGATAGAATATCTCCAACACGAAGACCATTTCGGCCTGTTTTATCCATATAGGTTGGACCAATCCCTTTCAGTGTTGAACCAATCTTAGATTTTCCCTTTTCAGCTTCAGAAGCGGCATCAAGTAATTTATGCGTTGGAAGAATAAGATGCGCTTTTTTAGAAATCAACAGGCGATTTGCAACAGGTACATTACGTGCCTCTAATTTTTCAATTTCAGCGGCAAGTACGAACGGGTCTATCACCACCCCATTGCCAACAATGTTGATTACGTTAGTTCTGAAAATACCACTTGGAATGGTGTGCAGAACGTGTTTTATTCCATCGAATTCAAGTGTGTGACCAGCATTTGGCCCGCCTTGAAATCGTGCTATAATATCGTAATTTGGGGTTAAGACATCTACAATTTTTCCTTTGCCTTCGTCTCCCCATTGAAGACCTAAAAGAACATCTACTTTGCTCATCACTTTATGTAAAGCACAAAAGTAAGGCTTATTGAAAATAAGAACTGTTTTCTTCTAAGAAATTTTCCAACTTACTTCTCATTATCAATCTACTAATCACACGTCCTTTGCTGTCAAGGGCAATAATAGTAGGGGTTGAAGGAGCTGGATAGTTGTTGGAAAGTTTTGTTCGCTGCTCGTTTGGTGCGTACACTTCAATCCAAGGATAGGGATGCTGTTTCAGAAAATTCAACCAGGCTGGCTGGTCTTTATCAATGGAAATGGCATACACTTCAAGTCCTTTGGGATGGTATTTCTTGTAAAGTTCTTCTAAGACAGGATGAAATTCTTCGCAATGTGAGCAGTTGCTGCGCCAGAACATCACCAGTGTCATTTTATTCTTTTTACATGTTGCCATTAATGATGTCAAATCTCCAGAACTATTCGGATAGTTCACTTCGAAGGCACGCTTGCCGGGTTCGCAGTTTTTGAGCGATTGAATGAGGTTTTTAGTTGAAACACTGAAGGCCGATTGTGAACTGCAGCCATCCACATAATTTTCCAGAAAGTACGCTAGTCCAGCTTCGTTTTTATAATCCACCATTTTATCTAAAAGAAACGTATTCATGTATTGAACTACTTCTTCGTTTTCTCCCAATCTGCCCATGACTTGATCGGCGAATTCTTGCGCATAGGTGGTGGGAAATCCTTTATAAAGTTGATTAATGTACTGATTCAACCCTCTAACGAAAACATAATGGTGTAAGGCAAGAGGACTGTTAAGGGGAGTGTTATCGAGGTAGTGTTTGAAGAAATAGGTCGTATCGGAAAGAGTTGAAATAGGGTGATGATACAGAGGCAATATTTCGGTTTTTAGACGGTCAGAAATAAGAGTGGATTGTTTTACTTCTTGCACGAGCTCATTCAATTTTTGTTGTTCGCGCATTACATTGGATTGCGTAATAGATTTTACTTGATCGTAAAAGACCTGCACGTTAGCATATCCCTGCTCAACTTTCACATAAGCTTGCTGGTCTGCTGAATTCGATAGCGCAAGAGGTAATCCGGCTAATTTGGAATAATCTATCGTAAGTGAAATAGGAGCGGTGAAAGATTCGCCTAAATACAAGAAATCAGTCCAAGGTTTAGCACCACCTACAAATCGAAATCGGTATTGTCCGAAATCAGTTAGGTTAACATCGAATTTGAGATTGTTTGAAGCGTCGATTTCTAGCGCCTTGATCTGCTTCCATGATTCTTTATCGAAATGCTCGAGGAATACTTTTTTGGTATTGCCATTAGGCATATTGGCTATGGCAAGCTCAAATTTCAATTGCGCAGATGTCGTCAATGAAATCCAACAAAGGGATAGGATAAGCAGTATTCGATTCATAGTGAAAAAAAAAGGTCACCGAAGTGACCTTTTAATGAGTTTGGACTATTATTTACCTTCAGCCATTTTCTGCATTTCAGCATCGAAAGTAGCTTTGAATTTTTCGTAGTTATAGTCAGCTTTTAGTTTCTCGCTAGAAGAAAGTGATTTAGCATATGCATCAGCGATAGTGTTTCCACTTAATTCAAGAGCGCAATAGCTTACGTAAACACCGTCTGGACGTTGGGTTAATTTTTCACAGATTTCAATACATCCGCGTAATTCTTGATCAACCACAGTACGAGCCATTTCTTGGAAAGTCTCAGTCACTTCTTCTTTGTTGTTTACTTCTGTAGAGTTTACATAGTTGTCACCAACAATTTTCATAGTAGCACTGATGGTTTTTCCCATTTCAGACATCGCATTTGAACGAGCTTTTTTCTTTGCTGTTTCGCGGTCCATGCTTTCACCAGTTGCGGTTGAGCGGAATGCTTCTTTGGTTGATTTGTATTGGTCACCTGCACAGTATTCGTTGATTACAACTTCTCCAACAGGTTTTGGTTCTTCGATAGCCTTTTTGTTCTTTTTACAAGCAGGTAAAGCAAAAGTGGTTACTGCTAATAAGGCTAATAGGGTAATGCGCGTTTTCATGATGTCTATTTTTTATGTTATAAATCGGTTTTCAGTAATTATGCCAAACTTACAAAATTATTTTAAGTACGGCCGGAATAAGATTGGTCTCAATTTCTTCCTTCTCTTTTTTGTAGGCTTCTATAGTAGCGTTCTCGTGAGATAATTGTATTCCTTTTACACCAGAGATACTGTGCTCAAAAGTGGTGTTTTGTGTTTTCGTTTCCACTACACGAATGTAGCCATCTAGATACGCCACTTTGAATCCCTGAATGTCCTCACCTCTGCGAGGAGTTGTTTCTATTTTCACCAAGTAATCAGCCTCACTCACTGAAGTAGCTATGCGCATGCCCCTTGATACAAGGGCGTTTCGTGTACCTTCTGCAAGCGAGGTCACTTTGGTGTTATTCAAAAGCAATTCATTTGAATCAATCCAGAAACTCGGAGTTAATACTTCAATTGGTATTCTGCGTTGGTCGGTGTTAATACCATTGATGATGGCTTTTCCCAATTCAATATCGATGTCTTGGGGCACGAAGTTATCGACTACGATACTCAGCTCTAAGGCATTACTTCGAGCTTTCATATTGGCATTTTCTACGTAAGCCAGAATAATTCCATCATTATCACTCATAACCATTTTAGGTTTCATGTACGTGTCTTTTTGATAGACATAACGAACATTGATTCCTCTTACCGCTCGACCTTGGTAGGTGACCAAAATAGGCACTTCTGTGCTGAAATTATTTGAAGCAGAAAGTACAATGGTTTTCACATTGGTTTCGAAGCGCAAGTCTGCTATTAAACCTCTGATTTCCGAGAATAATTCGTTGTCGAGAATGATTTCTTTACCTGTTTCATCGGTGAATTTATTCACCTCTTTCCAGTACGGTTTCAAAGCGAAGAGTCCATGATAGAACAAATCAATCGCTGAAGGAATATTGTTCGCTGATTTAGCATCGCGACCTTTTACCAAGAAGTCATACGCCGATTGCAAAGTAGCTTGCTTTTTAGCGTTCTTCTTAGCTTGGTAGTCCATGCGATTCAGGCGATAGTACACAGCATAAAGTTCTTTGTCTTCGTATACACCAGCGACTTCAAAATCTTCGAGTTGTTCGTTAGAGGAAGTGCTGATATTTGAAGTGAAATTTTCGCTGAACGCTTTGTTCACTTCCATCGTGTTGAAGAAGGTTTGTCCTTCGACTTTCACACTAATTTCTGTAGCCAAATCATTTAATGCCAGTTTTTTTGCGATAGCCTGGTAGTCTAATGGCTGACTAATTTTCGAGCATGTTCCAATACCAATGTAATAGGCGCTATTCACCGGACGTTCCAAAAGCCAAGCGGGTTTTACTTTTGGATTCTCCTCGGTCTTAACTACCTCTTTCGTTTTGCAAGCGAAAACCAATAGCAGTGAAGCAAAAAATATGTAAGCTATTTTGTTCATTAAGGAACTAATGTTTGAAGCTGAGCTTTAATTTCTGAAGCTATTTGTTTTGCAATTTCAATATACAGGTCATTGGCCATTTCGTTCGGGTCTTTCAAATTGCGCTTGGCTTTAAGCATATTTTGAAGGGTGTTCCGATCCTTATTGCTGGTGTTAACCATATTGCCATTGGCAGGATACAGATTGTTTGAATTTCCACCATACGTTGCATAAAGAATTTCGTCTTTATTTGATTTTTCAACGATAGAGGATTTCAGCATGGTCGCAGTTTCCAATGAAGTTAATTTGTATTGAATGCTAACATTGGCTTCAGCGGAATTGTAATATTCGTCGTAAGAAACCGGATTGTAAGCCGTTTCATAATAGGCTTTTCCTTCGGCATTTACTTTCTTTACCTGGTAGCTTTCAAATCCACTGCGTGTTACTTTTCTGATCGTACCTTGAGAAGAAGTGTGATTGAGAACGGTGCCTGAAATAATTGCTTTGGCACCTGCAATTTTTCCAACTTCTACGGCCATACTTTCATTGAAAATTCCAGACATTTGAAAACGTTGTTCAGCTAAAATGCTGTTCATGTTTTCGCGGTCAACAACTTTTAGGAAAGGATCGTTTAGTTTGGTAAGCTCGTCGAGAAGGTAAGCGGCAATTTTAATGTCTGCTCCGCTGATGGGTGTTCCATTTTTGAAAGGAAGTAAGGCCACGGTGTACATTCCTTTTTCAAGTGATTGAGACTTGAGGGTTGAAGCTTCTTTGTAGTTTAATTTACGTTCTTCAACTTTAAGAATGTTCTCGTAACAGGCGCGGTAGCGCTTAGCTTCAAACGCTTCTTGCGCCTTTTGGTAAATAGGCTCTATGTAGGCAATGTCTTTTAATTCACCTGCATCTTTGAAGTTTGGATCAAGGGTAGAAATTTCATTGAAATTGCCTTCGGCCTCTGCGAATTTGTTTTCTTCCAACAACTTCGTTCCTTTTTCATATAATTCAGTCAGATAATCTCTTTTTGCCTTTTCGTAATCGGCATTTTGATAATCTGGGATCATGAGTTCCACCCCAACACCAGCGATACGATTTTTATAATCGCGAGCTTCATGGAATGCGTATACAGCTTCTTTTCTTGAGCCGAACGAATTTTTCTGAGAGAAGTCGTTCAATTTGGTGTTAAGTACCAATTGGCCGTTTTTCTTCAGTCCGATTTGGGCATCGAGATTTGCGCGTTTTTTCAAAAGCGCGGTGTAGAAGCTTTCAGCGGCTTCGCGGGTTAACCCAGCAGCTTCTTGTTTTTGGCCAAGTTTAGTAAAGTGTTTACTGTTTTGACATGCACCAAAAACAAGAGCTATGAGTAAGAGGGGTATAAAACGATTCATGGTTATTTAGTCTCAAGGAACTGATTCAATTCTTCAATGGTGCTCTCAAATGAGAAGGCATCGTTGATGGTGTAGTAGTTGTTTTTGTCGTAGCAATAGTCATAAGCGAATTTTGCATACGCTAAACGAGTTTCTTCGAATCCGAATACACCCAACATTTCTTTGATTTGATCTGAGGTTAAGCAGTTCGCCTTGGTGATTTGCTTAGCTTGAGTCAATTTGGTGTCATCAAATCCTTTGCTTTCAACGGTAGCCTTCGCTTTAGCAAAACTTGCGTCATCCATGCTGTGTGCGCAAGGACCGTTGTTTACCGGTTTCGAATGAATAGGCTCGGTTTGACCGTGGTCAACATGTGTGTTGTTTGAACTGGTTGAGCTTTGTGATGACGATGAGGTAGTAGTTGTGGTGGTAGTAGTTGTCCCTGATTGTTGGAACATCGGGTCATTTACATTCATGTTAAGTCCGATGTTCATGCCATCTACATTGATGTTCATGCCCACGTTGGCGTTATTCGGATTGGTGGTTGTTGTAGTTGAGTTGGTTGTGGTATTTCCAGTTCCGGTTGCTGTTCCTACGCCAGTGCCACTTACATTCATATTGATGCCAGCACCAGTGCCATTACCATTTACGTTCATGTTAATGCCTACATTGCCGTTGGTTGGATTTTCGCGGGTGTTAACAGTAGTGGTAGTGGTTGTGCTACCATCTGTAGGAACACTCATGTTCACTTGAACGCCTTGGTTGGTGTTTGTATTCGTGTTGGTAGTCTGAACAGGCTGATCGTCAGCGACAGCAAAGTTTTTTGCATCGTTGTTCGGGGCGTTTTGTGTTGCCGTTGCACCACCTGTGTATGCATTTTCGGTATAGAAGCGAAGGACGTACTCGCCTTTTTTGTTTTTCTTTACGATGTAGGTAACTTCCATGCCTTTGTGACAAGCAAAGTTGTTGTTCGAAAAGTCAGCAAGTGATTTGTCTTCGAAATCTACACGAGCTTGATAGAATTCAGAGGTCAGGTTGTCTATTTTGACGTTTGTAGTCGGTTTAGCATTTTGGGCAACTCCGTTAAGATATAGCGTGAAATTTTCACCGGCTTCGCTGTATACGACCGCGCTCATTTGAGCAAAAGAGCCTAAACTAAGTGCGAAAAGGCTGAAAATGAGTAATGTTTTTTTCATGTCGATGAGGTTTTAAGATGGTAAATTTAGTGATGAAAGGTGTGATTCTAAAGTTTGTGCCAAAAATAGCAGACGGGCATCTTTCCTTATCTACCTTTGACCTATGAGTTTGAAGAAAATTGTTGTTCTAGGAGCGGGCCGCAGTTCACGACATGTGATTTCACACTTAAAGCAAGTGGCTGTTCAAGAGGGGTTTGAAGTGGTGGTGGCGGATGCGGATATTTCACACATTTCCCAATTAATTCCTGCCAACGATCGTCTTAGCTATGTGCAAGGCAATGCGGGAGACTCTAGTTTTCGTCTCGCGCTGATGCAAGGAAGCCAGTTGGTGATATCTATGTTACCCGCATTCATGCATATTGATGTGGTTCAGGATTGCTTGGAATTAGAGATAGACATTATTACACCAAGTTATGTGAGTCCAGCTTTGCAGGAATTGCATGAAGAAGCCCAAAGCAAGAATGTTTTGGTATTGAATGAAATGGGTGTAGATCCGGGTATTGACCACATGTCTGCCATGGAAATTATTCATCGTCTTAAAAACGAAGGAGCCTCTATACTTTCCTTTGAATCCTACACCGGAGGATTAGTAGCCCCCAAGAGCGATACCAATTTGTGGGGTTATAAGATTTCATGGAATCCGCGTAACGTAGTTATGGCTGGAAGCGGTGGCTTAGCGCAGTACCGTGAGAATGGCAAGGTTCGATACATACCGTATTCACGGGTTTTTGAAGATATTACCGAAGTGGTAGCATCGGATGGAGTGACGTACGATGCTTATGCCAATCGAAATTCGTTGCAGTATTTATCGCTTTACGGATTAGATACTGTGCAAACACTGATTCGAGGAACGCTAAGAAAGAAAGGATTTTGTGAAGCGTGGACTGTTTTGGTGAACGCCGGATTCACCAATGATGATACTGTTCTAACAAGTGGATTGGTAAACACATGGGAAGAACTTTCGGAATCAGTTTTAGGGGCTAAGCGCCTTGCCGCTTGGAAAAAGGGTGAAGGCTTAAGTTCTAGCCAACACGCAAAATTGGAAGAATTGGGACTATGGTCTTCGATTCCGTTGCAAAAGAAAGATGCAACTTTAGCGGTTCATCTGCAAGATTTGTTAGAAAGACAATGGGTGCTGCAGCCGGGTGATGCGGATTTGATTGTGATGGTTCATCGCTTTATTTATGAAATAAATGGGGTACGTAGGCAATTGATGTCCTCGCTGGTGTTGGAAGGAGAGAATGATGTATATACTGCCATGTCAAAAACAGTGGGAATGCCTATTGCGTTCGGTGCCGTTCGTTTGTTGCGAGGTCAGTTTAGTTCAAAGGGAGTTCATATTCCAATCTCACCCGAATTTTATTCACCTTTGTTGGAAGATTTAAGACAGACCGGAATTCGATTTGAAGAGTCTATTACAGAGATATGAAGAAAGGCATCCTTTTCATAGCTGCACTATTCGTGACCATTGTTTCAATGGCACAGCTTGAAATTCCTCAGGTTCCTGAAATTAAGGATTGGAATGACGAGCAGGAAGTGGCATCGAAAGAAGAGGAAGTAATTGGCATTTTAACTTGGCTTGTTTCCACTCCGCTTTCTTTGCATGTCATTGAGCGAAGTGAGTTGAATTATTTCGTTATGGAATGGCTAACGCGAACACCAACGTTGCACCTAGAAGTTCAGCTGAAATCGTATGAGTCTGATTTTTTGCAGAAAGAAGAAATGCTTGTGTCTTACATTGAAGGGTGTGCCTTATACGGGCTTAAGCATAAAGGAAATGGAAATCAGAAAAGTCAGGATTTGGCCGGATTAAAAGTGGTGGCTTTTATGGCTGAAAACAGTAAAGCTTATTACAAAGAGGCGAAATACAAGGATTTGATTCGTGCGGTGAATAAAGGCCATCTCGATGAGCTATACGACGACTACCACAAAACAATTTTGAATTAGAATGGTTTAATCATTATGAAGTCGTTTGAAGTACCTGCCCATTATCGTTCGAGTATCCTTGGTCAAATAAAGGCCTACCGAAAGAGTATTGATCCACGCAAGAAGGATGACACACCGTTTCGTTTTTCAGTAGGTTCGACTTCCTTTTTAATTCCTCGTCATTTTGGATTTTGTTATGGAGTTGAAAATGCCATTGAAATTGCATTTAAGACCATTGAAGAAAACAAGGGTAAACGCATTTTTCTTTTAGGGGAAATGATTCATAATCCAGAGGTGAACCGCGATTTACAAGAAGCGGGAGTGCTGTTTTTAGTAGATAACGCCGGACGTAGGTTGGTTGATTTTAGCACCTTGACTTCAGATGATATTGTGATTACTCCGGCTTTTGGAACCACCGTAGAAATGGAAGACGAACTAAAACGTTTGGGGGTTTCCTTACATCAGTACAATACTACTTGTCCTTTCGTAGAAAAAGTATGGAAACGTTCTGCTGAACTAGGTGGTCGTGGATATACCTTGATCGTACATGGAAAATACAAGCACGAAGAAACGCGAGCTACCTTTTCGCACGCAAAGCAATCAGGCCCTGTGTTGATTATTCGCGACATGAAGGAGGCGAATGAATTGGCTGCCTTTATTCGAGGAGAACGTGATAGCTCAACCTTTCGAGATGTTTTTGCAGACAAATTTTCTGAAGGTTTCGACCCAGAAAATGACTTAAAGAAAATTGGTGTGGTGAATCAAACCACCATGTTGGCCACAGAGACCCAGGAAATAGCCGCTTTTTTGAAAGAGGTTGTTCAAGGGATTTACGGAGAAGGCTCTTCAGCAGATACGCGCGATACCTTGTGCTATGCCACCAACGATAATCAAACTGCGACGCTAGGTGTATTGCAAGAAGAGGCAGATTGCGCTGTGGTAGTAGGTGGATTCAATTCTTCGAACACCTTTCAAATAGCGACCATTTTAGAACAGCGATTTCCGGTGTTTTTTGTTCGAAATGCAGCGGATTTATTCAGTGCGGAACACGCGCGTTGTTTGAATTTACAAACTCATCAAGAAGAAATTAAATCGATCCCATTCAGTAAATCGAAGGAAACACGCATTATCGTTACCAGCGGTGCTTCTTGTCCGGATAAAACGGTAGATGATGTTATACGTCGTATTATAGAATTACGTGGCGAATCGGTGGCGATTGAGCAAGCTTTGAATGAGTTTTTGAACATCGGCTAAGTAGGCAGTATTCTGCGTAAATTTGGCTGATGAATTCATTGAACGAAATTCAATTATTACCTGAACAAGTATCGAATCAAATTGCAGCCGGAGAGGTGGTACAACGCCCGTCTTCAGTTGTGAAGGAACTCGTGGAGAATGCAGTAGATGCTGGCGCCGAGATGATTCGTGTGATTATAAAGGATAGTGGGAAAACCCTGATTCAGGTTAGCGATGATGGCAAAGGGATGAATGAGGTGGATGCCCAGATGTGTTTTGAACGTCATGCCACATCGAAGATTCAACGTGCGGAGGATTTATTTGAAATAAAAACGAAAGGCTTTCGTGGAGAGGCATTGGCAAGTATTGCTTCCGTAGCTCAGGTAGAGCTATTGACCAAACAGCGAGGTGCAGAAATGGGTACGCGCGTAGAGATAGAAGGAGGAAAAACACTTTCTGTAGAGCCTGCAGACGCTGCCGAAGGAACTACTTTTTCTGTCCGTAATCTATTTTACAATATTCCGGCTCGACGTTACTTCTTAAAAACAGATGCGATTGAGTTCAAGCACATCATAGATGAATTTGAGCGCGTAGCGATAACACATCCTGAAGTGCATTTTGTACTTACTCATAATGGCAATGTGGTTTTCGATTTACCACGTTCGAATTTCAAGCAACGCGTTGTACATGTCTTTGGTAGTAAGTTCCAAGATCAGTTAGTTATGTTGGAAGAGGATACCGAAATTGTTCGTGTATCTGGGTATGTAGGAAGGCCGGAAGTTTCAAAGAAGACGCGAGGTGATCAGTATTTTTTCGTGAACAATAGATTTGTTAAATCGCCCTTCTTAAATCATGCGGTGCAACAAGCATATGATGCGATTCTTCCTACTGGAAATTTTCCGTTTTATGTTATTTCCCTGGATGTTCCACCTTCGACGATTGATATCAATATTAATCCGACAAAAACAGAAATTAAGTTTCAAGACGAGCGAAGCGTGCACGCAATATTGCACGCGGCAGTGAAGCGTGGACTGGGAAGGAATCAAGTTGTTCCATCGTTGGATTTTGATTCGGAGATGATTCCGTTGACGCAGGTAAATCCGAATGACGTGCGCATTCCACAGGTTCAAGTGAACCACGATTTTAATCCGTTTACAGAGGAATCGAAAACATGGAAGGATCGTTCGCGTAATTGGATGGAGCAGTTTAACCAGGCGGGATTTGGTTTTGAATCTAGCGCTGCTGAACAAACGGGCTTGTCCATTCCCGAGTCAGAAAATGAAAATGAACTGGAGCCATTTCAGCTTGATCGGACTTATGTGATATATGAACAGGATGGCTTGCATTTGGTGCATCAACAGCGTGCACATTGGCGTATTTTGTTCGAGCAGTATTTGGGAAATGAAAATGGACAGGCCATTCAGCATTTTTTATTTCCTACAACCTTATCTTTTGGTGCAAAGGAAATGGCCTTATTGGCTTCGCACAAGGATGAGTTAAATAGACTGGGATTTTTGTTTGAGTTGAATGAGGAATTGTGTGAGGTGAACGCAGCGCCCACAGATATGGTGGAAAGTGAAATTTCGTCTTATTTCTCTGAGTATTTGGTCTTAGCTGAAATGGGAATTTCACGTGAGGAGTTGTATGAAAAAAGTGTCATGAGTATGACAAAGCGAATGAGCATTCGGGTGGGACAGATGTTAACACTGCCAGAAATGCGTGATTTAATAGCACGGCTTGGTCATTGTCGTGAGCCTCACGTCTGTCCTCAAGGAATGCCTATTCAGCGGCATTTGGAGAGGGATTGGATAAACAAACAATTTGGAGCTTAGTTATGAATTTGAATTTACCACCAGCGGTTAAGAATATCATTATCATAAACGTCATAGTTTTTTTGGCGTGCATGGTAATGCCTTCGATTGAACCTGTATTGACAGGATATTATTTTGAAAGCGCTAATTTCAGACCATGGCAGATAGTTACACACCTCTTTATGCATGGTGGTGTAGCGCATATATTTTTCAATATGTATGCGTTGTTTTTGTTTGGTCCGTCATTAGAATACCGTTGGGGTACCAAGCGCTTTTTAGTGTATTATTTTGTTTCGGGTATTGGTGCTTTCTTTCTTCATTTTGGAATTAACTATTACGAGGTTCATCAGTTGATTGCTCAAATGAGTGAGCCCAATGTGGCTGAAGTAATCATAAATGGAACCGCCAATTTGAATCAAGGTCTTCAATACACCAATCATCAAATGGCACAGTTGAATGACATGATGAATGCCGGTGTGGTAGGCGCTTCAGGTGCCGTTTTCGGTGTGTTGTTGGCATTTGGAATGCTTTTCCCAAATCTAGAATTGATGCTGATGTTTCCTCCCATTGCGCTGCGTGCCAAGTACATGGTAATGATATACGGGGGGCTTGAAGTATTTCTGGCTATTCAAAATAGTGCCTCTGATAATGTGGCCCACTTTGCGCATATTGGAGGAATGTTGTTCGGATTTTTACTGTTGAAATATTGGCAGAGCATCGATCGCCGATAAATCGTTTGCCCGTTGTTGGATTCCTGCTGTCGTTGATGGTGGTTGGATTTTTTGTGCAGTTGATTGCTGCCTGGTACGCTGGTGTTGGATCTTCTGCGAGTTTTGATGAGTGGGTTTATTTTTCGAGCGGGGATTTTTTTAGTCACCCTTGGACGCTATTTACTTATGTTTTTTTTCATGCTGATGTAGAGCACTTCCTTTGGAATTTGGTGATATACGGATACGTATATTTTGCCTATCGGGAATGCTTTACAAATAGGTTATGGCTACTAACGTGGTTGTTGGGAAGTGCAGTTGGCGCTGTGGTTTTCGCGATAGCACATTCTGAAACTTTTTTACTGGGGTCCTCAACGGCATTGTGGGCCCTGCTTGGATTTTCATTTTTGTACGAATGGCGCAGCCTGAATGGTAATTGGAATGGTAAGCGTGTGGTGCGAGTACTATTGTTTTTTGTTTTGTTAATCGGACAGTTTTATTTTAGTGATGAGAAAGTAGCCATTCGTTCTCATTTAGGTGGAATGGTAACTGGAATTGTTGTTGGAATTTTTCAAAATAGCATAGGCATGGGATTGTGGAAGAAGTTTGTTGAATGGATATCTGGCTCGCCGAAATTAACGGTGAAGCGCAGCAATGCGCGGTTCAAAACTGATGATGAATTTAATACGGAGCGTAAGTTGAGAGAAGATTATTTGAATTCTATTTTGGAAAAGATTGCACGCTCTGGATACGATAGTTTGTCGAGTAAGGAACGTGCGTTTTTAGAAAATCAATCAGAGAAATAGTGGAGGCAGCGCACGAAACGAGATGGAAAAAGTTTTGGAGATTTTTCTTCAGGATGTGCAGTGCAGGAGTAATTGCGTTGTTTGTTTTGTCATTTGCAAGTAGCCATTTCGCACCATCAAAAATTTCAGTGTTGAGTATTTTAGGGTTGTTCTTCTGGCCATTAACGTTGTTGTTCATTTTGGGTATGGGTGTTATGTTGTGGCGGAAGGAATGGAGATGGTTAATGGTGTATGCGACGGCTTTGTTGATGGGGATGTATGATATGACCTCCTTTTTTCAGCTGAACTTGTTTACCCACGAAGTAGACCCGTTAAATGCCGATATGAAGGTGATGACTTTTAATGTGCATTTGATGGGCTTGTATGACGGTAAGGAAAGTGCTGATCATCGCGATGCAATTTTGTCGCAAATTCAAGCTGAGAACCCTGATGTTTTTTGTCTACAAGAATCATATTGGAATGAAAAGCAAGGAAGTTTTTTTCATTGGAAGAATTATCCTTGGTTGTCGGCGTATTCAGTGCATGAGCGCGCTACGCATACATTAAGCGATGGAGGGCATTTTGGAGTTTTACTGTTTTCGAAATTTCCTATTGTTGAACGTGGCAGTATTCCTTTCGAAAATGAAGTAAATAATTTCTGCATCTTTTCAGATATTTTGTTTGCTAGAGATACAGTGCGTGTGTATTGCGCCCATTTGCAAAGTTTTCGTCTAAAGAAAAAGGATTTGAAATTATTCGATCAGGATGTGGATGTGGAAGAAATTCAGAATCAGAGTAAGCCTTTGGCGGTTCAACTATATCGTTCTACAGTAAAGCGATCGAAGCAAGTTGCTAGTCTTCTTGAGAATATGAAAACATGTAAATCGCCTAAGGTGGTTTGCGGTGATTTCAATGATACTCCTATTAGTTACGCTTACCACAGCTTGAGTGATCTATTAATCGATTCATTCTGCGAACGTGGAAGAGGAATAGGAAGCACATATCGTGGACCGCTACCAGGACTGCGCATTGATTATGTATTACACGATTCTTATTTTGATGCTAAGTCGTACAAGAGTGTCGACAATTTAGCATCTGATCACCGCGCGGTCGTAGTGGAATTAGCTCGTCGTAATTGACGCAGGTAAATGCCCGTTGTAAGTCCGAACATACCCATTCCATAAAAGAAATCTTCAACGGGAATTGTCCAGATTCGAATAGCAAGGTTCTCTGTATTGTTATATCCTACGATGTATTCGGTAGGATGATAATTCATGTTGAAGAAGGGCTGAGTGTAGAAATCTAGACCGGTTAAAATACCATTCGAAATAAAAAACGGAAGAGCAAGAATGGCCCAAGAGAGGAGGAAGTTGGTGAGGTATTTCGATTTTTTCAAAAGGAAATAAACCAATATAACAACTGAGCTTAAGTTTGCATACAGGGTGTAACTAAGATGCGGGTGGTTATAGATGGTGATAAAGTTGATGCCAATCAATAAAATGGCAATCAATTCCGCAATGCGCGATTCTCTGTCGGCGTGGAACTTACGTACGATATCGAAGGTGAAGACACATGCGAATGGAATACAAATGAAAAATAAGATTTCCTCTAAAGGAAGATTTCCGAGGTGAGCACCAGTGATGTAGTTTGGATTGAAATGCCAAATGTTCCAATACGTGAACAAGGCGTCCATTGGAATAAATACGAGCATCATCCCCAGTATTCCATAGGAAAGCGGTTTGAAAGTTTTGTAAAATTGAGATTTGGGATGGAATGAAAGTAGGAAGGGTACGAGTACACAGCCTAAATCAACGAAGAGATAAGTAAATTGTGGATTCAAGGGTTCTGTAATTTTTGCTTGTAGTTAATCGCCTCTCTGAAGTACTTCAAAGGTACGAATAACATTCCAAAGCATTCCCCTTGCTCTTTGTATTGGTTTTTGTGATGAATTTTGTGCGCTTTGCGAATAGCTCTGAAGTACAAATTATCGGTATTGTCGAACCATTTAAATCGGCGATGAATTAGTACATCATGGACGAGGAAATAGGCTATTCCGTATAGGAGTATTCCAAATCCGATGTAGAATCTAAAATCGAAATGATTTATCGAACCAAACATGGTAAGCAACCATGAAGGAATTGCATAGATTAGAAAAAACACATCGTTTCGTTCGAAGCGTTTATTGTGTGGTTGGTGGTGATCTTCATGGAAGTGCCACATGAATCCGTGCATCACGAATTTGTGGCTGAGCCAAGCCATTCCTTCCATGACTATGAAGGTGGCTGTGGTAATTAGAATTGCGGCACTGATGGTCATAGTTGTTCCATTACACGGGGTAAAGCAATCTTAAACCACGGGGTGTATTCATTGGGATTGGACAACATATCTTGCTGTAACCAATCTAATGAAACGTAGTTAAAATTATTTACTTCTTCGGGGTTTATTGTAGGCGGGGTATCTGATGTTCCAATAAAAACATGATCGAGTTCATGTTCAATTAATCCGTTGCTAAACTCAGCTTTGTAAATGAAGTGAAACGCGTGGGAGAGTTCTGTTGATAATCCCATTTCTTCTTTCAGCCTTCGCTGTGCAGCAGCATGGTTTGATTCATTCTTTCTGGGATGAGAACAACAGGTGTTTGTCCATAGAAGCGGGCAGTGGTATTTCGATGCTGCACGCTGCTGCAAGAGGAGTTCATTGTTTGAATTGAATAGAAATATAGAAAATGCACGATGCAATACACCTTTTTGATGAGCCTCTAATTTTTCCATTAACCCAAGGGGTTCGTCGTTTTCATTTACAAGAACAACTGGTTCGGTCATAGCGATTGAAATTGCGATTTAGTAGAAGCAGAGATTTGCTCGGCACTTTTGATGAAGTTAATGGCAATTTCCCAGAATGACGAATTTTTAGTAATTCGTTTTTGCTGAAAGGCTTGATAAATCACTTGAGCGTCTTGTTCCAAGTTGTTGTTGTAATTCAACATGCGTGGCGCTTTTTCCTGAACTGAAAGTCGCAAAAAACGGATTTCCGGATTGGTTGGATCTTGATTTACGGCTTGGTCAAGCAGGGAAGTTCCTTCGTTGAAGAAACTGAATTTCTCTATCACATTTTCTGCACAGGCTGCGTACATAGCTGTGGCTGTACCTAGATATCCCTTGTCAAGTGGATTGGCTGTTGCATGTTGTTTACAATATTGGTAGAACGCAGCTATCTCAGGATTGGTGCGGGCTTTCAAGTAGTAAATTTGATAAATTGGCGCTGCGTTCGTTTGTCCAAATAACACGTTTACTAAGATTACAACGATACCGGTGAGTAGTCCCTTCTTCATAGCAAATTCAAATTGTGTTTCAAATAAGATTTTGCAAGAAGCATAATTTTTTTAGGATTCGGAACGCTGATGCGCTCTTTCAGAATTCTGTCGGAAGAGATGGACTGAATCTGGTGAAAGAGTTTATAATAGTAGGTATATGCTATTAAAACTCCGAATCGAGCTTTCTTGGGCAATTGAAGAATTCCAATGTAAGCGGCTTTGAAATCGGCCTCAATTTCTTCTTCGATTTTTTTCTTTTCAGTGGCATCGAATTCTTGCAAATTCACATTCGGGAAATAGGTTCGTCCGAGGTGTTCAAAATCTGCTTGAATATCTCGAAGGAAATTAATTTTTTGAAAAGCCGCACCCAGCTTCATGGCAGCGGGTTTCAGACGTTCAAACTCGTTGTCATCTCCATTCACAAAGACGTGTAAACACATCAGTCCTACTACTTCAGCCGAACCAAGAATATACTTTTCGTAGTTTTCGCGTTGGTAGCTAACTGGCATAAGATCCATTTCCATGCTGTGTAAGAAGGTTTCTACTTCAGACCACTGCAAGTTGTAGGTGTGATAAGTATGCTGAAACGCGTTAAGTATAGGATTGAGCGAGATTTTGCTTTCTATCGCTTCAATGGTGTCTGCCTTGAATTTATCGAGCAGAAATTTTTTATCGAAATCGTGAAAAGTGTCCACAATTTCATCGGCAAATCGAACGAAACCATAAATGGCATAGATCGGATCTCGAAGCTCTTTGGCAAGGGTACGAATACCAATTGAAAAGCTGGTGCTATAAGCTTTAGTGGTCATTCTGCTACATTGCAGCGACACTTCATCGAATAAGTTTTTTCCTGTCATACGGCAACGGCATTGGTAAATGATTTATGGATAAGATTTGCAGCGAGTTTTCCGCTGATAATGCTCGGTGGCATTCCTGGTCCCGGTACGGTAAGTTGTCCGGCGTAATACAGGTTTTTAATTTTTTTACTCTTCAATTTTGGCTTTAGAAAGGCCGTTTGGGTAAGCGTATTAGCTAATCCGTAGGCATTGCCTTTAAAGCTGTTGTATTCAGACATGAACTCTTCGTGTGCAAAGCTTTTCTGGTAAATTAAATGTTCACGCAGCGAAGTGTGGGTTCGTTGTTCCAAACGATCTAGAACCATATCTAAATACTTCTGACGATCTTCTTCTGTGCTTGACAGGCCAGGTGCAGCAGGAATAAGCACGAAGACATTTTCATGATTCTCGGGTGCTACGGTTGTGTCGGTTTTCGATGGCACACAAACGTAGAATAACGGGTTGGAAGGCCATTCCTGTGTGTCGTAGATTTCTACCGCGTGTTGCTTGAAGTCTGAATCGAAAAACAGGTTGTGGTGAAGTAGGTTTGGAATTTTCTTGTTGAATCCCAAGTAAAAGAGGAGAGATGAAGGAGAAAGTGTTCGACTGTCCCAGTATTTTTGAGAATACGATTGTTGTTCTTTCTCAATCAAATTCGTTTCTACGTGATGGTAATCTGAAGCGGCAAGTACGGCGTCGAATTCGTGAAATTTATCGTTAGAGGTTAATCCATGCACTCGGTTGTTAACCGTGTTAATCTTCTGTACCGTTTCATTGTAGTGAAATTGAACACCGAGTTTCTTAGCTACCTGTTCCATCGCCTTTGGAATTTCTGTCATTCCGTTCATGGGATACCAGGTTCCAAGTTCTAAATCGGCGTAATTCATCATGCTGTACAAGGCCGGAGTTTTCTCAGGTTTCGCACCAAGAAATAACACAGGAAATTCAAGCAATTGAACGATGTGTGGATGCTTAAAGTATTTTTTAATGTGGTTGGAAACCGATGAGAAGAGTTGAATTTTAATACCCGCTTTGAGCAAACGCATATCTAAGTATTCAGCTGGAGAAAGGGAAGGTTTCCAAACAAACTCACCCATGCCCGTTTCGTATTTGAATTTCGCTTCTTCCAAGAAACGCTTCAAATTTTGTTTTGCGCCGGGCTCTATGATTTCGAGTTTGTCGCCCAATTCTTCAACAGAAGCGGGGACATCTAATTCGTATTTTTCGAAGAATACGCGGTAGGATGGATTCAGTCTTACTAATTCGTAAAAGTCGTCGCGTTGAAAGCCATAGGTTTGAAAGAATTCATCGAAGATTTCTGGCATCCAATACCACGACGGGCCCATATCGAAGGTAAATCCTTGCGTTTGGAATGCGCGTGCTCTTCCTCCGGGTTGATTGTGTTTTTCAAACACATGGGTTTCATAGCCTTTGGAAGCCATTTCGCAGGCGGCTGAAAGACCAGAAAATCCTGCACCAATGATTGCAACGCGAGTATTCATAACTGATAAACAACGAGTTTATCAGAATGTTCAGGTTTACTTGACTTTTATTCGTTGCCCAACCTTGAGTTTTGTGGTTGGTTTTATTTTGTTCAAACGGCAGAGGTTTGAAACGGTGGTGTGATGCTTTTTGGCAATATAGGAGAGAGTTTCCCCACTTCTAACCACGTGCGTTTGTCCGCCTGATTTTTTAGATTTTGTAGAAGGGGCTTCCGTTTTCTTGGCGTTAACAGATATATTCTCTGAATTTTTCTCAAGTTTTTGAGGCGTGAGGTAGAACACCGTATCACGCAGTTGTTTTT
>Ga0172367_10000490_pt1 | contig 61094 bp, 65 predicted proteins | sample Lak10m_FD_114542 | JGI IMG/M metagenome (GOLD analysis project Ga0172367, IMG submission 114542) | Freshwater microbial communities from Kabuno Bay, South-Kivu, Congo - kab_022012_10m | ecosystem: Environmental > Aquatic > Freshwater > Lake | place: Democratic Republic of the Congo: South-Kivu... | reverse complement strand
TTGGCTGATTGGCGGTGCCGGCTGCTCAAAGTCAAAACCGGTCTGACGGTGAACAGCTTCGTTCTGGTTTATTGTTTCCTGAGTGCAGCTGCTGGAAGTTGGCTCGCCGGTCTGCAGATGGCCGACCGGAATATAAAAGGCCTGATGATCGCGGTACGAAAAGGATAGCCCGACAATCTCTGCCAGGCGTGGGTCGAGGCTGGTCGTCTCCAGATCGAAAGCGAATTCAGCGGCCTGCTCCAGCGCTGTTGCCACGGTTTCCAGCACCTCCGCTGTGGTGATAGTGTGGTATTCCTCGGTTGCAAGCGTTGCTGTCGCAGTCAGCTCCTTGATCAGCGACGTGAAACCATAGCGTTTGAAGAAGCTGTTCAGGGCTTCCTGATCCGGCTGCTGTGCGTGCAGTGATTCCGGCGCGACATCCAGCGGGACGTTACAATCGATGGTTGCGAGCCTTCGTGACAGCAGTGCCTGCTCGCGGAATTCGCGCAGCTTCTCGCCGTTTTTCCCCTTGACCTCCGTTGCCCGATCAAGCAGCTCATCAAGAGACTTGAACTCCGCAATCAGCTTTGCGGCCGTTTTTTCGCCAATTCCAGGTACACCGGGGATGTTGTCGGATGTGTCACCTGCCAGTCCCAGAATATCAATCACCAGTTCGGGCTTGACGCCGAAGCGCTCGACTACATCGGCGATTCCGGATTCCTTCATCTTCATGGTATCCAGCAGCGTAACGCGTTCAGTTACAATCTGCATCAGATCCTTGTCACCGGTGACTACCACCACCCGGCCTCCGCTGGCGGCAAAACGCCCGGCCAGTGTGCCGATTATGTCATCGGCCTCAAATCCCTGCAGTTCCAGCGTCGGAATATTGAACGCCCGTACAACTTCGCGAATCGGCTCCATCTGAATCCGGAGATCATCCGGCATGGCAGCGCGGTTGGCTTTATACTGCGGGTATAAGTCGGTACGAAAGGTGATCCGCCCGGCATCGAAGACAACCGCTACATGCCGGGGATCATAATCTTTCAGCAGTTTGAGCAGCATCTGGATAAAGCCATAGATGGCGTTGGTCGGGAAACCACTGGGCGATGACAGATGCCGGATAGCGAAGTAGGCCCGGTAGATGTAGGATGAGCCGTCAACCAGATAGAGTGTTTCGTTCGAGTTCATGCTTGTTCTCCGTCGGGGACTGTACGCGTAAACAGTGCAAAAGCCATGGCTGGCCGCTTACTGGACTCACGCATGGCAAATTGCAGGGCATCAAAATCCCACCCCTTGGCGCTCCAGGTGTTGAGGACTTCCTCGATACTATCTTCGGTAACAGTCGTCAGCTCAATGACCTTGTAGGTTAACATGGCAACGGTCCTTTCGTGAAAGGGCAGAATTGTAGCGGCACGTGGGTTGCCCTGTGTGCAGAAATAAAAAAAGGCGACTTGAGAGCCGCCGTTTGAGTTTATAACAGTACTTAAATATCAATAAGTTAACGCACTCAAGTTTTCTAGTTTCACACACTGGTATGAGCAGTTTTATTAGCACATGTCAGGCCCTCTTTACAATTAAATTACGTGGTAACTATTCAGCACATATTTTAAAAAGCTCGTCATTCCCGAGGGTTTAATCGGGAATCCAGACTTTGACTTCGTGGATCCCCGATAGAATCACTCGGGGATGACAGGCTTTTTTTCTAGTACCAAGTAACACTTAAATAATCGTACAAAAAGCTCCCTCCCCCCTGGCGGGGGAGGGTTAGGGTGGGGGGGAGGTTGCCATGAAAGTACTCCGTTGCAGCTTCCCCCACGCCCTGCCCCCCTCCCGCAAGGGGAGGGGGAAACGTTTCGAAATAATAAATGTTCCATGGTACTAATATGTTGAAAGTACGGAATAGTTACTCCCTTCGTAAATCAGGTCGGTTTGGTCGAGTATGACAAGGTCATGAAGAGGGAGCATCTGCACAACGGTCTCAATCCCTTCGTAAATCAGGTCGGTTTGGTCACCATGATTTGTATGAACAAACGGTCCACCTGCATTTTGGGGTCTCAATCCCTTCGTAAATCAGGTCGGTTTGGTCCGCCGGACTATGGGCACATCGTCCGAGTTCGGATGCGTCTCAATCCCTTCGTAAATCAGGTCGGTTTGGTCTCGCATGTCAGGAGTTAAAACGGCTTCGTAACAAAATGAGTCTCAATCCCTTCGTAAATCAGGTCGGTTTGGTCTTCTTTGACGATGATGGGTCTCTTAAAGGTGGTTACACTGGTCTCAATCCCTTCGTAAATCAGGTCGGTTTGGTCATCGTTAAGTTCCTCTGGAACACCGGAGGCATCAGAGGTCTCAATCCCTTCGTAAATCAGGTCGGTTTGGTCAAACCTGCTGTTACTGTAAATGATACTATGTTTAAAAACCGTCTCAATCCCTTCGTAAATCAGGTCGGTTTGGTCTTTTCACCTGCGGATGCTGTAGCATGTGCGACCACTCCAGTCTCAATCCCTTCGTAAATCAGGTCGGTTTGGTCAAAAACAAAACCCCGCAGCCGATCGAACGGCATACGGGGCAAAGTCTCAATCCCTTCGTAAATCAGGTCGGTTTGGTCAAGCCGAATAGCGAAAGCAAAGGAAATAATCCCCGCCCGTCTCAATCCCTTCGTAAATCAGGTCGGTTTGGTCGGAGGCACGGGCAAACCTGAATGAGTTGGCAGACGGTGCGTCTCAATCCCTTCGTAAATCAGGTCGGTTTGGTCCATCTCATGTAAGTTGGATAATGATACAGGAGAAGAAGAAGGTCTCAATCCCTTCGTAAATCAGGTCGGTTTGGTCTTTACAATGAGGATGATGCTGATTGGTCTGGCCGGAATAGCAAGTCTCAATCCCTTCGTAAATCAGGTCGGTTTGGTCAATTAATAATAATGCATTCGTGCAAGCGGGGGTAGGCGTCTCAATCCCTTCGTAAATCAGGTCGGTTTGGTCTTCTGTTGCGAATCGCTGAAACAGCCGGGATAGACAGAGTCTCAATCCCTTCGTAAATCAGGTCGGTTTGGTCCCTTTTTTTCGACGAAGCTGGGTCGGCCATTATATGTCTCAATCCCTTCGTAAATCAGGTCGGTTTGGTCGGATACGCTGTTTTTTTTAAAATATTGGAACAACTAGGAAAAACGTCTCAATCCCTTCGTAAATCAGGTCGGTTTGGTCTTTTTGAATTCCCAACGGCGAATAGGGATCATGTAACGACGTCTCAATCCCTTCGTAAATCAGGTCGGTTTGGTCAAAACAGCGGGCTGGTAGTAGTAATTTCTGACGAGGAGTAGTCTCAATCCCTTCGTAAATCAGGTCGGTTTGGTCACTGGTGATCAGCTGGCAGAAGTGAAGGTCCGAGTGAAGGTTGTCTCAATCCCTTCGTAAATCAGGTCGGTTTGGTCGAAGCCTGTTATCAAGTCCAAACGATCACGTCAATAAGGTCTCAATCCCTTCGTAAATCAGGTCGGTTTGGTCTGAGGGCAAAAGCCCGAATAAACGACATGCTCGGGCACTCCTGTCTCAATCCCTTCGTAAATCAGGTCGGTTTGGTCATTGGGGGAGATGTTTGTAAATGCCTCCAGCAAGAAAATGTCTCAATCCCTTCGTAAATCAGGTCGGTTTGGTCCAACCAACACCATAACCATAAAGGGACAGAACCAAAGACTCACGTCTCAATCCCTTCGTAAATCAGGTCGGTTTGGTCCATTTCGTGATGTTAACGCCGGCAATACGATCGGAACGTCTCAATCCCTTCGTAAATCAGGTCGGTTTGGTCACCGAATTTCTGCACTTATCAAGTGTATAGATGAAGGTCTCAATCCCTTCGTAAATCAGGTCGGTTTGGTCGACTGATTGTGACGTGCTCATAACTAACCCTGAACTGATCGTCTCAATCCCTTCGTAAATCAGGTCGGTTTGGTCCAAACTGAAGTCATGGAAATCCTCGGTCGTATTCGAGGGTCTCAATCCCTTCGTAAATCAGGTCGGTTTGGTCGGACTCCTGGAGTTTTTAGAAGTGTACGAGCTCGAGCTTGTCGGTCTCAATCCCTTCGTAAATCAGGTCGGTTTGGTCCGCGCGCCACGGCGCGAAAAAAGCGAAAAATTTAGTGTCTCAATCCCTTCGTAAATCAGGTCGGTTTGGTCCAGACAACGGTAAAGGCACTATTGTAAAGACGAACGATCACCTGTCTCAATCCCTTCGTAAATCAGGTCGGTTTGGTCGAGCAGGAGCCGGTCGAGATAATCACTCCCGTCGCCAAGAGTCTCAATCCCTTCGTAAATCAGGTCGGTTTGGTCCAAAGACTCACAAGAGTAATCACGAAAGATCTAAGTCTCAATCCCTTCGTAAATCAGGTCGGTTTGGTCTATGCGGGGTTTTATGGTAAAACAAAAACGCCCTTGTGAGTAAGTCTCAATCCCTTCGTAAATCAGGTCGGTTTGGTCTACCCTCCCGTATTTCCTTTTTTGATCAGTATGTTAGCACCCCTTTTCCGCAGACCTCGCAGCAGTTTGCTTGCAGTATCTCGCATTTTCTATCACCACCTTTCTAACGTATTGAAATTGAACAACATAAAAAGTCCGCAGACCCAAAAACAACAAATTTATAAAAAGTTATTGATTTCAGTGCGTTAGCGATAAAACGCTTTTGTCGCCACAGGTCTGCGCAGTACATACGCTACCGCAACCGGTTTAACTGATAAACGATTACAACCACAGGTGTCAAGACAACTCTAACCATCCATTTCAAACTCTGCCGAGTCCGGATAAAATCAGCGAGAGGCGGGCAATTTCACAGCAACAGATAATCTTCATCCACCGGAATTACTTTACAGACACCCAAAGCAACCAGCGTATCTGCGCAGCGATCGCACAACGGAAAATACTTCACTCCGTCATCCACCTTAACCATCGTACATTCAACACGCCTGCGCATCTCGGCAAACCTGCGCTCATCAATATCAGCCTCAAAAATAGACTTTTGCACCCGGCGACCATAATCCTTCATGATGCGGGCGATTCTGTTGAGCCGCTTGGGATCGGCTATGTCATAGGCAATAATCATGTTCATATAATCATAAAATCCAGTTGCGTTATTTTGATGCCCAAACCGGATATGCGTACCTTACGCAAACAGCGTGAGCAGATTTTATACATCCGCACCGAGTCAGTACGAGGATCAATATTTCCCCGGCAATACGATACAATTCTGGAGAGACCTTCCGTATCAAGATCGCACTCGAACACCGATTTCTGGGTATTGAGCCCAAATTCTTTCAGAAAGCGATGCAATCTGCCGCGTCGCTTGTTTGAGGTTATGTCATATGAGATCAGGACGTTCATAAAAATCCTTACTTCAACAAAAGTGGCTGATAGCGCGTTGACTCACCCTCAATTACCCGCCGCAACTGCCGTGCCTGAAAAATCATCGCCTCGGCATAGGTCATCTGCTTCTGGGCCACGGGATGATAAAATTCCGTTGTCATCTTCTTTTCAAAAGCTTTGACTATCCTGGCAAATGCAGCGGGATATGCCCGTATCGCCAGTTTTCCTTCACCGGTGGCACTCTCCTGGTCGTCAGCTTCAAACGATTGCTCCGGCATATCAAAAACATCTTCCTCTTCAACCACCGACATCTGACCGATCGGATCGTTACAGGCAACCGTTATCTGGTCTTCCGTATCGTCATACTCCGCTACAGGTGGCGGCTGAACCTGATAGAAATCAGGCGCTTTAAGAATCCCCAGATTGAACAGCGACAACGTCAGCGTATCTGCAATCATCGAACGAAACTCTTCCACCAGATCCAGCGGCAAAGAATGGCGGCCATACTCCAGGGTGTGCAGCATGCCGGGATACGGATCCAGTCCGGCAATCCTGACGGCGGAGTACGCACGGTTCGTGATAAAGGTGTAGAGCAGTGACAACACAGAATTGATCGGGTCAGTCGGTGGCCTCCGCACACGTTTGTAAAAGCCGTGGTCCTGATCAAAGCCATGTCGCAGTCCGCTAAAGTAGAGCGCAGACGCTCTCCCCTCCACGCCGCGGACTACATCAACAGATTCGGTTTCAGACAGCTTGCGGGCCATGCGCCTGATGCTGTCTGCGGCCTCACCGGCATGGCGATTGTCTCGCGTTCGCTGGATTCGTTGCAGAACGGTTGCCATGTTGGCCATCTTGCCGCCGACAATGCTCTGTGCCGTAGACAGACAAAAACCGGCGTCATCCGTCAGAAGGAACTGGCGCTTGCGCAGGAAGACGTTTTTTTGTTCACCGCCCGCCAACCTGCCGACATAACGCCCGTCCAGACGCATAAAAACGGTATCGATATTCTCCCGCATCAGCAGCTTCAGCGCCTGGGGAGTGATAACCACATTACCCATGATGACCAGTTGTTCCAGCTTGTAGATGAACAGGGTGTGATAGGTGTCATTTTCTTTTTTGACTATCAGATGACGTCCTTCCCGAACGATGCGGGCGCCTTGCGTCGAGATGTAGACGATCATCGCGGCCCCGCTTTCAAAACCGCCTCCGCAGCTTTTTCGGCGGCAATTCTGATCTCCTCATCCTTCTGGAAATCTGCTCGCCCTTGGGTCGTATCCGGATAGAGTTTGGCCATGACACTCTCTTCATTGATACGCCACATGGCGCCGGTGGCCGGATCGACGATCAACAAGCCGACCAGTCCGCCAAAGATGATGTTGCCGAAGTACCAGCCGTTTATGCCGGCCTCAATAACGGTCTGATGCGGCAGATAGCCTTCTTTGTTGATGCGCACCTCGTACTTTGCGCTCTGAAAGAAACCGGAACTCCGCTCCAGCAAAGCGGTAAAGGGTGTTTTGGCCTTGAGGATGGTCTCCCCGCTGCGGAGATTTTTGACTTCCAGCTCTGCGCCATCCGGAGTGGACATGATCGGCAGTGTTTTGGCCCCGCCCGACACGATTGAGGCGCAACCGCTTTGAGAAAACATGAGTGCTGCGACGAACAAGGTGGTGATGGTTTTTCTTAGTGGCATGATGCCCTCCTGAAGTATCTGAATGGAGGGCATCATGGATCAGAATGCAGGTAATCGGGAGAACTGCAATGTTGCAGTTTGCATCGGGAGGAGTTTTGTGAGTCACCCTGCATAAAGGGATTCAGGGGGATGTGCCGTTGATCTTACGTCCGGCGGAATCTGCAGCGCAGACTTTTTCCAGCAGCGTAAAGAGTGGGTGTTCCAAAAATCGTCGTTGGTTCCTGCTGAGTAGCTGGTCAGCCTTCAGGTTCCATGACTGTTTGTAGTGGTGATTTTTTATAATCCAATAAACATCACCGGCAAGGTGTTCAAGCCCATTCCTGTTTAAAATGTCCCTGGCCATTTCAGCGCCGACATCAGCGTGCCCATGCGCCCGCCATCTGCCGTTGAAAAAACGGGTTGTACTTTTCTTACCGATATCATGCAGCAGAACCGCCCAGAATACCCGCTCATCGTCAAGGTCATCTACTTCAGCCACAGCCTGAAGCGTATGTGTCAGGGCGTCTCCTTCGGGGTGAAATTCTGGCGGTTGCGGTACTCCGCGCAGCGCAGCTACTTCGGGGATGATAGTGGCAATGGTACCTTCTGTCAGCCATTCCTCAAGCCGCCTTTTCCAGTCACCGGCAGTCACAGCCCGCCGAATCCGCACTCTAATTGGGGGAAGGTGGGAAGATTTTCTTTTTTGATCCCGATAAAATCCAGCGCTATGGCAAGCATTTTGGTAAATGTTTCCTGTTTTACCGGCTCATAGCCATGCGCCAGCAGCGACATATTACGTATGGTGAGTATTTTCCCCAGCTCTGCAGATGCGGCAGTATAGGCGGCTCCGAGCGGGTCTCCCAGCGCGTGCAGGAGCTGATAGCTTTTGTGAAGCGGAATCTGAATTTTTCCCTCACGCCCGTTCGTACACTCCGTCAGCAGTTCCTGACGCAACTCTTCCGGGATCTGCTCCGCTGTAAGGTCGGAGTTGTCAATGCCGTACGCTACCTTGAGCTTCATCTTTGCCATTTTTTCAATGGCGCTGTAGAGACGCGCAACGGCGTCATCATATTTGTATTCAATTTCACCGCGACGTATGGCATTTACCAGCAGATCGGTGATCATCGCCATGCCATCAACTTTACTGCTCATGCCCGCTTTGGGTGATGATTTGATCAGGGCGTCCTGCTCGATGCAGATTTTTTCGAGCAATGGCAGTGATGCCTGAATCTGTTTATAAAAAAGCGTGATCCATTTTTTATCCGTTTCAGCTGCAATCTGCCGAAACTGACTCTCGCAGCGTTTTAGATCACTCAATGCACGAACATATTTGAAACTATCCCAGTTGTTGCAGGCGTTCGACGCATGAAAAATACCTTCGAACAGCTGTTTGCGCAGGGGCGACTTTTCGCGTGCAGCGTCTGCAACTTTTGCCGCAGAGGTAAAAAGGCAGGCATTAAATAGAATTTGAATATCATTTAACGACTGGATAGCCAGCTCATTCCACGGGTTTTTCATGGAAAGTCTCAGCTCATTGCCATCAACAACGACACCAAGATTATTCTTGTCGCGAACAGTCCCACCGACATAGCTGAAAGCATCCACATCGCGCGACAATGCCAGCACCAGCGCAGCGGACATGGTTTTTGTGCCACCGGTATAATCGACCGCAAGGTCACGGTATGAAAGTCCCCACAACGCCAGTTTTTTCGGAATTTCAGTCAGAAGTATTCCAACGGACTGTTCAATATCCTGCTCATCAGGAGTCAGAATAAATTCATAGATTGATGGTTTATGCAGCAGCGCCGGAATAACGTCTTCCCGTGCCGAAGCGGCCGATCCGCGCGAAACAAACAGAAACAGAAATTCCGGCTGCTGGGCGTTGATGGTGAAAATAACCGGGGCGGGAGAACCGCCGACTGATACAAGCAATGCTTTTTTCATACTGTTTCCTTTATATGTCATCTGAAGTTGAGAGCCGCCTGCAGTTTTGTTTTCAGCCAGGGGAGATCACGGCCGCTGATGGTGAGGAGTTTCAGGGTGTCCGCACGTTTCTGAAGCTCTACCCCGAGCGGTGTCGCCGAGACCAGAATCCCCTGGCCAAACAGACCGGCGGCAGCGTCTTTGAGCGAATCAAGTTCATAAACCGGGTTTTTGTCCTTATAGTGCGACTCGCTGCCAAGTTTTGATGTTTTACAGGAGATCATGTACAGACGGCATTTATCAGTAAAGACGACATCAAACTCGTTAGTGACCGGTTTTGTTCCCGATCCGTCCCAGGCAACCCTGACGTTACGGCGGACGTCATGCACATCAAGGCTTGACACAACGTCAAAAACGTACTCTTCAAGCCAGAAACCACCCAGATAACGTGCCGCAGCAGCATCCGGAAACGTCAGCGTACGGCTCCTGCTGTCCCAGCTGATCAGTTTTTCGCTTTCAAGTTTTTTGAGAAAAGGTGTGAAGGAGGGATCAAAAGGTTTGATGATTTTATGCGCCGGATAAATTCCTGTCTGTTGCGCTTCTGTGGCAAGCTTATTCAACACTCTGATAAATCCGGACTGCGGAAGTTCTTTCGCCAGCCACGCGGTAAGCGCGAGCCTCTTTGTAACGGCTTCATCAGAACCTGCATCTTCGATTACGTTGAGACCGTGTGCGGCCAGATATTCGCGAACCGACAATTCAGCGGCAGCGGCAACCGGCGGTGTACCGCTGCCGTCAAGCCAGGTAATACGCCACTTTTCCGGATCGAAATACACAATCGGAAAACCGCGTTCGCGAAAAGCGGCAAACGCTCCGAATGCCGCCACTTTGGTGCCGCCGGTCGCATTCAGGATGACAGCGCCATGCGCAGCACCTTCGAGGAGCTTTGTGCATACCGCTTCTACCTGCCGCATGTCATATGCGTCGATCTGGTGTTTACGGCACTCAATACCGCGTGACTCCAAAAACTGTGCAATCCGTGCCGCCTGCCGTTCCATTTTAGCCGATACCAGCAGGTGCACAACATCAGGATGCCAGGCAATGGCAGGAATCAGATTAGGTATCGGTTGGCCTGATATCAGAATGAGGTGAGCTGTATTTTTATTTCTGTGCATTTGTGGCATAACCCCACAATAGTATAGTCATTTCGGAAATTATTGATACGCTGCAAACATTGACAGGTTATGTATAGAGTGCTATTTTAGCACTCTATTGAATGTATTATTATGTGCATAAAGGAACATATCATGTCATTAAGCCTTGCAGATGATATCCGCTCAGTTACCGATTTAAAGCGCCACACACGCGAACTGCTTGACCATGTTCATCAAACCGGACGTCCGATGATTCTTACGGTAAATGGCCGAGCTGACTCTGTGCTAATGGATGCAGCTGTCTATGAAAAACAGCTCCAGGCTGCCAATCTTACCCGTCTGCTGGCCCCTGCCGAAGCAGAAGTTACCGCTGGCCAAACCCGTTCTGCACAGGATTTCCTGAAAGAGTTCAAAAGTGCCCGCACCATACAGAGTTGATATAACACCCAGCGCCGAGTCGGACATTGCCGAAATCTGGGACTATATCGCCCAGGACAGCCCCGGCTACGCCGAGTCGTTCATTTGGAAATTAACGGAGCAGTTTGAGACGCTGGAAAATTTCCCCGAACGCTGCCAGCTGATTGCTGAAAACCGGATTTTAGGCACTTCCTACCGGCATCTCATCTACGGTCACTATCGCACCATCTTCCGTATCTCCGCTCAGACAGTCATTATCCTGCGAATCATTCATGCTGCGCGGCTGTTGGATAGCAGGCTGTTTGAAATTGGTTAGCTTATATACTCATTCCAACAATCCGCCAGGCATTACCCTGCTGTTCAACTGTGACATCCGCCTTTATCGCATCTTTTTTGACAAACAGTTTCTTATGAAGAGCTTCAGGTACTAATGACCTATCCGTTGAAAGCTTTGTTTCAGCTTTTTTACCATCATTTTGAGCAGTCAAGGTTTGGCTGCCCGGATTCCAGGTGATGGTAGCTTTGCACCAGACAATCTGTGCAGGCGGTGGAGGGGGAGCTTTTACTGGCGGCGCGGCTGGAGCATTCTTTATCTGAACTGATACCGTTCTTTCAGGCCAGAGAGGTGCTGCTGGATCGACATCAAGTACCTCTAGCGCTACCCAGCCAAAGGGCAACAGACCGGTGGTGGCCTTGTTGGAATCACCGGCTAACCAGACGGTGGTCGAGTGAGGACTGTATGTGGGGTGATCACCCTTTTTTCCCATGATTTTAATAGTGCGTACACCATCAACCGTAAGACACTCTGCCCCGCTGTGGCGACCAATACGTACCGGAAAAACGCTCTTCATATAACGGTCTCCAAATGTATTTACCATCTTTAACCGAATAGTCGCCGGCAGACTGATACCCTTCAAGCCGATCTCTTCAGCATCCATTTCACTGCCAAAAAAGCCGGTTGCTTTTGCAAAGAATTCTGCGCCGACCGGGACAGGCTTGGTAATACCGCCACCCTGTTCCTGTGTATGAAGCGTAATCATTCCTTCAAAAACCGTCTCACAATCGTGACGGATGACTTCCAGTATTTGCTGTGGACCTCGGGGTTCGTACTTTGACGTTTTTTTCTTTTTATTGACGGCAAAGCAGATACGGGTTTCCAGGTTTCCAACCGGTAGTAAATCGGAAATTTTAACCAGACGGAAAGGATCATTTGCAAACGTACCACCCAGTAACAGTTCTTCCAAGCCACGGGGGTGATTATTTTTCCCGCAGTTCAGATGATTCAGCCAACCGGTACGCAACGCCCCTTTGAGGGCAGAACCCGGAATATACGGAGCCTGATCGCTGGGAAGGTAGCTGGTGCGGCCAATCTGAAATTTATTCAGCTCTTGTTTGGCGTCACGAGGGTTAAGTTTGGTGGCAACTCGCTCATATGTCTCCAGAAATCCTTTGGATACATCGACGGCATGTCCTGGAGGTGCTGTAGGCAGATTCCACATGAATTTATAAATGTCGAGAATTGACTCCAGCGTACCTTTCTCACACAACGCCATGAACTTGCTGCGATCAGTCGGAGTGAGTGAGCGTACGAAATCAAGCTGATCAAAAGCGATCAATTTTTTTGCGGTTTTATCAACCACGAATCCGGTCGGCTCATAGACATCATCGCAGCCGATATGCACCGGTGAAATAATGTGCAGACGTACTTTGTACGGTATCTGTTTCGCCATTACGCTACCTCCAGCCTGACAGGGATGTAGAGGCTGTATCCCTGTGCCACAGCGGTTTCCTGGATTTTTGATAGTCCGGTCAAAGCGGTCCCCAGATAGGGACGTTGTAAAGCATCATCTATATCTGCTGGGAAATACAGGGCCCCTTCATCAGCCATGATGACCGGGTTTTTGAATGGTTTGCCACTGATTGCCAAACGGTCGCCATGCCGCCCAAAGCGGGTAAAAGGCGTAAAAAGTGCATCTTTATAACCTGTAATGCCCGGTACGCTGGGTGACAGCGTATAAAGAGCAGTGGGCTGTAACGATCCGAACGTGGCCAGTTCAACCGCACTGCACTCGATAACGGCAAATTTACCCAAACCGGTGGAAGCATCACGACCGAAACCGCTTGTGCCGATTCGCTCAAGCCCGGTTTTAAGCGCTTCCATCGTCAACAGCGTCTCGTCGATCCCAACAAATAAGGTCAGTCGGCAACCTACGGCATAGACGGTATTCTCTTGGGTAAACGGAGCAAAACCGTCACCGGTTGTGCCGGTCAGTCGGTTGATGCTGTTGTGACTGGTTTCCTCAACACTGGAATGTTTTTCAGCAGCAAGGCCGGCAATAAGCGCCAACTCTTGATCATCCAGATAACGACAGGTGCGAAAATCAGCCAGTGCCCCAGGCTTATCGTAGAGCATCCATTTCAATTTTTTAAATGCCTTCCGACCTCCAATGATCTCTTCCCGGCTTTTGCCGGAAAAGTCAAACAACAGGTCCAGGGGGGCGTCAGGACGTTTAAGAGCGACGCGCCCATCAGGTAACGATGGGTATGCGCTGGAAAATACCGCGAAGGGTTTTTCAGGATACATCCGGATTACTTCATCAAGTGACACCGTTAAAAGGTCGGGTGCGTATGCCGCTTGCCAGCAAAACTGGCCGAAGAGGGTATCTCCCTTGAGCGGCGTTCCGAATGAAGAACGTGGTTCAATGGTTATGCAGTAGGTTTTCACAAAAGCCCCCTCAGAACGGATTGCACACAGTAAACCGCTCCTGTACTCCGGTATCGGCAAAGATAAACTCTACCCGGCCATAACCACGACTGCCGCTGCCACCCAGAGCATCCATTTCTATCAACTTCAGCCCTTTGAACAAAAGCCCTTCAAACAGCTCTTCTTCACCTTCATGGAGTACCTTGAAGCTGACAGTAAAATCAAACTCGGTGCCTTCCGGCACCCGCTCGATAAAACGGGGGTTTTGGGCTGTGCCGGTAACACGATTTATGCTGTTCTCTGATTTTACTTCGGTAAGCGGCCAACGATTGGCTTTGGCTTTTTCCTTCCAGGCACCGTTTAAATAACAGTCTGCAAAAGAAACCCTGGTCGGCCCGAATGTTCCGGAATCATCCTGCTCTGAGCCGCCGGCTCCGAAAAATTTAATGATAGCCATTCCTTTCGCTTCCATAGCACTGTCAACCGCCTGTTGCAGGGCTTTTGGTGATAACGGACTCCCTTTGGTAAATGCCATGAAGCCGCTTTCCATTTCCAGCAGTGAGCGGGCCTTGCCCTTGATCGATGATCCGGGGATATACGGTTCTCTGGTATGTGGGTGCATGATGACCGGACTGTCAGTGCCGCCGATATGCATTTCCATGTTGCCGGAACCGATGTGCAGGCCGCTTTTAAGGACGATGCTTCCTTTGTATTCGCATATTTTTATCAATTTCATAGTGAAAAGCCTCCCGATGGGTTTCTTGTGTTTTTGTAGATTGGGTTAGCGGTTTCATGCGTAACCCAACAGCTTTATATGTTGCCGAGGTGGTCATGTTGGGTTACGGCAAACAGCCGCCTAACCCAACCTACAATGGTCTTTTATTTGTATTTCGATTCCTCAAATTTATAAAACCCCATAAACGCTTCAAAAAAACTGAGGAACAATTCAAATGATGCTGTATCATCAACTTTAACCTCAGCAATTGCCCGAGTTATGAAGTCATTGAATTCAGTGGTAACAAGTTTACGACCTTCTGCATATGCGGCTTTAGCCTTCAGCATTTTTATGTATGGGATGATATTTCTATAGTCCTCCCCATCTTTGATAAATGCGGAAAGTCTGATCGCTTCATCATAAAACTTACGCAATTGGCTTATTTTGTTCTTTTCCAATTTGTCACCCTTAGCGTTGAGACCCGCTTTTGATACTTTTAGCGCCCATTTTTGGGCATCATCCGACATCAAATCCATGTTGATGACCTTCTTGATTGGGTCTTCGTAAAATCTGATTTCCATTTTTTCCTCCTATCTCTGGTTATAAAGTACCTGCCATAAGGCGATGGTCAGTTTTCCATCCAGTCTGAGCAGCCAGGCCGGCAACTCTTCCAAAATTTCATCCAAAGCTGCCGTTCTTGAAGTTTTGTCCATCCCTTTGCCGACATTGCGGGTGGCAGTGTACGTAAGTCGTGAACGCCACCCAAGACAGGCCATGTCCCGTATGTCGATCGGGCGTTTTGATTCACGTATTTCTCGCTCTTTTTTTGCCATTCCGATCAGTTCGTTCAGGCGGTACAGCAGTGCTTTGCCCATCGCACCGCTCTGTTGCCATTCATTCATTTTGTCCCGCTTGGTCAGAAGGTCGCGGAACTCAGCCCACGTTACCGTCTCCCCAAACAGCGTCAGACTGTTCTTGCCACCATGCTTTGACGATTCCAGTGCCTGCTCGGCTTGATCGGCTACTGTTGGTACGGGAACACCCGGTTTGTCGACGGTGATGCCGGCCGAGATGGTTATGCCCCCGTTTCCGCAGGCGAAGCGGGCAAACTGTGCTTGCAGTTCATCAGCGAATTCAATAATCCGGTTCCAGGGCCCGATCAGAAAAAGGTCATCGCCACCGGCAAAAACAGTATAGATATTCTGAAAACGAATATCCGTCGTCAGCAGATTCGGCAGATAAAGGGCAAAAAAACTGTTCAACTGACGGCTGAATGTTGCCAGACGCGAGAGATTCAGCCGCTCTTCAGGCAGGCCGCAGGCAAACAGTTTACCCAGGTTGTCCACGTCGGCTTTTAATATTCCAAGTGCCTCAACTCCGCTGAATTTGTCATCGCTGTCAGAGCGATGATTCAATGCATGTATTGCAATGTGAGAGAATGTCTTTGCGTCACCACTTTCACCCAAAACTTCCTTGCAAAAGCGTTTGTCGTGGCGATCACCGTCAGAATATACAGGCACATAACCACTGATATACCGGGCAGCCAGCGAGCCGTCCGGTGATTCTCCGGCACGGGCCAAAGAGATCATATGCAGAAGATGCCCGCTTTTCGCCAGTTCAGTTGAAGTTGCCTTGTCAAGATCAAACGAGAGCTGATAGCAGCCAAAGAGCTGTTCCTTCAATCGGTTTCCGGCAAAAGTGACACCCGCGCTAATAACCGCCATTGACTTCGATTTGATCAGCTTGGCGCCCATGTGAATATGATCCCGGCAGATCAGGCAGGATGCCTCGTTGTCACCCAGGTATTGATCATCTTTTGTTTTGAGGTCGGCAGGGCGCTTGCCGCAAAACGGACAGATTGAAAGTGTGTTATCAAATGAGTCCAGGTATCCGGCAACCACGCCAGCTTTTGCCAGATCAAATTTACGGTATTTTTTCAAATCTGCAGCTTTGCCGAGTTTTTCCCAGAGTCCGAGAAAACTGCCCTTTTCAAAATCGGCCGGTTTGGCAGACAGCGACGAAAATCCGATAGTAACTTCGCCATAGTAATGCCGCAGCAGCCAGCTATTCAGCTCAACCTCTACTTCCGCCAGCCCGGCTATTGTCTCCGGCAGATTGGGAGCTATCAGTGTGAATTTCCCGGCTGCATCAAGTAAAACGGAGGTGGGTGGCAGTAAGAGCTTACGGCAGAGTCTGTCTGAAGCCAGTTCCGAAAGGATTGACACGGCAAAGGAGCGCCCCCGTAACAGCTTTGCTGCCGCCTTGTTAGTGCTTCCTCCAGAGCTGAAGATGAAGTTTTGAATGCCGTAGAAGTCTCCGGTAATCAGTAGAAATTTCTCAGCAGTTGATGCTTTTATAGCTGTTTCGTTAAAGGTGTCGGTTGCCAGGTGGTAGCGATACATCGATATTGCCAATGCTGCGGTCGCCCTTGAATGGTCATACAGTGAGACATCCGGAATGACCGTGCCGACCGTGGCGGCCGGTATGGCGGATGTGAAGCGCTCCCACAAGCTGGTAAAATGATCCAGCCAAAGTGGAGGCTGATTCCGGTGCGAAAGGTTTTCCAAGTCTGTCAGAAAAGCGGCAAACAGCGCCGCGTATTCCTTAGAGGCTGCGGCATTATCAACCGGTTCGGCTGCCTCTTTAAACGCCGGAAAAACTTGAGCAGGGGAAAGAGCGCGCAGGTGGTAGCGATGCCTGTAACTGTCCAGAGTGTCGCTATTTTCGTATTTGCCGTCAGGCCTCATCTCTTCCGCCAGTGGAATCAGGCGGGTTTTGCGGAAATCGCGAAAAGCGGTTCCGGTTTCATCACCGTCAAAAACCTGTCGATCCATACCGCTACTGAGCCGATCGGCTTGTGTTATAATCCATTGGAGCGGCGTTTCCGGTTTGTGGTGCATGGCCGCCAGATTGATCAGCGAATTTCCCGTTCTGCCAGCATTCCACTCATCGAGCGCAGGTATAAGATTGATGAAGCGCTCAATGAAAGCTGCCGTGTAGAGAGCATGCTTGTGGGTGTGTCTTTTCTGCACCTCGTTGTACCGTTGATAAAGTCCGGCATTGTCCTGTTCATACTGTTTGCTGATTTCCATCCCGGCACGTTCGGCAAACTTCCCCACATCATGCAGCAACCCCGCCAGGGCTACCGTGTACACCATATCGCTCATGCATCACCCCTTCAAATGACAATTCTGATCCGTGCACTCTCAAGCGGTATTCCATATCTCACCCCAGGCCGCTTACCATGGGAGGATATTTTTAGATGACGGGCTTCAGACGGCCCGAATGCATTTTCGAGATCCCGGTTAATCTTGTTTCGATAGGAATTGAAGTTCTCAACTGTCAGTCCCTGTATTCCCGAATCACTCATTCCGTCGTGGTCACGATAGGGTGCAACATGTTTTCTGTACAGCCCTGCAATGTTGCAGTCCATTTCCAGGATAGAATTGATAGTAAATGCACACTTCTCACAGCCGGGACAGGCACGTTCGTGACACTCGGCCTCCTTTTTTAAAAAAGCGAAGAAGGAGTATATCGCCATGCGTGCCGGCATCATGTCCCGTTCGCACCCTTTCCAGGTAATCTTCCTGTTTTTCAGATCCAGAGTCAGCTCTCCACGTTTTTCACGTACCAGTGACAGCATCAGTGAGGCGGGTGATTCGGCCTGTTTCAGGTGATTACCGGTAAGTCTGTCTCTGATGGAAATGAACGGCAAGGGAATCAGCGTTACCTCGGCATACCTGGTTTCCTTGGTGTAGGGAGTCCTGGTTTTGTGATCCAGAAGGACAAGGGGAACCGAAACAGGGGGTGGATAATAAAAGTCTCTGCAGCTCTCAAACTCAGGTGTGACAAGCACATGGAAAATCCGGTCCTGCGGTCGGGCGTAGCATTGGGCCGCAATGGCCAGACAGGCCCCCATGGTCTTCCGGCCACCGGCAATGGAGAAGTAGACCTCTGTGTCAGGATCGCGGGTCAACTCAAAGGCGTGTTCCATGCAGAGAACCAGAAATCGTTCGTTTTCTTCCTCGCCGGCAATATCGTCGTATTCGGTACCGAACTGGTCTGAGGCGACAGAGAGGTGTCTTGTTGAAAAATCGATCGACTCAGCTGAAATCCCGTAATCGTTCAGCAGCCTGTAGTAATGACCATCAACCGGGCTGAGGAGGTTGGCATGAATAACCGCTTTCCCTTCGCGGGTTGTGAGTATTCGGATGGCATCGGGAGTTCGTTCCTGCTGATGCAGGGCATAGAAGGTTTCGGTTATAACCTGGGGATTCAAGCCGGAGACGGCCAGCAGGCAACGCTTCACAGGGTGGCTCCGGCATTGTTTGCTTCGAAGTCGAACAGACCGAGGCCGAAGCTGCTCTGTTTTCCGAGGTGAAGGTCTTTACAGAGTTCCAGAAGGGGGAGATATGGCGCCAGAGCACCCCGGTACGTCACAGAGCCGATCAGGCCGCCCATCATCATGGCCTGTTCCTGACGGTTGGAATAGCGTTCCCAGTCGTGCCAGCGCAGGCTTGAAGATTCAAGAGTCACATCCTGTGCCCGTGCTACCAGACCGCGATAATCAAGGGCCGGTTCTCCATCTCCAAAATGTTCGAACAGGCCTGATATCCGCCGGAGCATTGCACGGACAAGCATGTGGAAAGGAAGTGCGGAACTGAATGAGTTGTTATGTTTGAGCCGTAACGGCGTCAGGAGGTTAATGCGTACTGTTGAGCAATCAATGTCCTGGATGACCGGGCTCAGCGTCACATCCTCCTTTACCGGTGCCTTCAGCTTTTTTGAGGCTTGATCATAGATGATCGTTCCGGCATTTTTAACGTGGTTAAGGATAAAACGCCCCCGGTGGCCCTGTATTTTTTTCCCGATGCCGGATTCGCCCATTATCTCGAATGCGTAGACAAAGTACGGCAGCGAGTCATTTGCACTTCCAAACAGAAGAAGAGAAAAATCGAAGAGACTTCCGGCTTTAAAATGAGTAGTTGTGTTTAGGGGAGGCTCGATGATGTAGGGGACAGGCGCTGAGGCTTTTGCGTGGGTGTAGTCAGTTGTTTGGCCGCTTGATTCAAACGTCTGAGCATAGACGCAGCGGGCACTGAGCAGGCAGGTGGGACATTCCTGCTGCCTCGCTACGCATACAGCACGTTTAAGGGCGCCTCCAAAGGCACCACGAAATGTAGACCCTTTATACGGTGGAAGAAGTGCATCATCCCGCAATGTACAACCGAAATCATAGCGACCGATTAGCATGAGAAACCTTTGGGAATATGAGTTGAGCTTCTGGTGATCCGATCTTGGGGAATAGTGCAGTGAGATAAAAGGACTGCAATGTTGCAATGGTGTAGCCTAATAAGCGACTAATGTAAAGGAATCGTAACGTTAAAATTAAAATGTTTCTTTTACGTCAATTCCTTTATCAATACAAAAAAAGGCGACTCGAGAGTCGCCTTGAATGCTTTTAATGGTTTCCGGATTATTTCTGGAAACCAAGTTTGGCGGAAATTTCATCGCCCGCCTTTAAAACCAGAGGTATCAGCTCACTCTTGATGCGCTCATCCGAAAAGCGCATCGAAGGCCCGGAGATACTGACCGCACCAATGATGCGACGGGTGTAGTCACGAATCGGTGCGCTGACACATTTTACGCCGATGTCCAGCTCTTCATCGTCCAGTGCATATCCCTGCTCTGCAATTAGCTGCAGCTGTTTTTTAAGGGCGTCACGATCAACAATGGTATGTGGAGTATAGCGTGTCAGCTCTTTGCCGGGGAGATAGCTCTCAAGTTCTTCATCGCTCATGAAGGCGATCTGCACTTTTCCGGCAGCGGTGCAATAGGCCGGCAGCCGGGAACCGACACGCGGTACGACTCTGACTGTCATGCCGGTTTCAACTACATCAAGATATACGATATTGAAATCCTTTAAAATCGAAACGTAAGTGGTTTCGTTGCAGTTACCGACCAGCGCTTCCAGCACCGGTTTCGACTGGCGTAACAGGCCCATCTGCTTGATGAAGGTTTGTCCCAGTTCAAGTGTTTTCAGGCCGAGGCGATAATTTTCCGTGACCTTATTCTGTTCAATATAACTGCGGGATTCAAGCGTGGCCAACAAGCGAAAGACGTTGTTTTTGTGGAGTTTAAGGCGCTTACTGAGCTCGGTGACTCCCAGTTCGTCAACCTCGCCATGGAATTGTTCAAGCAGATCCAGAGCATGTGAAACAGCCTGGATGAGGTATTCTGATTTTTCTTTTTTTGCCATGATAAACTTTCCTTTTGATGTAAAAATGATGTACGTAACAAACTAAATTAACTATAGTAATTAAAATTGCGGAGAAAAAACGCAAGCTTTGCTAGAATTTGCCAAATACTAAAATATTGTTTTACAATTGTCAAGCATGAAAAGATGCATTATATATCATAATAGTTACAATCGTCTTCGCTTTTTTTTCTGGATTCACAGAGGTTTTTTTCGTTGGCGTTCTCATTCTTGGAGGTCTTTTTTCATGGTAGTGCTGATTCAACGTACGCTTTTCTCTTTCTGTGCAGCATTGTTACTGCTGCTTCCCTTACCCGCATCGGCTGCCGAATCATTTCAGGTTCCCATACTTTTGTACCACCGCTTCGGCCCGACGGTCGCTGATGGCATGACAATTACGACGCCGGTTTTTGAGGCGCAGATGCGCTATCTGCATGATAACGGCTATAAAGTCATCGCACTACGTCAGCTGATTGATTATTATCGCGGCAAAGCTCCGGCTCCGGGGCTGAAAACGGTTGTCATCGTTGAGGATGATGCGCATAAATCGGTCTACAGCGATATGCTGCCGATTGTCCGCAAGTACGGCTATCCGGTAACCATATTTACGTATCCGTCCGCGATATCCAACGCCAAGTACGCCATGACCTGGGACCAGTTGCGTACCCTCAAGAAAAGCGGCCTGTTCGAGATTCAGTCTCATACCTACTGGCATCCAAATTTCAAGCGTGAACGCCGTAAGCTGAGTCCGGCTGCGCTTGATGATCTCGTCATGACGCAGTTGAAAAAATCAAAAAGCCGCCTGGAAACCGAACTGGGGACTTCTGTCGATATGCTGGCCTGGCCGTTTGGCATCTATGATGACTACCTTCTCAAAAAAGCATCCGCCGCCGGTTATCAGGCCACGTTTACTATTGAGCGCCGTCATGCCACCCAGGCAGATTCAGTTATGAAGTTGCCCCGGTATCTTCTGGTGAACGCTGACAGTGGCAAGGCCTTTGTGCAGTTGCTTCAAGGCAACGCAGTCAAGCGGAATGTTGCCTACTGATGTCGCCTCAGGCTGAGAAAAAACACCCCTGTCCGGATTGTACGTTTTGCCAGTGGTGCTCCGATGATCGCTGCCGCCTGTGCCGAAATGACACGGACTGCTGTCGGCGCAAGCTCTCGCTGAGTGAACAGATAGCCGCCTACGACGCATTGAATGAATCAAGCGATCCCGAAGCGAAATTACAATAATGCTGTTATATTGTCGGCGCTTAGAATATTTAGCTTGGAATGATTTGGGTATCTGTGATAGAAGGTAAGGTAATCTAAAAATCAGGAGGTTGCAGGTGAAAAAAACAGCATTAACACTTCTCGTTATCGTCGCTCTTGCCGTTGCAGGCTGCAAGGACAAACCCAAAACTGAAGCCCCGGCCGCAGCACCACAGCAGAGTCAGGCACCTGCCGGTCAGCCCGGTGCAGCACCAGCTCCAGGTGGAGACCCACATGCCGGTATGAAAGCCCAGGAAATTCCTGCTGGTGCCGGTAAAAAAGCAAAAGTTACCCAGACCATGAACTCCGGCGGTTACACTTACGTGGAAGCTACCGACGACAAAGGTCAGAAGTCATGGTTAGCTCTGCCAGAAATCAAGGTAGCAGTCGGGGACAGCATTGAGTACCCTGAAACTCCGCCGTTGGCGAACTTTCAGAGCAAAACTCTGAACAAAACATTTGAAAAGATCTCTTTCATTCCTGGTATCAGGATCGTGAAGTAGTTTTTTCTTACCATCTGACCGGACGGGGCCTGATTTTATCAGGCCCCGTTTTTTATTGCGTCAACGCAGCTTTTGACGGACCGTGCTGCGGGACCAGCTTCAATACTGTTTCAAAGCACTTCGCTGCTTTGGAGCGCTTTCCCAATTCCCGATACAACTCACCTCGCAAGAACCATCCCCAGGGGTTATCAGGTTGCTGTGCGGCTATTTCAAGCAGCTCCTGTTCAGCCGCTTTGTAGTCTCCGTTCTGGCGATACGATTCCGAAGCAATGACATTGGTTGTGAAGCAATACCCTAACTGCTCTTTCTGGCGGGCAAAGCGCTCGGGTTGATCCTGTCTGCTCTGCGAAATCACCCTGAGAAGGCGAGCTGACGCATGAGGCCTGTCCTTAGCGTATCTGGCGCTATCCCGGCTTCCTGAAAAAATATCGGCGCTGATCTCGCCAGAAGCAACCGCCTGCTGAAATAGCTGCGTGCCGGGATAGTAGGCCAATGGCGATACATAACCGTCGTCTGCGTGAAGTTTCTGAACCAGATTGAGCGTCTGCTGAATGTCTTCGGAGGTCTCACCCGGAATATCGCTGATCAGATAAATTGAGAGACTGATCCCGATCTGTCTGATCAGGCTGCAGGCTCGTTCTATCTGGGTCGGTACGATCTTTTTGCCCAGCTGCTGCAGAATTCGAGGAGCTCCCGACTCAACTCCCAGCTGGATGCATTCGCATCCGGCGCGCTTCATGGCGATAATCAGCTCTTCGTCGATTGCCGTGACGCGTGACTGACAGTTCCAGAGTATGGGGGGCTGCTGCATGAGCAGAGAACAGAATTCCATAACCCGTGCACGATCGGCGGTAAAGGTGTCGTCCCGGATTGAAAAATAGATTACACCAAACTTCTGACGAATATAGGCGATCTCTTCTACGATGGAGTGCGGTGAGCGGAAGCGTACCTTGCGCCCCCAGAAAGCCGGTGAACTGCAAAAGTGACAGGCCGAGGGGCAGCCGCGTGTTGTCACAATAAACTCCGACTGCAGCTCCAGGTCAACCCCGATGGAGATGTTCAGGTAGCGGGCGGGAAGCGGGAGACGGTCCAGTTCCGCGAGCGGTGTCCGCTGGCTTGTTTCAATGATGTCCGTGTCATGAAGGAAGGCAATGCCGGGGATGTCAGGCCACCGCGCTCGATCCGATGCCCGTTCTGTCAATTCGAGTAGTGTCGTCTCTGCTTCTCCCCGGATGACAACATCTACCGGCGAGCCGCTGAAAAGAATCTCTTTATGGCAGAACGTCGCATGTCCGCCCCCCATGACTATGACAGCATGCGGAAATAATCGCCGACAGTGCGCGGCCAGTTCCATTGAAGTGTGCCGGTTGTGCGTCCATTGGGAAATGCCGATCATGTCCGGCTTGAAAAGCGCCAGTTCTGCATTGATGGCGCGAGGTGGCCATGCTGAAAAATTAGCCAGCAGTGAGTCGTAGCCGGCTTCTAAAAGTGTGGCATGCAGGTAGCACAGGCCGGTAGGCAGGAGGTTTATATATGGATCTTTTCGGTTGGCGGCCCCGGATTGATAGGCCAGGAGGATTTTCATGGCGAAAAAAAATCCGGGTCAATTGACCCGGATATGGAGGCGAAATCAGGCAAGCTCATTAATTGCTGCGGTTGAGGGTAACGCCGAGCATGTCGTTTGCGAGTACGTCGTTGTCGTTTTCTTCCTCTGCGCCGATGAAAAGCTCATTGAAATCAATCGTATCCATCGAGGAGTTGGTCATGCGGCGTGCCCCGAGATAACGGGACAGATAATAGGGGGTGTCCATGGTTGAAATTACGACACGGTGTTCACGTGATGAGGCGTGGATCATCTTGCGATTGCCGAGATAGATGCCGACGTGTGACGGGAAATTGGCATAGGTCTGAAAGAAAACAAGATCCCCTTTTTTCAGGTCGCCTCGGGTAACCTCATTGCCGACGTAAAACTGCTCACGAGCGGTGCGGGGGAGCTTCACGTTCTGCTCCCGGAAAACCTGCTGCGTAAAGCTGGAGCAGTCAAGGGCGCTTCTGTTGGTGCCGCCAAAACGATAGCGGGCTCCCAGGAAGCTGTAGGCAGACTGTTTGAGGCTGCTGTCAGCCTGGCTGGCTTTCAGGTTTTTGGCAAGGTCAACCGGACTGTCTGCATTGATATCGGTAAGCTCGGCCAGGGTATCGGTAAGTTCCTGCTCATTGAGCAGGTCTTTGTTTATCAGCTGAAGTCGATCGGTATGTGCTGAAGCTGTCAGGCGGTCGGATTTTGATGCTGTTGAGGTGAGTGCCAGGATCTGACCTGGTTTTACGCGGTTACCTTTAAGGCCGTTGATGCGCCGGATATCCGTGACTTTCACGCCGGTTTTTTTAGCAATGCGGGGCAGCGTATCGCCTTTTACGGCTTTATATGTGTCATGCCGGGCAACAGATCCGGTTTTTTTGTGAATGCTGTCAGTGTTGGACGGGATGATCAGCCGCATACCTTTGTCAACGTGAGTTGCCGTAAGGTTATTGACGGACTTGATTTCGTCTACGGATACGTTATATTTGCGGGCTATTGAATGGAGAGACTCACTTTTTCGGACAACATGAGCTTTAGATGCAAGAACCAGTTGAGGTAATGCAAGGAGAATGAGACAGGCGGTTACAGCTACAATACGCATGTGGGGCATATGGGCCATGTTTCCTCCGGATCGTTTTAATTTTATAAAAATGTCTCGGCTTTATATAACAAACATTCTCAAAAGTCAACCTTGATTGCCCGACTGGTATGCGCGAAATGTAAGCATACAGCATGCCAAAAACAGATTTCAGCGCTTTTTACGATTCACCAGTTTAAGGACAACCGGCGCTTCTCGCAGTATGGTGACCTGTTTATGCGGAGTGCGGATGCTCTTAAGGTATTCCTTCCCCTTTTCGAGGTGCTGGGCATCGATGTCATCGGTGTACAGCGTTTCAATGGCAGCGACCTGGCTGGCCGGTCCTTCGATTGCAACGATTGCCGGATCACAGAGTACCTGCCACGCGGCAATGTCAGCAGGTAGAAAACCCCGCAACGCGGCTTTAACCGGCACGTTCTTGCGTAGTTTTCGTTCCGCAGAAATACGCAGTGAGGGGGGCGAAAGTGCCGTGATGGTCATGCCGGATGGTACCGAAATATCAGAATTCTTAATCCGAATGACGGTTTGTCCCTCTTTTATAGCGGATGCGTCGATGTCTGCCGTCAGATCAAGTTTTGACGGTGGCGGTGTCAAGCTGGAAAGTGCCTTGACCTGGACATTTATCTCTTCCGGAACAGTGCGGATCAGAACGATTCCTTCTGGAATCCCATGCAGCCGCACAGGTGCTGTTACCGTGGTGATTTGACCCTGTCGCATGGTCACAAGTGCCCAGAATGCACAAACACAGAGCAGCAGTGCTGTTTTAGGGAGCATGTTTGCAAACAGGCGCTGCCGTACGGGAAGCTTCCGGCTTTCCGTATCGGACGTAAGAAGCTGGTCGAGCGCAGAGATGAGTTCGGCGGCATTTGCGATTTTCCGTAACTGCCCATCCGTGACCAGGGATACCTCGCCGCGTTCTTCCGAAATAGTTATGATAACTGCGTCACTGCGCTCGGAAAGTCCCACTGCCGCACGGTGGCGGGTGCCCAGATATTGAGGTATTTCAGGGTTGACTGACAGGGGCAGATGGCAGGCTGCCAGGGCAATTCGACCATCCTTAATCAGTACCGCACCATCATGGAACGGAGCTCCATCATAAAAAATTGATTCTATCATCGGAGCGGAAATTTCGCAGTCAAGTGAGACCCCATTCGTCATCAGGTCTCTGAGAGTCTCGCCGCGCTGGAAAACGAGCAGCGCCCCGGTTCGCTTGGCGGCCATGCCGAAGAGCGTTTCCGCAATTTCCTGAAATTGACTCTGTTGCGTATTTCGGGGACTGTCCAGCAGATGGCGCAACAGGCTGAAGCGGTAGAGCGCCTGGCGGATCTCCGCCTGAAAAACAACGATGATCAGAATTATTAGTACCGTGCCGAGCTCCTGCAGAACCCAGCTGGTCATATACAGCTCCAGATAGCGGGTGGCGAAATAAATCAGCGTCACCACCCCCAGTCCAAACAGAACCTGGACGGCGCGTGTCCCTCGAAACCAGGTGTACAGCTGGTAGAGCAGAAACGTCATAATCAGTATGTCGGCTATATCCTGGATACGAATGGTAAATGGCACGCCGGGAGAGCTCCTGTGTCAGATTCGATTTTTTCTGGTTTCCAGCTATTGCATTGTGATACAAGAACGGGCAGTTTATACTAACTACCCCCGAGAAGGTAGCAGAATCAATGTTCAGACTTTCCGATAAAGGTGAAAAAATCCAGCAGATGTTCGGTGCAATTGCGCCTCGCTACGACTTTCTGAACCGTCTTTTAAGCTTCGGCATTGATCGCCGCTGGCGTAAAAAAGCGGTGCGGCTGCTCAAATATCGCCCCGATGCACGCATTTTGGACGTGGCCACCGGAACCGGCGACGTTGCTCTTGAAATTGCCCGCACGACGCCGACTACCGTTAAAATTACCGGAGCGGACTTCTGCAAGGAGATGGTTGACCGGGGCAGGGACAAAGTGGCGGCTTCCCCCTACGCCGACAGGATTGACTTCAAGGTGGCCCCCTGTGAGGACCTGCCGTTCGCCAGCGATACCTTTGATTCGATTACGATCGCCTTCGGCATCAGAAACGTCGTAGACAGGAAATTGGGGCTGGCAGAAATGTGGCGGGTACTGCGGCCCGGCGGAAGAATGCTGATCCTTGAATTTTCTACACCGCGTTCGGCATTTTTTCGGCAGATCTACTACTTTTATTTCCGGCGCCTGCTACCGGTTGTCGGAGGTCTTTTCTCGCGCTACAACGCCTACAAATATCTGCCTGACTCGGTCTTGGAATTTCCCTCGCAGGAAGAGTTTTCCCGCATGATTTCAGATGCGGGATTCCGTAACATTCATCTCCACGAATTAACCTTCGGCATCGCGACCATCTATGTTGGTGAAAAAGATTAAGCTTTAAACCTGTTTTCCGTTCCGGCCAAAAGGCGTGTGATGTTATCGCGGTGCCGGGCAACTACTATGACGGCGATCAACAGTGTCACTACGATGACACTCCGCGTACCTCCCAGCAACGCAACCGCAACCGGCATGACCACTGCCGCACCGATCGATCCGAGTGAAACATAGCGCCAGACCAGCATGAGCAATGCAAAGACAGCTACAGCTCCTGCCAGCGCCAGTGGCGCCAGCGCCAGAAACACCCCCAGTGCGGTGGCAACCCCTTTGCCTCCTTTAAACTTCAAAAAAACTGAAAAAACATGACCGCTGAATGCGGCCAGTCCCACCCAGGCAGCATACTCAGGCGGAAATCCCATCGTATGGACGACAACGACCGGAATCAAACCTTTCAGGCAATCGCCGACCAGCGTCAAAAGGCCGACCTTGCGGCCAACGGTTCGGTACAGGTTGGTAGCGCCGATATTGCCGCTCCCCTCTTTGCGCACGTCGATTCCATATGCCTTGCCGAGCAGAAGACCGGTTGGAATAGAGCCCAGCAGATACGCAGCGGCAACGAGTAGTGTCAGTATGAAGGCTGAATTTCCCACGGCTAATTCATGACCTTCCTGGCCGGGGAGGTGTAGGTGCTGCCCGGAAACTCACGCGTCAACTGGGTCAAAATTTCACGACCTTTGGCGGTCTGACCGTCTTCGATATAGGATCTCCCCAGCAGATACAGAATTTCGTCGCGGCGTGTTGTGCCGGTGTAACTTTTGAGGGCATCTTCGAATCGCCCGATTGCTGCTTTATAGGCTTTTGTCTTCAGGTAGAAGTTGCCGACATACAGCTCATACTGCAACAGCTTTTCGCGACATTCGATGATTTTTATCTGCGCATCAACCAGCAGGTCGCCGGTCGGGTACAGTTTCTGATAGGAGTCAAACATGGCGAGTGCATTTTTGGTCGGAGTCTGGTCGGTATCGATACCGGTAAACTGATTAAAATAGCTCATGCCCTGGCGAAAAAGAGCCAGACCGGCCTGCGGATGTTTGGGGTGCAGTTTGCGGAAGTCCTCATAAGCCACCGCCGACTCGATGTATTCCTTGTTCAGGAAATATGCATTGGCGATACCTATTTCAGCCTGCGTGGACAGCTCCGGAGATTGATAGCTCTCCTTGACCTTTTTCCACTGTGTGATGGCTTCGCTGTAGTTGCCCTTCTGGAAAAGTTGTTCACCCTCTTTGTAGAGGGCGTCAGACGTTTTGGGCGTCTGCGTGGTAGCGCACCCTTGCAGCAGAGCAGCTATGAACAGGAACAGTACGGTATATTTTCGTGTAGATGGAATCATCTGGCTTCCTCAGTCTCTTGTGTAGTGGAGTCGTGTCCGGTCAGGCAATGCCGTTGCCGCGATCATCAGCCAGCAGGCGGGCAATGCTGTCGTGATTCAGCCATAGTGAAGGAGCGGCCGGATTCCAGGCTGCGTGCAGCATCAGGCGGCCGGTCGAAAGGAATACGATCCGGGATAACTCTGCGCAGATCAGCTGTTTCTGATCGGTGTGCATTCCCATCAGTTCGGCCGAAGCGGCCAGCATCAGCTCTGCCTGTTCGCGGGTATTGTGTTGCGGCCAGGTATCGTAATTGACTATTTGCTGCAACAGAGGTGACGCCAGATAGGTTTCTGCCCTTTCCAGCAAGCCTGACAGAGTCTCCCCCTCCTTGAGCATTGTCTGGCAACGGGCTTCAAGCTTTCCGGCCTGCAGTTCGCCAGCTTCCCGGCGGATGGCGGTCAGGAGCGGGTAGAGCGAAATCTCAACACCCAGAAAGAGAGCGCTGGAGTTGGTCTGAATCTCGGGGCAGTTAAAAACGGTGGCGGTGATACCCTCTGCAGAGGCTTTGGCGGCGTGATCCTCCAGTCGCATTTTTGCGTAACCCTGCACGTAGGGTGTGTAGGACTGCCAGCGATATTCCCCTTCTACCAGTACGGCAGTGCCATGATAGCCATACGCCGAGTAACAGATTCTGGCGCCGTTGGCCGCAGCCCGTCGGCGCAACCGCTCCGTTTTCTCGATCAGGTAGTGAAACGTATCGGCGGTGACTTCGTTGAAGCTGGTATCGCAGAGCTGACCCAGGTTGCTGTTCCAGAAGGTTTCCGACGAGAGGTATTTATCTCCGGTGCCCTTGAATACCCGGTTCAGCAGCGGCATGAATACCCGCGCCCTGGGGATACCGCCAGCCATGGAGTGGGCCAGCAGAATATTGGCACCGGCAGGAATTCGTGATTCCAGTTCATGTGCCAGGAGCTCCAGTGCGTTGCAAAAGCGCGACGTTCCAGCCTGAAGAGCTTTTTCTACAAAACCTTCGCTAAAGCTGAATGTATCAAAATCATCGGGGCGGACTTTTTTAAGCTGTTCCGCCACGGAAGGCTGCCCGTCAACCGCTTCCATGTCAAATCCGGCTTCCAGCGGGATGTTGATGATGGAACCACCCAGTACTATTTCAGCTTCAGCCAGCTCTTCGTCAGTCAACTTTCGGAGAGATCCATCGCTGTCACGGCGACCGACCGTAGTGCCGATTATGGTCATTCCGATCCGCTTGGCTTCCTCGATCAGGCCGTTGGCATAGCCCCGTCCAAAGAGTTCGCCCACCAGGACCAGTACATCACCGGCTTTGTAACCGGCTTTTTCAGGCAGCTGCTGTAGTGGTGTATATTCAGTCATCCCATCCCCCTGCATTTTTTACAAACTATCACCCTGTTTAGCACGATCCACCCTGTCATGTGAACAGAAAAAGGTGCTGTCAGCCTGCCAAGCCACGCGTGATGAGTCTGAAGCGTCGCGAGGATGAGGGCGGATTCAGGGTGATATATCCGTATGGCTGACTAAAGCTATCAAATCAGTGTTCAAATATAAAAAGTATTTGACATAACTTGTGCGGTTTTGTTATTCGATATAACTACCTATCTTCTCATATTCCGGTGGGTATTTATTTTTGGAGAGACATCCATGGGACAAACGCTTCATTTCGATACATTACTGGCACATGGTGGCCTGGAACCAGGGCCTGCAGGAGCGACGGCGGTGCCGATTGTACAGTCCAGCTCTTTTGCCTACCAGACGGCAGAGGGGCTTGAGGATGTTTTTCGCGGACGGGCGGTCGGACAGGTCTATACCCGTATCGGCAATCCGACCACGGAGGCGCTGGAAAAGCGGCTTGCACAGCTGGACGGTGGTGTGGCAGCGATTGCCACAGCGTCCGGGATGGCAGCCATTACAACGGCTGTTCTGACAATAGTGCGTGCCGGTGATGAAATCCTGGCTTCCTCCTCACTGTTCGGAGGGACCTTCTCGCTGTTTCGGGATACGCTTTCCAATTACGGTATCACAACCTGCTTTGTTGATCCGCTTGATCTTGACGGATTCCGCAATGCCGTCAATGAGCGTACCCGCCTTCTGTTTGTTGAAACGATCGGCAATCCCAAGCTGGATGTGCCCGACATCCCGGCCCTGGCTCGCATTGCACATGAGGCCGGGATTCCGATCATTGTTGACTCGACGGTAAGCAGCCCTTATCTTGCCACCGGAGCAGAACTGCAGGCAGATATCCTGGCCTACTCCACCAGCAAATATATAAACGGCACCGGCACCACTATCGGCGGAGCCATTATCGATCGGGGTGTTTTCAACTGGGACAGCCCCAAGTTTCCCCATTTTGCACCATTTTATAAAAAATACCGCGCCTTTGCTTTCAGCGCCCGTGCCCGTAAACTGGTGCATAAGGATGTGGGCGCCTGCGCTGCGCCGTTCAACTCGTTTCTTCTGACGGAGGGGATTCAGACCCTGGCGCTGCGTATGGAACGCCACTGCTCCAATGCACTGGAACTGGCCCGTTTTCTTAAGGTTCATCCCAAAGTTGCCTGGGTCAGCTACCCCGGTCTGGAGGATTCTCCGCATCATGTTGTTGCATCGCGGCTATATGGCGGTCGCTACGGTGGGCTTCTGATCTTCGGCACCGGCGACAAGCCCTCTGCCTTTAAGGTTATCAATGCGCTCAAGCTGGCCCGCAACCTGGCTAACATCGGTGATGCCAAAACACTGGTCATTCATCCGGCCAGCACCATCTGCGCCGATTACAGCGCCGAGGAAAAAGGGTTGATGGGGGTCACGGAGGATCTCGTGCGAGTTTCGGTCGGTATTGAGGATCCGCGTGACATAATCGAGGATTTCAAACAGGCGCTGGCTGCGCTCTGAAAAGGAGATACGTCAATGATGACAATTAAAGTCAACGGTCGCGTGGAAAAGTTGCACGTCGGGTGTCGCACCTCGGTTTTTCTGGATGTTATACTGAGGGTCCTCGAAGTGGGCGTGCCGTCCGTTTCACTTAACGGAGAACCGGTTCAGTGTCATGAGTTTGGCTCTGTGACCGTAAGAGCCGGCGATGTTCTGAAGTACGCTTTGGTATAATTATATTTTAAGGAGCAGCAGAATGAAGATAACGATAAACGGAAAAGAAACTGAGCTTGCAGAAAATCGGGCTCGAACTATTGATTCGCTGTTGGAGGAACTGGATGTTTCCCAGCGCCTGTACGTCACCGTCGAATTAAACGGCGAAATACTGGACCGGGCGGCGTATGAAACGTCGGTGGTCAACGAAGGCGACGTCATAGAATTCTTGTACTTTATGGGTGGAGGCGCTCGGTGAATGATCAGCAGATTGAACGCTATTCACGTCACATTATCCTGAAAGAGGTCGGTGGCAAGGGACAGCAGAAGCTGTTTGACGGCAAGGTGCTGATTATCGGCGCCGGTGGTCTGGGGGCGCCGGTAGCTCTCTATCTGGCGGCTGCCGGAGTCGGAACGATCGGGATTGTTGATGCCGACGATGTTGATCTTTCCAACCTGCAACGACAGGTGATCCATTTCACGGCCGACATCGGCAAGCCGAAGGTGGAATCGGCCCGTGAGAAGATGCAGGCCATCAATCCGGACGTCAAGGTCGTCACGTATAAAGAGTGGGTCACGGCGGCCAACATCAACAGTGTCATTGCCGATTATGACTTTGTTATTGACGGTACCGACAATTTCGCCGCCAAGTTTTTGATCAATGACGCCTGCGTGCTGGCGGGCAAGCCGTATTCACATGGCGGTATCCTGCAGTTTGTCGGTCAGACCATTACGATTCTTCCCGGTCAGTCTCCTTGCTATCGCTGCCTCTTTCCGCAGCCGCCCCCCAAGGACGCCATCCCCACCTGTTCGCAGGCCGGCGTGATCGGTGTGTTGCCGGGTGTGATCGGCTCTATTCAGGCGACAGAAGCGATCAAGTTTCTGCTTGGAAAAGGGGATCTGCTGGCCGGAAGGATTCTGATGTACGACGCTCTTGGCATGAAATTTCGCGGAGTTGATATCAAACGTAATCCCAATTGCCCTATCTGCGGCGAACACCCCGCTATTACTGAACTGAAGGACGAAGTGGATGCCATGACTGTCTGTGATCTGAAGGGGGCCTGACATGATCCGGATTCCTCAGGCTGTTCATGATGAGATGGTTTCCCACGCCAGGGAAGGTTTTCCTTTGGAAGTGTGCGGTATTCTGGGGGGCAGCGGTGAGACGGTTTCCACGATCTATCGCATGACCAATACCGATGCCAGTAACGAACATTTCATGATGGAGCCCAAAGAGCAGTTTGCGGTCGTAAAAGATCTGCGAGCCAAGGGGTTGTCCATGCTGTCGGTCTATCACTCGCACCCCGAATCTCCGGCCCGCCCTTCAGAGGAGGACATCAGGCTGGCACTGACTCCGGATGTTTCCTACATCATCGTCTCGCTGGCCGACGCTGCCGGTCCTGTGGTAAAACCCTTTAAAATCAGTAATGGATATGTAGAAAGCGAAGAGTTGGAAGTTATTGTATAGTTTGTCGATAGATATTATAAAATTATACTTGACAGCATGTGATTGTTCTGGCATGATCCAGACCACATGAACCTGGAGTTACAGAAATGTCTGAAACAAAGCAGCCCAAACTTGATCTGAGTAACCTTAAAGCCGGCGGTTTTATCAAAGAGCGTGGCAAGGATCTCTTTACTATCCGGCTACGAGTGCCGGGCGGAAGAATGTCGATTCCGCGTCTCAAAAAAATTGCCGACGTAGCTGACAAATTCGGCGGGGAATTTGTCCATCTCTCCGTGCGTCAGTCAATTGAGTTGATCAATATTAACTACAAAAATTTTGATGCTGTCGTCGAAGCGCTGGGTGAAAAAGATCAGAAAGTCGCCTCGTGCGGAGCCCGTGTTCGTGTACCGGTGGCCTGCGGTGGCTGTGAATACAACCCTAACGGCTTGGTGGATACCCAGAAGAGTGCTCTTGAGGTAGATCAGAAACTGTTTGGTACCCCGACCGGTCATCACAAGTTCAAAGTTGCTTTTGCCGGCTGTCCGTTTGATTGTCCCAAATCGGCTACCAACGATGTCGGTTTTCAGGGGGCAATTGAGCCGGTCCTGGATAAAGCAGCCTGCATCAGTTGTGGACTGTGCGCTAAAAGCTGTGTTCCCAAGGCTATTGTCATGGGAGCTGACAACAAGCCGGAACTGACTCCGGCAGCATGTATCTGGTGCGGTGACTGCGTTAAAGTCTGCCCCGTATCCGCCTGGAGTGTCAAAAAGCAGGGCTACACGGTCCGTATCGGCGGTAAGTGGGGGCGTAATCCGCTGGTTGGCACACTTTTCGCCACCTTCCTGCCGGAAGAACGGGTCTGCGAGTTCATTGAGGTCGTTTTGGCGTGGTACAAGGAAAAGGCAGAAGCGCACGGTCGGGTAAGACTTGGTGATATCATCATTCGTGAAGGCTCGCAGGCCTTTCTTGATCACCTCCGCGTAACATTTCCGGAAAACGTGGTCAGCAGCACCATACCGCCGCAGGTTATACTGACACAGGTAGGAAATTAAAGAGAAGGGAGGAAGCTCATGCAGTCAATAGACCTGCGTGGCGTCAGTTGTCCGACGAACTTCGTCAAGGCCAAACTGGCGCTGGAAGATCTGGAAAATGGCACTACGGTCCAGATTCTTCTGGATGATGGTGAACCGGTAAAAAATGTGCCCCGCAGTCTCAAGGCCGATGGGCATAAGCTGATCGGCTTGAAACAGACGGAGGATGGTCACTATCTTCTGGAGCTGGTAAAGCAGGAGGAGTAGATATTTTTTTAGCCCTACAGTCTATAAAAACTATAGAAAAATTGAGGAGAACTTGCATGGACATTAAAAAAATGACTGTCACCCTGGCAACCCTAGCATTGGCACTTTCCACCTCTGTCACTGCTTTCGCGGCCACTATCACGCTGCTGAACGTTTCTTATGACCCGACTCGTGAACTGTATGCCGACTTCAACAAATCCTTTGCCGCCTACTGGAAGGGGAAAAGCGGCGACACCGTTACCGTCAAGCAGTCCCACGGTGGCTCATCCAAGCAGGCCCGTGCCGTTATCGATGGTCTGGAGGCGGATGTGGTTACGCTGGCACTGGCCTACGATATTGACGCCATTGCCGAAAAGGGTTTCATCAAGCAGGGTTGGCAGAAAGAGCTGCCGCATAACAGCTCACCGTACACTTCGACCATCGTTTTTCTGGTACGCAAAGGAAATCCAAAAAAAATCAAAAACTGGGATGACCTGATCAAGCCGGGCATAGCGGTCATCACTCCGAATCCTAAAACCTCCGGCGGTGCACGCTGGAATTATCTTGCTGCCTGGGCATATGCCGCTCATCAGCCGGGTGGCAACGATGCCAAGGCTAAAGAATTCGTCACAAAACTTCTCAAAAATGTACCGGTGCTTGATTCCGGAGCGCGTGGATCAACCAACACATTCGTTCAGCGCGGTCTGGGCGATGTGTTGCTGGCCTGGGAAAACGAAGCATTTCTGGCGGTTAACGAACTGGGGCCGGACAAGTTCGATATCGTAACCCCGCCGGAAAGCATTTTGGCAGAACCGCCGGTTACGGTCATCGACAAAGTAGTCGACAGACACGGTACTCGCAAAGTGGCCGCAGAGTACCTGAAGTACCTCTACACGGACGAAGGACAGAAGATTGCCGCAAAACATTACTATCGCCCGATTAATACAAAGATTCCGACCAAGCTCGCCAAAATAAAGAAACTGTACACGATAGACGGCGCTTTTGGTGGCTGGCAGAAGGCACAGAAAACCCACTTTTCAGATGGCGGGACGTTTGACCAGATTTACGCACCCAAGAAATGACCTCGAGCGGGGTGACGCAGGTCACCCCGCCTCCCCGCCTTTGTTCCTGCTTCCATCAATGGTTCATATTTTCAGCAATGTGGGTGGCTTGAGCTAAAAGGGATGAAATTTCTCCCCGATTGTGATAGCTTCTCGCGTTTACATCCAAAGCTTTAACCGGTTTTTCGGAAATCATCATGAAATTATTCAAGCGTCAAAACAACGTGCTGCCCGGATTTGGTCCAACTTTGGGCTTCACCATTTTTTATCTCAGTCTGATCGTACTGATTCCGCTCTCGGCACTGGTTTTCAGAACAGCCGGTCTGACCTGGGGTGAGTTTGTCAGTACCGTAACGGCGCCACGGGTTATGGCCTCCTACAAAGTGACTTTTGGAGCAGCACTTGTTGCGGCTTCCATTAATGCTGTTTTCGGCGTGCTGGTCGCCTGGGTGCTGGTGCGCTACAAATTCCCCGGACGCAAAATAGCCGATGCGCTGGTGGATCTCCCTTTCGCTCTGCCGACGGCGGTAGCCGGTATCACGCTGGCGACAATCTACTCACCCAACGGCTGGGTAGGGCGTTTCCTGGAGCCGCTCGGCATCAAGGTCGCTTTCACGCCGCTCGGCATCACGCTGGCGATGACCTTTATCGGGCTTCCCTTCGTCGTACGCACGGTTCAGCCGGTGGTGGAGGAGATTGAGGTAGAGCTTGAAGAGGCTGCTCTCTGTCTGGGGGCCAGTCGCTGGCAGACCATACAGCGGGTCATATTCCCGATGCTGCTGCCGTCAATTCTGACCGGTTTTGCACTCGCGTTCGCCCGGGCCGTCGGCGAATATGGTTCGATCATCTTTATTGCCGGCAACATGCCGATGGTTTCCGAGATCACGCCGCTCCTGATCATTACCAAACTCGAACAGTTTGACTATCAGGGAGCCACGGCTATCGCCTGCGTCATGCTGCTGGCGTCATTTCTGATGCTGCTGGTCATCAATCTTCTGCAGAAGTGGAGCAGACGGTACGCAGAGTAGCGCAGATATACGCAGGAATCAGAGAGGGTAACAATGTCCGCATCGCCACGAACATCAAAAGATCGCTCCCAGACCGAACCGACCGTGGTTCGCTGGCTTCTGATTGCCATAGCCGTAACGTTTCTGATGCTGTTCCTGATTCTGCCGCTGGCGGCAGTTTTCAGTCAGGCCTTCGATAAGGGCTTTACGGTCTATCTGGATGCGCTGCGCGAAGCGGATACGCTGTCATCGATCAAGTTGACTGTTCTCACGGCCGCCTTCTGCGTACCGCTGAATCTTTTTTTCGGCGTAACCGCCGCCTGGGCCATCGCCAAGTTCAGCTTTCCCGGCAAGAACCTTCTGATTACACTGATTGATCTCCCGTTTTCAGTCTCACCGGTTATCTCCGGCTTGATCTACGTCCTGATCTTCGGGCTGCAGGGGTGGATCGGCCCCTGGCTACAGGACCACGACATCAGAATCGTCTTTGCCGTGCCGGGAATAATTCTGGCAACTATCTTTGTTACCTTCCCGTTTGTGGCGCGTGAGCTGATTCCACTGATGGAGGCTCAGGGGCGCGAAGAGGAGGAAGCTGCTCTGGTACTGGGCGCCAGTGGTCTGCAGACCTTTTGGCGGGTGACGCTCCCCAACGTCAAATGGGGTATCATTTACGGAGTTATTCTCTGTAATGCCCGCGCCATGGGTGAATTCGGCGCTGTCTCGGTTGTTTCCGGCCATATCAGGGGTATGACCAACACGGTGCCGCTGCATGTGGAAATTCTGTACAACGAATACAATTATACGGCCGCTTTTGCGGTAGCTTCACTCCTGGCTTTTTTGGCCTTGATCACCCTGGTTATCAAGACGATTGCCGAGTGGAAGGTTCAGCAGCAGTTACAGAAAAACTAAGCGACGGGAAAATTTCATGAGCATTGAAATAGAAAATATAACCAAGAAGTTCAGTACCTTTAATGCACTCAGCAACGTCAGCCTTACCATTCCGTCCGGCGAACTGGTCGCGCTTCTGGGACCATCCGGATGCGGCAAGACAACTCTGCTGCGTATTATTGCCGGATTGGAGTATGCCGATAGCGGACGGATTCTGTTTAATGGTGAAGATACGACCAAGAGCCACGTGCGTGAGCGCAAGGTCGGCTTCGTCTTTCAGCACTATGCGCTCTTCAGGCATATGACCGTCTTCGACAATGTTGCCTTCGGACTGACGGTGCGCCCGAAAGAGACGCGTCCAACCAAACAGCAGATCAGCGAAAAGGTCATGAACCTCCTGCATCTGGTGCAGATGGAAAATATGGCCAACCGCTATCCGGCCCAGCTTTCCGGCGGTCAGCGTCAACGTATTGCACTGGCGCGTGCGCTGGCGGTCGAGCCGCAGGTGCTGCTGCTGGACGAGCCGTTTGGTGCTCTGGATGCTCAGGTCCGTGCCGAACTGCGCCGCTGGCTGCGCAAGCTGCACGATGAAATACATGTCACCAGTGTTTTTGTTACGCACGATCAGGAAGAGGCACTGGAAGTTGCCGACCGGATCGTGGTTATGAACAAAGGCAAGATCGAGCAGGCCGGTACTCCTGACCAGGTTTACGAAAGTCCCGCTTCAGCCTTCGTGCTCAGCTTTCTGGGAAATGTCAATCTGTTCCATGGCCGGATTTCTCAGGGGCAGGGGCAGTTGGGCGGATTGAAGGTCGATTCCAACGGCTATGCCGGCGCCGATGATACGCCGGCAGTGGCCTATGTGCGTTCACACGACATCGAAATTGATCGTGTGTGGCGTGATGAAACCTCGATCAAGGCCGAAATCAGACATATTCTCAAGCTGGGCCCCGCAGTCCGGGTATCGCTCTCGATCGATGGCAGTGGCGATTTTATTGATGCCGAATTGACCAGGGATGTGTTCCAGTCACTGGCCCTGCGTCACGGGGAATCCGTTTTTGTCCGGCCGCGTCAGGTGCGTGTCTTTGTGGACGATTATCAGATTTAACGCTGTAGCTGTAGAGGCGCACCAGAAATGAGTAAAACTCTTCTCCCCGGGGAAAAATCACTCGCAGCACTTTTTCCTGATACCGATCAGATCCCGGAACAGTACCGTATTGATACTCCGATCAGGCAGGTTTATTACCTGATCGACGGCGTGTTGCGTGCGTGGGGCGGCCCGCTGCAGGATGTCTTTTCGCCTGTTTTCACCAGCCAGGCCGCCGGTGGGAAGCCCTGTCTGATCGGGCAGGTACCACTGCTTGACGAAGCTGCCGTGCGGGAAGCGCTTGCGGTTGCAGTTCGCTCATATCAGAACGGGCGCGGCGAATGGCCGACCATGCCGGTCGGTGAGCGCATCCGCGCTGTGCAGCGTTTTGCTTCTGCTGTCCGGGAAAAGAAGGAACTCGTCGTCCGGCTGTTGATGTGGGAGATCGGCAAGTCGGTCAGGGAAGCTAGCGCCGAGTTTGATCGCGCCCTGGCTTATATCCGCGACACCCTCGACGCGCTCAAAGAGCTGGACCGGCAGTCGTCGCGCTTTGTCATCCAGCAGGGGATTATCGGCCAGATCCGCCGCGCTCCTTTGGGGGTGGTCCTCTGCATGGGGCCCTATAATTTCCCGCTCTACGAAACCTTTACCACGCTGATTCCGGCACTGGTAATGGGCAATACCATCCTGCTGAAACCGCCCCGCTTTGGTGTTCTGCTGTTTCAGCCGCTGCTGGAGGCGTTTCGGGATTCGTTTCCGGCCGGGGTCGTCACGACGGTCTACGGCGATGGCGATGTTGTTGTGCCTCCGTTGATGGCTTCCGGTCAGGTGGACGTGCTCGGTTTTATCGGTACCTACCGGGTTGCGGATGCCTTACGGGCGCTGCATCCCCGCCCGCATCGCCTGCGCTGCGTACTGGGGCTGGATGCCAAAAATCCGGCCATTATTCTGCCGGATGCCGATCTGGAGCTGGTGGTCAAAGAGTGTATTCAGGGGAGCCTGGCCTTTAACGGGCAACGTTGCACGGCGCTGAAGATCATGTTTGTCCATCGCTCGATCGCGGCTGAATTTCTTCAGCGCATGGCCGCAGCTATCGATGCGGTCAGCTGCGGCATGCCGTGGGTCGAGGGCGTGACGATTACTCCGCTGCCGGAGCCGGAAAAACCGGGCTATCTGACGGAGCTGGTTGACGATGCCCTGTACATGGGCGCTCGCATCATGAACCCCAACGGCGGCAGATCCAGCAAATCCTTCTACTATCCGGCACTGCTCTATCCGGTAACGTCCGCCATGCGGGTCTACCACGAAGAACAGTTCGGGCCGGTGATTCCGGTTGTCCCGTTTGATGATATCCGTGAGCCGATCGACTACGTGGTCGCCTCTAACTACGGTCAGCAGGCCAGTATTTTCGGGCAGAACAGCGACCTGCTCGCCAATCTGGTCGATGCCCTGGTCAACCAGGTCTGCCGGATCAATATCAACAGCCAGTGCCAGCGCAGCCCGGACAGCTTCCCCTTTAACGGGCGCAAGAATTCGGCCGACGGAACCCAGTCGGTGGCTGACGCACTGCGCATTTTTTCGATCCGCATCGTTGTGGCGGCGCGCGAAACCGATTCCAACCGCGAGATTATCACCAGCATCGTGCGAGAGCGGAAATCCCACTTTCTTTCAACGGACTTCATTCTGTAATCAGGGAGCTTACGGTATTTATGGTAACCAGCGACAGGGGAAACAGACGCGTGGTGATTGCCATGAGCGGCGGTGTGGATTCTTCGGTCAGCGCTGCCCTGCTGAAGGAGCAGGGCTACGATGTGACCGGCGTCTCAATTCAGCTCTACGATCCGGTTGCACGTGAGGAGGGCTGCCGCAGCAAAACCTGCTGTTCTCTGGATGATGTGCTGGATGCCGGGCGGGTGGCTAAAAAACTGGGCATCCCCTTTGAGGTTCTCGATCTGCGGGCTGAGTTCAAGCAGATTGTCATTGACTATTTCATCGCCGAATATGCCGCCGGGCGTACGCCCAACCCCTGCATCCGCTGTAACGACCTGATCAAATTTGATCTGCTGCTGAAGAAAGCGCATGAGATGGGTGCCGGATTACTGGCAACCGGCCACTACGTGCGGGTTACCCAGGGAGACGATGGGCTCTGTCAGCTTAGAACCGGTCTGGACCCGGGCAAGGATCAGTCCTATTTTCTGTTTACGCTGAGTCAGCAGCAGTTGTCGCAGACGCTCTTTCCTGTGGGTGAGCTTGAAAAAAAACAGGTGCGGGAACTGGCTGCCAGCTTCGGGCTTTCTGTGGCGCACAAGCACGAAAGCCAGGAAATCTGCTTTATTCCGGACAATGATTACGCCGGCTTTCTGGAGCGTAACGGCGTTCAGCCGTCAGCGGGAGATATTGTTACGCTGGATGGCAGAATCATCGGCCACCACAGTGGTATTCACCGCTACACGGTCGGGCAGCGCAAGGGGCTTGGTATCGCCTGGGAGCACCCACTGCATGTCGTGCAGATTGACAGTTGTAACAACAGGGTCGTCGTGGCCGAGGCATCCGAGCTGAAACGTCTGCAGCTGACGGCAGGCGGAGCCAGCTGGATTCAGCAGCCGAAGAGCTCTGAATTTTCGGCCACCTGCCGCATCCGCTATCGCCATACTCCGGCCCCCTGCCGGGTTGTTCTGCTTGAAGCGGGGCGCTTCGAGGTTCATTTTGAGCAGCCGCAGACGTCGGTTACTCCGGGGCAGGCGGCTGTGCTGTATGATGGAGATGCCGTGCTCGGTGGCGGCTGGATCGAAGCATAATTTTGTGCATGCAGATCAAGTGCAATGGCTGACCGGTTCTAGACAAGCTCTTCGATCGTGCCCCCCGGTTTCAGCACAAACCTACTGCCGCGCCATTCGACGCGGTTTCCCAGAAACGAGAGTGCCCAGCAGCAGAATGCCAGCATGTCCCGCAGTGGCAGCAGCCAGAGCCAGCGCGGCAGCAGTCCGTCCTGAACGAAGCGTCGGCTGAAAACAGTGCTGACAAGCATTCGTACGCTGTACAGCAGCGCCACGGCGGCCAGTCCCGTGAACAGCGAAGGGGCCAGCAGTGTCGCCAGGAGTGCCGCCGGAAAGGGGAGCGTCATGCCTGACGCCAGGTAGCCCCCCGGACGACTGACCCGCATGGTGCGAGCCCAGCGCAGCTGCCGTGAGAGTACTGTCATCAGATTTTCCGCCTTGACGACACTTTCGACGAAGCAGTCATCCAGTGCGATCTGCCACCCGGCCAGATGGATCTTGTTGCCGAGCTGATAGTCATCGGCCAGATAGTTTACCAGGGCCTGAAAGCCGCCGATTGAGGCCAGCGCCTCGCGGCGAAATGCCATCGAGGCACCCAGGGCGAAGGATAGCCCCTCCAGACGCAGCGCCACCAGCACGTTGGGGATCATCTCGGCAGTAAATCCGGTCGCCTCAAGGGCGGTGGCAATGCCATGCACCTGTGAGGTGCGGTACAGAGATGTCACCAGACCGACCTGTGCTTCACGGAAGTGAGCGGTGACCGACTGCAGGTACTCGGGAGCAACGCGGATATCGCTGTCGCAGACGATGATGATGTCGTGCCTGGCTTTAGGATAGGCATTGATCAGGTTGGAAACCTTGTAATTGGGGCCGTGTATGGCCGGATTTATCGTCAGCGAGATGTCATGGCCGGGGAAATCGGCCATCAAACGTTGAATAACCGGGATAGCCGGATCATCAGCCGAGGCCACGGCGAAAATCAGCTGCTGAGCTCCGGCGTAGCGCTGTCTGCAGAAGGAAGCGAAACTGGCGTAGCTGTCAGCATCGATCCCCTTGACCGGCTTGAGGATTGAAATGCCGGGAGATTCAGGCGCTACGGGAATTTGCGGTGAGAGCTGAAAATACAGTCTGGCACAGACGAAGGAAATCAGTGCATACGCAAGTGCCGGAAGAATTACGAAAAAGGGGAGCAGGTTGTACAGCATTCATGCCACCTTCTGTACGAACAGCAGATAGGGGGCGTCGGCGGCGACATTGTTTTGCGCCATGCGCCAGGAATGGTAGTGACGTGGTTTCAGCACGTTTGCCCAGCGCTCAACGGTCTGCTGCTCGTCACTTCCGCCGCTATGGCCGGGATAGATGGTGATCGCCAGAACTCCGGTCGGGGCAAGTAATGCCAGTGATTGATCCATGGCAGGGGTGGTTGTATCGGGACGGGTGATGATTGAGCGGTCGCCGCCCGGCAGATAGCCCAGATTGAAGAGCACAGTCTGAACCGGCGCCGTAACGTGGCGTAACAGATTTTGGTGTCCGTCATGGATCAGCGATACTCGCGCGGACAAACCTGCTTCCGTCACTCTGCGCTCAGTTTCTGTAATGGCCTGCTGCTGAATATCAAATCCCCAGACCTGTCCGTCCGGGCCGACCGATTCTGCCAGGAAGAGCGTATCATAGCCATTTCCGCAGGTGGCGTCGATGGCCGTATCGCCTGGTCTCAGGCAGCTGCGGACGAGCAGATGCGAAAGCGGAACCGGTCCGCGCAGGGCGGGTCTTTCTATAGCAACTGGTGTAATCATGGCGGCGAACAATAGCAGAATAGCAGTATTTTCACCACAGAGAATTTGTTTGTAATTGGACGGGTAACGGGGGCTACGAAGTAATGATACTGAGAAAAACTATTACGGCAGAACAGAACGGGAACCGCCTGGACGATGCCATCGCCGCCCTCTGCACAGGTGTCAGCAAAACGGAGGCACGTCGCATTATCGACCGTGGCGGCTGCACGGTCAACGTCGCTCTGGTGCGGGTGGCATCACGTGCAGTAAAAACGGGCGATGTGATTGAGATCGGCGTCATGGAAGCGGGGCGTTTTTCTGACCTGGTGCTGCCGCCTCACGCACTGATCTATGAAGACAGCGAACTGATCGCCGTCAATAAACCGGCCGGAATAAACAGCCAGCGAACCCCCTATCAACTGAAAGGGACACTGGAATACTGGGTAACGGAGTATTTCAAGGCAGAGGGGAGCAGTGAACCGGCCCGTGTTGTACACCGCCTGGATCGTGGAACTTCGGGAGTCATGATCTTTCCAAAACTGCGGCAAGCTGCCGCCTGGCTGTCGGCACGCTTTCAGGACGGATTGGTGGAAAAACGGTATCTGGCGCTGGTCAGTGGTCGCCCATGCCAGGATACCTGGGTTGTGGACGCTCCAATCGGAAAAGTTGCTTCGGCTCGCTACGGAATAGTCAGTGCCGGCAAAGCGTCTCGCACGGAATTTCGTCTAATCTCGTCAAACGGCGAACTCTCAGTGGTTGAAGCACGGCCGCTGACCGGTCGTACGCACCAGATCCGCGTGCATCTGGAGTCAGTCGGCCTGTCGATTGTCGGTGACAGTACCTACGGCGGAGCCGTAGCTGATCGGATGATGCTGCATTGTGCCGAAATGAAACTGTCGGACCCGAAGGGGAGGGAATTACGACTGCAGGCCGAACTGGACGGATCGTTTGCGCAGCAGGTCAGTTCTTCAGGGCTGCAGGCTGCTTGATGATCATCAATGACAGGTAGTCGGGGGAGTGGGCTTCCATGTCGCTGAACAGGGTCAGCACCTTCTGGCGCGGGGAACCGACCCGTTCGACAAACACAACGCTGTCCGTACGACCTGTCCGGCACAAGAGTTCCAGAATATCGGCGTAGCGCGGCCTGACCTTCAGCAGTACGACCGTCTCAAACTGAGCCAGAGCAGCGGCGATCTGACCGATGCCGGCGGTGGCCGGTATAACGGCCATTTTCTCTTCAGACTCTGCCAGTGTGATGGTTGCCTGGGCAGCGGCAGCGTTGATACTGGAAATGCCGGGGATGATTTCGATCGGAATCTGCGGCCACTGCTCACGTAGCAGGCGCAGCAGGTAGATGAAGGTCGAGTAGAAGAGTGGATCGCCGATGGTGATGAAGGCCACCTCTCGACCGGTCAGCGCATGCCCGGCAATAATGGTAGCTGCTTCCTGCCAGGCAGGGATCAGACGACTCTTATCGGAAGTCATTGGAAACTGGTGGATAATGATAGTCTGCCGCTCTTCATTGATGAATTCGCGGATCGTATCAAGAGCAACACTGGCTTCGCTGGGGTTGGATACCGGCGCAAGAATTACGTCAGCCCGGCGCAGAATCCGTTCGGCTTTGCGGGTGATCAGTTCGGGGTCGCCGGGGCCGACGCCGACTGCATAGACAGTGGCCATTATTCGCCACCTTTTTTTGCTGAAATGACATAGACCGGGTTCTGGGCCTCAAACATCTTGAATTCGGTCAGTTTGCGGGTTTTGGAGATGTTGACGCAGGTCGCTTCAACAGTGAAGCCGTGATCTTCCAGGAATTCTACTCCCTGGGTCAGCGTGTCGAGCGTTACGGCATTAATAACCACCACCCCTTCCGGCCTGAGTCGCTGGGAGACGATATCGATGATTTCATCCAGCCTGCCACCGGCCCCACCGATAAAAACGCGGTCGGGATCGGGCAGATCATCCAGGCCATCCGGTGCGTAGGCTTCGATCAGCTTGATAGTGCGCGAGCAGAACTTCTTCAGGTTTTCATTGATAATGCTGATGCATTGCGGGTTTTTCTCGACAGCAAAAATACGGCCATCCGGCATCAGGTTGGCCGCTTCAATAGAGACCGAACAGCTGCCGGCACCGATATCCCACAGCACCAGATCATCCTGAAGCTGAAGCTTGGCCAGTGTGACCGCCCGCACTTCCAGCTTGGTAATCAGCTTTTTTGATGTATGAAACTCGTCATCGTGGATACCGATCAAAGGGTAATGAACCAGATTCGGCTCATACATCCTGATCAGGATCAGGATGTTCAACTCTGAAGCGGTTATGTCAAGCAGGCCGCGCACGGTCGTCTTGGTAAACTTCTCGGTCGGCATCCCCAAGTCTTCACAGAGCCAGGCTTCGTACCCTTCAGCGCCACGTTCAATCAATTCGGCCGCAATTGCAGCCGGTGTATTGGTCTTGTCGGTCAGGACGCAGGCTTTTTCGGCAGAAATTATCTTGTCAACCGCCTGCTGCATGCCACGGCCATGCACGGAGACGAAGATGCCGTCGTCCCACGGTTCCTTGATGCGGGCAAAAGCGTACTGCATGCTGGTGACATTGGGGAAAATCTCAATGCGTTCTTTAGGCAGATTGCGGAGCAGAAAGCGCGAGACACCGAAAAATGTCGGGTCGCCGGAAGCGAGCAGGACGACGCGCTGCCCGGTTTGCTTTAAAAAATCCATCAACTCGGACAAATCGCCAAGAACCCGTTTCTGCCCGGCAAAGTCCGGAAATATGGCCAGGTGCCGCTGGTGACCGATCAAAATATCGGCCTTGGCAATAATCTCCAACGCCTTCGAACCGAAACCTTCCCAGCCGGTGATGCCGGCTCCTACCAGATAGATCTTCTGCTGTGCCATCTGTCATTACCCCGTGGAGAAATTCGTGCAGTCTGCCGCGCGGGACTATAGCATTCCACCTGCAAAAAATCATCTGATTACTTTTGGCATTGCCGGGCTACGTTTTACAGCGTGTGAGAGCAATTGTCATGTGCACGTGCAGTGACAAAGGTCGTCAGCCCAGACCATGCAATTGCCAAATAACGGAAATGTTAAGCATTTTATGTATGTGTCAGAGATATTATGCGAACGATATCAGGTTGTTATAAAACAAAGTCAGCCGGCATGAAACGTGCTGTTTGAAGAAACTCCCGTTAAATAACGAGATACACGATAATACTAAACCATCCGCGAGGGTGGGACGGAAAGCCCACGGGTCTCCCTGAGACAGCCGGGTCGCCGAAATATCCACAGAGATACGGTGACCCGGTTTTTTTTGTCGTCGCACGTTGCGCTGTTACTGACAACGCCCGAGAAAAGGGGAAGATCATGAAATTCCAGGTATCGAAATGCCGCGCCGTGTCCCGCCATCTGCTCCTGATGGCCTTGTTATTGAGCATCTCAGCTACTGCCGTACAGGCCGAACCGGTGATGCTGTTCAGCAGGGTGATTGCGGAAGCTGCCGCCCCGGCGATTCCTGCTTCCCGTTCCCGCCAGCGTTCTCCGAGGGTTAAGCTTGATGAAAAAGGTGATCTCCTGGTTCAGTTTGCAGGGGCTCGCTTTACGGTGGCGTATAATTCACCGGTAGACCCGCTGAAACCATCTGAACCGCCGCGCACCCCCCAGCGTGAAGAAAACGTACCGATCAACGGCATCAGTCTGGTTGCCAGCCTGCCATTCTGATCACAGGTCTTCACGTGTTACAAGAAGAGCCCTTGGTTATCGGCCAAGGGCTCTTCTTGTAACGAATTATACGGGTTTGAATCAGTATTTGTTTGATCGCTTACGGCGCGTCGGATCAAGTTCTTTTTTACGCAGTCGGACGGAGTTAGGGGTAACCTCCACCAGCTCATCATCCTCAATAAATTCCAGCGCCTGTTCGAGTGTCATTATTTTAGGCGGCGTCAGTTTAATGGCGTCGTCCGTACCGGAAGCACGAACGTTGGTCAGTTTTTTTCCTTTGCATGGGTTTACATCAAGATCATTATCCTTGTTGTTCTGGCCGATAATCATCCCGCCGTACACTTCAACTCCAGCTCCGATAAACAGAATGCCACGCGGTTGCAGTGCATCCAGCGCGTACGCGGTTGTCTCGCCATGATCCATTGCCATCAGGGCGCCGTTCTTGCGACCGGCGATATCCCCCTTGTAGGGTGCGTATTCATGGAAAGTGTGGGTCATGACGGCGGTACCACGCGTATCAGTCAGCACCTCGCCGCGTAAGCCGATCAGGCCGCGCGCCGGTATGATGAACTCCAGTCGTACCATTTCGCCCATCGGCGCCATGGCAACCATCTCGCCTTTACGTGGTCCCATTTTTTCGATAATAGCGCCCTGGAATTCAGTAGCTACGTCAACTACCAGGTACTCCATCGGCTCCATTTTGACGCCGTCTTTGACCCGGACGATAACTTCAGGTTTGGAAACAGCCAGCTCAAACCCCTCACGACGCATGGTTTCGATCAGAATCGAAAGATGCAGTTCGCCACGCCCGGAAACCATGAAGGTGTCGGCGCTGTCGGTGTCGTCAACCCGCAGGGAAACGTTGGTACGCAGCTCCTTGATCAGGCGTTCGCGGATGTTGCGCGATGTGACCCATTTGCCTTCACGACCGGCAAAAGGTGATGTATTGACAATAAAGTTCATTGCTAGAGTCGGCTCATCAATGGAAACGTAAGGAACGGCAATCGGATTTTCGGCCGAGGCCAGTGTCTCGCCGATGCTGACTTCTTCAAAACCGGCAACGGTGACGATATCCCCTGTTCCTGCTTCTTCAATGTCAATCTGTTTGAGCCCTTCATAGCCGAGCAGTTTTGTAATGCGCCCTTTCGTGATTGATCCGTCCGCCTTGATCATGGCAACGGTTTCACCAGCACTGACTTTGCCGTTAAAAATACGTCCGGTCGCCATGCGGCCGATATAATCGTTGTAATCTATGTTGGCGATCAACATCTGGAACGGCGCATTGGCATCACCCTTGGGTGGGCGCACGTTGGCTTCCACCACGGCAAAAAGTGGTTCCATGCTGTTTGATTCAATGTTGATATCAATTTTGGCGTAGCCCATCTTGGCGCTGGTATAGACAACCGGAAAGTCAAGCTGATCGTCAGATGCATTCAATTCGCAGAAAAGATCGAAAACCATGTTGAGGACTTCGTCCGGGCGACTGCCGGGGCGGTCGATCTTGTTAATGACAACGATCGGTTTCAGGTTAAGGTCGAGAGATTTTTTAAGAACAAAGCGTGTCTGCGGCATTGGGCCGTCAAGGGCGTCAACTAAAAGCAGCACGGAGTCTACCATCTTGAGCACTCGTTCAACTTCGCCACCGAAATCGGCATGGCCGGGGGTGTCGACGATGTTGATCTTGTATGGGCCATGATGGATGGAAAGGCTCTTGGCCAGAATAGTGATGCCGCGCTCTTTTTCAAGGTCGTTCGAGTCCATGACCCGTTCGGTGATAGCTTCGTTGGCGCGGTATACTCCGGCATGTTTCAGCATGGCATCGACGAGTGTCGTCTTGCCGTGGTCAACGTGAGCAATAATGGCGATGTTTCTGATTCGTTCCTGCATGGGTAAAACTCCTCAATGTACGCAAAATAAAACGGCGGGCATTGCTGCCCGCCGAAGATTGGAGACTATGTCAGGTTTTCATTGATATGGCAAGTGTTTATACGTTCGAGTCGTAAAATCGTTCATTTCGGCAACCTTCAATGCTCTCCGTATCCGAGCACAACCAGCAGGCAGCTGCCATCAGCAATGACATTGACTCCTCGCTCGTGGCACAATGCCACTGCATCAGGGTGTTCGGCGCCCGGTTGCATCCAGATATTCGTAATTCCCTTCTCGATCGCCAGCGGCACCAGCTTGGCTGTGACAGCCGGGGGGGTGATCATTGAGAGGCTGACAACTTCCGCCGGCAGGTCGTTGATCGTAGCTGCGCAGGCTGCACCTTCAATTTCGGGCTCAGTCGGGTGAACAGGTATGGCGCGCCGATTGTGCTGCAGGAAACAACGCAGAACTTTATTGCCATACTTGTCGCGATTGGTAGAGGCTCCCGCAACTCCGAAGGCGGGTGACGCAAGGAACAGTTCGATCTGGTCTTGTATTGACATACGGAACTCCTTTTTGTGATGATTTCAGTTCTTTAGAACTATCAGTTTTTATGTCGCGATGCAAGAATGCCGAGCATTTTGATGTTTGATTGCATATCTGTCGGGAAAATTTACACTCCATTACGCCCCTCTGAAATGTATGTATAAATTTAAAGAGATAAAAATTGGCCTGGTTGTTGCTTTCTGTAATGTTGTGTCGAATTATTGCTGCTTAGGTGTAGAGCATAACGGGGGACGATAGCCATGGCAACCATTCATCATGCATCCAATTGGCAGTTTCAAGTAGACATGCCAGACGGCAGTAAGCCGGTATTTGTAAATTTATTAGATGCGATAGCGTATTGTAATCAACTGAAATTACATTATAATTTATCGTTAATTCTCTGAGTGCCGGTCTTTGTCATTGTTTGCTCATAAACGGCAACATCGCTTGTAAAGTAATCCGACAGATTTTCAGAGACAGCTCTCATCAGTGTAAAAAAAATCGACAAAAAATATCAAACTGAGCTGTTTGATTGCCACCACGACTGAAAAAACGTACCAGGTTCGATATTCCCGCCTCTGTTGCCTGAAACACCGCATTCTCACCCTGTCGCAGCGTTATTTTTCATTAATTCCATTCTTTGTCGCATCTAACGTATCTTTTTTGTCGGCCCCAATTTCCAGGCAGCTTATTTCTGTAAAAAGAAATCGGGAAAAATAACTTGACAACAGAATAAATTCTGCTTATCTATAGCCTTAATAGATATGATATCTAAAAAGACTATATACGCCTTTAAGGCGCTGATACATCTTGCCGGAACTCCCAGTGGACAGCCGGTTTTGATTTCTGACCTTGCCAAAGATGGCAGTATACCCAAGAAGTTTCTTGAGTTTATTCTTCTGTCTCTGCGCAAAGGCGGTTTACTGCAAAGCCGAGTCGGGAAAGGCGGGGGCTACTCGCTGGCGCTTCCGGCCAACAAGATAACCGTCGGTTCAATTGTCCGGATACTGGAAGGTGATATCGCTCCGGTACAATGTCTCAGTACAACCAATTATGCCCGCTGCGAAGAGTGTCAGGATGAAGCTACCTGCGGTATTCGGCTGACTATGGCTGATGTTAATGTTGCCCTCGCGACGGTGATGGATGGATTAACGCTGGCCGATATGATCTCCCGGAGTGAGGCGGAGCGCAGCAAGATTCAAAATGTAGTCGATTACTCCATCTGATTTTTACCGCAACGATCTCTCACCCGTAGAAAAAATACCGCAGTTTATCATGGCAGTTACTTCTATACCGCCAATTCCTTCACCTTCTCCACGATATGGTTACCGATCGGAATGGCTGATGTGGCAGCCGGTGAGGGGGCGTTGCAGACGACTAAGGCACGCCTGGTGGTGACGAACAGGAAATCACCCACCAGATGCCCATCGTTACTGACCGCCTGGGCGCGGATGCCGGCCGGATAGTCATGCAGGTCAGCAAGTGACAGCGCAGGGCAGTATTTTTGCACCAGCGCCAGATACCCCTTTTTGTACATGCTGTTCTTCAGCTCAATCAAACTCACGGCAAAATTATTATACAGAACTTTGAGTAGTCCCGGATAGGTCAGCATCTCCAAACTGTCGCGCAGGCTGAAATCGGTTTTGCCGTATCCCTCGCGCTTGAAGGCCAGTACCGCATTTGGCCCGACGGTGACGGTCCCGTCAATCATACGGGTCAGGTGAACTCCCAGAAAGGGGAGTTCCGGGTCTGGAATCGGGTAAATCAGATGGTTGACGATGCGGTTGTGTTCTGCCGATAAAAGAAAGTAGTCACCTCGGAATGGAATGATTTTGAACTGCGGCCGAATACCAAGCATGGTGACAATCCGATCCGCCATGACACCGGCGCAGGCAACCAGACAACGCCCGCTGAAACTGCCGTTGTCGGTCTGTACCGTTATCCGGTCGGGTTGCTCATCAATTGCCCTCACGGTGCAGCAATAGCGCACCTCACCGCCCCCCTGCAGTACCAGATCCGCCATTTTCCTGGTGATTTCGGTATAACTGACAATCCCGGTTGACGGCACCAGTAGTGCACCGACGCCGGTGATATTCGGTTCTCGCCGTTTCAGTTCCCCGGCGTCCAACTCCTCAATCGGAATATCGTTGGCAGCGCACCGCGCTACAAGCTCCCTCATGTGTTGATGTTCTCGTGCGTTGGTCGCCACCAGCAGCTTGCCGCATTCATCATAGCGGATGCCCTGTTCCCTGCAGAAACGTTTGGTCGCCAGATTACCCTCTTTACAGAAACGTGCTTTCAGGCTTCCGGGTGTATAGTAGACACCGGCATGAATAACGCCGGAGTTCCTTCCGGTCTGGTGGAACGCCGGGCCGGACTCTTTTTCCAGAACCAGCACCGTTTTTCCGGGAAATGTCCGCTGAAGGTGCCATGCTGTGGACATGCCTATTATCCCGGCTCCGATTACGATATAGTCGTATGTCATCTTGCCTCCAACTCCGATTCAGTTTACAAGCATCATAGCTGCACAAGCAGCAGGAAGAAACGAAATATTTCTCGTACACAGGTGAAAAAATGAAACAGGGTGAAGCTCGTATCCGTTGCAGTTGGGCCGGTCAGGATCCGCTCTACCAGGCATATCATGATCAGGAGTGGGGTGTGCCGGTTCATGACGATCGGCTGCTGTTTGAATTCTTAACTCTTGAAGGTGCTCAGGCCGGTCTCTCCTGGATCACAATCTTGCGTAAAAGGGCTGCCTATCGCGAGGCTTTTGCCGGTTTTGATCCCGAACGGGTGGTTCAGTTTGATAAGGCCACAGAGGCAGAGCTTTTGAGCAATGCCGGTATAGTCCGTAATCGTCTGAAAGTGGGATCCACTATCAGCAACGCGCGCGCTTTCTTGAAGGTTCAGGAAGAGTTTGGCTCGTTTGCGGCGTATCAGTGGCGCTTCACCGATGGCGAAGCGCTTCAGAATGCCTGGCGAAGCCAGTCGGAAGTGCCGGCAACAACACCGCTTTCGGACCAACTGAGCAAAGACCTGAAGAAACGGGGCTTCCGCTTTGTCGGTAGTACGATCTGCTATGCCTATATGCAGGCGATCGGCATGGTTAATGATCATATCGTAGAGTGTTATCGCTGGCAGGAACTCAAAAAAAGCTGCTGTGACAGATCGTAAAATATATGCTATTGTCCGACCCTGTTTAAGGAGACCTTTTACGTGAATAACGATCTTATTCTGCTCGGCCATGGCAGCGGCGGCCGGCTTTCGCACCAACTGCTCGATGAGCTGATCATTCCGATTGTCAGTGGAGTTGCCGCTGCGGGACAAAATGATGCTGCCCTGCTGGAGCCGGTCAGTGGTCGGCTTGCCTATACGACGGATTCCTTTGTCGTCGATCCGATCTTTTTTCCGGGCGGCACGATCGGCAGTCTGGCGGTGCATGGCACGGTTAACGATCTGGCCATGATGGGAGCAAAACCGCTCTGGCTGAGTGTCGGACTGATCATCGAAGAGGGATTCAGCAAGCGGGATCTGAAGAGGATTCTTGAAGATATGCGCTCTGCTGCCGACGCAGCCGGCGTGCGTATCGTGACCGGAGATACCAAGGTCGTGCCGCGCGGCAAGGCCGACAAGATATTCATCACCACCTCCGGTATCGGCACGGTCGAGCATACGCTGGCGATTCATGGCGCCAACGCCAGGGTAGGAGACGCCGTGATTGTCAGTGGTACGATCGGCGATCATGGCATTGCCGTTATGGCCGGCCGCGAAGGTTTGGCCGTCGGCACTGACATCATCAGTGACTCTGCGGCGCTGCATGGGCTTGTGGCCGATATTATTGCAGCGGTCGGCGAAGGGGTACATGTACTCAGAGATCCAACTCGTGGCGGTGTTGCAACCACCATCAAAGAGATCGCCCAGCAATCGGCTGTGGCGGTTACGTTGCATGAATCTGCCCTGCCGGTCAATCAGGGTGTGCGGGGTGTCTGTTCTATTTTAGGGCTGGACCCGCTGTTTGTTGCCAATGAAGGCAAGCTGCTGGCTTTTGTAGCGCCCGACTCCGCCGATGCTGCCCTGGCTGCCATCCGCCGGCACCCTCTCGGTATGCATGCCGCCGCCATCGGTACCGTGTGCGCGGCCCCGGCCGGTCGGGTCAGCATGGAGACGACCGTCGGCGGTTTGCGCTCGGTCGAAATGCTGGCTGGAGAACAGCTGCCGAGGATCTGTTGAAATGGCGAAGGAGAAGACGCCCATAACGGCCGCTGTGCGCGTCTTACGCGCTGAAAAGGTCGATTTTAGCGATCACCTCTACCCGTATGAAGAAAAGGGGGGCACGGCTGCCTCGTCCCGTGAGCTGGGGGTTGACGAGCATGCCGTCATCAAGACTCTGGTGATGGAGGATGAAAACCGCCAGCCACTGGTGGTTCTGATGCATGGCGATCGGCAGGTATCGACCAAAGAGCTGGCCCGCATAATTTCCGTAAAACAGATTTCACCCTGCGCACCGGAGGTAGCCCAGAAGCATAGCGGTTATCTGGTAGGGGGCACATCTCCGTTCGGGACGCGCCGTCAGATGCCGGTCTACATGGAAGCCGGCATTGCAGACCTGCAGAAAATTTATATCAATGGCGGTAAGCGCGGCTATCTGGTCGGAATGGCACCGGCTGAGCTGATCAGAGTACTGAAGCCGGTTGCAGTCGTAGTCGGCATCTCATAGAAAAGGAGACGTGACGTATGATCCGGAAAGCACAAATTGCGGATGTTAAAGAAATCCAGAAGCTGCTGATCAGCTATGCCAATCGGGGTGATATGCTCTCGCGGTCACTCTCCGAGTTATATGAGTCACTGCGGGATTTTTATATTGAAGTGGAAGATGGCGAGCTGATCGGTACGGCAGCCCTGCATATTGTCTGGGATGATCTGGCGGAAGTCCGCTCTGTCGCTGTCGCGGAATCTGCGGGGCGCAAGGGGGTCGGCAGCCGACTAGTGCAGGCTTGTATCGATGACGCCCGTCAGCTGGGGCTCAAGCGGGTATTCTGCCTGACCTACAAACCAGAGTTCTTCGGCAAGCATGGTTTCCGACTGGTCGATAAAGCGGAACTGCCGCATAAGGTCTGGGGAGATTGCATCAAGTGCGTCAAGTTTCCGGATTGTGACGAGAATGCCATGATCCTCGATTTATAAAAAAAGCACGTCATTCTGGGGTTTATTGATTGCATACTTGTTTACATCGTTACGGGAAAAGGAGCGCATTATGTCAAAAGTTGCATATACATCTCTTATTACAATCGAGCATCTCGGAATCCCAAACAACAGAGCGTTTCTGCCGGTAGAAAAAGAGCCGGTCCTTTTTGGTGTTCATGGTGAAATAGCCGAGCACTACAAGATTGCAGCGGATACATTTGAGCCGCATGCTGCAACTCTTGACTACATTATCGCCTCTGCCGGCGGCTGTTTGACTGGAACTTTCGGAGGTGCACTGGCGGGTAGAGGCGTTACTTTGGGGGGGCAGGGTTTGACGGCCGATGTTCGCGGTGAGATTGACCGGGAAGACGATAACGTTCTCGTCATCAAACGGATTCACATCGTCTATCATCTGACAACAGCCCCTGATCTCAGAGATAAAGTTCTCAGGGCGTACGAAGTACATGCCTCCAAATGTCCTGTGTACCGGTCATTGACACCAGGTATAGCCATCACGACCGAGCTGGACTGGAAAGAGACTTTAGTAGCAGGCATTGTTGCTTGCGGTGATAACTGAACATCAACATTTCTGATGCCAACGGGCTGATCCGGCAGAAGCTGGGAGGGTTGGCTATGAGTTCTGATTGGAACGGCCGAACTTTTGGAGATTTTGTGTTGATCAAGCGTGGTCGCGATCTTCCAGGCCAAGACCGGCGAAATGGTTCTTCCCCCCTATCAGGTCCGTTCGGGATCACTGGATACTATGGGGATCTTTCTGTTTAAACCGATCTAGCCACGATGAATGACCTTGTGTGTGGCGGTGCCATGAATTATAGCACGTGCTCAGGTACTCTCTCATCGGAAAGATTTCGGGCCAGACATCCGATATGGCGGTTATCGGTTCCGCAACAGCCGCCAAGAACCTTCATGCCCAGTTCAGTATGAAGCGCCGACACACTCCTTCCGAATAGTTCCGGATTTTCTTCAACCAGCTCCAGGCTGGCGTCCAATTCCTCCGGACTAAGGGGGGCAGTGTTAGCCAGTAAGCCGATCACTCGCTCGCGGACCAGGTTTGAAGAATTGCGTGTATGCAGCAGCGCACTACGAAAAATCGAGGCATGGGTGCAGTTGATCAGATAGGCCACCGGACGTGGATCTATCTCTGCATCGATGGCAGCAATGGCTTCTGTAAGAGGTGTACCATCCAGCAGAGTTCCTTCTGGTCGAGCTACAAAACTGATCATGTAGGCTAATCCGGTTGCTGCTTGAGCCCGGGCCAGTCCGATGGCTTCACTGAGAGCCGGAAGAGTAGCTGCCAGCAGAAAATCAACTCCGGCTTTGGCCAGCGCCTCCGCCTGCCAGCAATGAAATGAGGCTGCTGCATCTGCTGTCATCGCTTCTTCCGGTTTGTAGGCATCACCTCGGCAGCTCATAAGACCGCAGATGGCTACCTTTTTTGAATAGTCACCGTAAGAATCGCGCAATTCAGCCAGGAATCGGAAGTTATCTCCATTAAGGTCGCAACCGGCCAGACCTGCCGCCGCAATGCGATCCTTTCCGGCTCTCCAGGTGGGTGTTGATAACAGCATCGGCAGGTTGTGGTGCCAGCCGATATCCAGGTATTGCCTGCAGATATTTTCCAGAGCGGAGCGTCCTGCGTCCTGATAGATCAAGGCGGAATTAACGACGTGCTCGTCAAGTTGAATCTCTGACGAGCGTCGCAAGCGTTCAATGACCGCACCTTCACCAAGGATAACTGGTGATGAGGCCAGAAGTGCCTCGAATGATACTCTTCCGATTCTAGTCATGTTACCTCATGCTTTGTTTAACAGGGAGTGCGACTATCAGCGGGTTTTTGTCGCGGCATATATTCCAATCCTTGGGACGGCATAGTTATAATTTTTGGGAATTAAGTAGTACGTAATAAAAAAGCCCCGTGAGGGGCTTTTTTATTACGTACTATTCAGATGTAATACATGACGCGGTGGTCGATCTCGCTCTTCATCCCCATGTCATGTGCCCGCTGGCAGAGCGTCTGCAGGTTCAAGCCGTTGAAAAGAGTGTTCAGCAGTGTATTGGCCTCTTCCCAGACGGTCTGGGTGACGCACTGTCCTTCGAAAGGGCATTCCGTCTTGCGGCGCTGTTTCTTGGGTGTTGCTCCGTGACAGTCAACCAGCAGGACATCCTGCTCGGTTGCATTCAAAATCTCCAGCACGGTGATCTCTTCGGGCGGACGGGAAAGCGCATAGCCCCCCTGTGGACCGCGTTTGCTTTTCAAAAGCCCGGCTTTTTTCAGGTTCTGAAAGATCTGTTCAAGGTAGCGCGGTGAAATCTGCTGTCGGCGTGAGATATCCTGGATCTGCGCAGGTGCTGCGCCGCAATTATAGGCGATGTCAAACATGGCACGCAGGCCGTATCTGCTTTTCGTGGAAAGGCGCATGGTGGTACTCCGATTTGAAATATAAAACTTTGAAATGATTACTGAAATACACCATAACTGTCAAGAAAATAAACGTAAAATCCGGAAATCACACCAAAAAACGAGGAATTACGGTTTTATAGTGGATGTAACGATTACCTGGCCGTTCGGGCTACCGTAACGACGGTAACCAGCGATGCCCCGCATTTTTTCAGTTCACCGGCGCATTCATCGACCGTACTTCCGGTTGTCATGACATCATCCAGCAGCAGGATTCTCCTGTCGGCAACCTGCGCCGGATGCCGAACGGCAAAGGCTCCCTTGACGTTGTTTCTCCGCTCAATGGCGGAAAGCTCGACCTGGGGCTGGGTCGGTCTGGTTCTGGCCAGTCCGTCAGGCAGAACCGGAATCGACAGCCGTTTCGATACCATGGCGCACAATAACTGAGCCTGATTGAAGCCGCGACTGCGCAGTCGTGTGCGGTGCAGCGGCACCGGTATCAGCAGGTCGGCGGCCTGATCACGCAGAAAACCTTCCAGGCCTTCCAGCAGCAATAATCCCAAAGGACGGCGCAGATGAGTCTTGTACGAATATTTGAAGGCGTGGATCAGATCACGTCCCGCCCCTTCATAGAGCAGGTGAGCGCGGGCGTAGTCAAAATGCGGTGCCCTGGTCTGGCAGCCGCCGCAGATATGATCAGCGCCGACACCCGCAAACGGAATTCCGCAGAGATGGCATAACGGCGATACGACATACGTCAGCTTTTCACGGCAGGTAGCGCAGATATGCAGTTCAGTGGCATCCGGTATAAAAGAGTGGCAGATGTGGCAGAGCGGCGGGAAGAGGAAATCAAAACAGGAGCGAACAAAGCGGTTCATGCTGTGCAATCGCGTGTTACTCAGGCAGCCGACAGATTTCAGGTAACCGGTCGGCTGTCCGAGGCACGCTAATCATTGGCTATTTAAGCAGTTTGACGGATTTGATCGTAACCGCTTCGACCGGGACATTCTGGAATACCGAATTTTTTCTGACCTGTGGCGTTGATACGATCTTATCAACAACATCCATGCCATCAGTTACCTTGCCGAATACGGCATAGCCAAAACCATCCGGGTTGGGGCGATTGAGTGAGCTGTTGTTGGCGACGTTAATGAAAAATTGTGACGTGGCGCTGTTCGGGTCGCCGGAGCGGGCCATTGAAAGTGTGCCGCGATCATTTTTCAGGTTGTTATCGGCCTCGTTTTTGATGGCCGGCAGGTTACCCGGTTTTGGGGTCAGGTTGGCCGTCAGTCCGCCACCCTGAATCATGAAGCCGGGGATAACACGGTGAAACGTCGTGCCGCTGTAATAGCCGCTCTGCACGTAGGCGACAAAGTTTTTGACGCTGATGGGGGCTTCTTTGTCAAACAGTTCGATAGTGACTTTGCCGAGGCTGGTTTCCATTTCGACGCGCGGGTTCTTATGTCCGGCAGCCGACGCCAGTGTGGCGGTAAAGACGATCAGGGCAACGATACACAACAGTTTTTTCAACATACAAACCTCCGAAGCAAAATGATGTAGCTGATGCGGCACTATACGACAGGGGCGTTGTGAACGCAAGAGCGGGAAACGCTCAGACCCTCACGCGTGCTGTACCAGATCCGCCAGGCATTGGATAAAGAGCGGTGAGCTGTTAAGAGATTCCATGCGGTGGAAATTGGTGATACCGAGATGATGGGCGACTTCGCGGTACTCGATGTCAATTTCATGCAGGGTCTCGATATGGTCGGAGACAAACGAGAGCGGCACTATCAGGACATCTTTATGCCCAGCCGCCGCCAACTCTTTCAGCTTGTCATCGGTGGAGGGTTCCAGCCACTTGACCGGACCGGCTCGTGACTGGAAGGCCAAATGATGAGCCAGGTTGGCGAACTGTTCCATCACGAGTCGCACGGTCGCTTGGATATGATCGAGGTAGGGATCTCCTTCTGCGATGAATGACTGCGGCAGTGAATGCGCCGAGAAAAAGAGCTGCACCTTGGAGCGGTCGGAAAACGGTGCCAGCCCCTGCTCGATTTTTTCGGTCAGGGCCTTGATATACAGCGGGTGGTCAAAAAACTGGCGCACGCAGCGCAGCTCGAATTTTGTTGAACACCCCTTCAGGGCGCGTTCCAGATCGTTGAAGCTTGATCCGGATGTGGCGCGTGAATAGTGCGGATAGAGTGAGAGCGCAATGATCTTTTTGATGTCCTGTTTTTCGATGGCTGCCAGCGCTTCGGGTGCAAAGGGGTGCCAGTAGCGCATGGCCACATGGCAGCGGAACGATTCACCCAGCAGTGCCTCAAGCGCAACGGCCTGCTGTTCGGTCAATTCGCGTAGCGGTGATTTTCCGCCGATCTGACGGTAGTTGTCTGCACTTTTGGGAGCACGTTTTTTCACGATTTTTTTAGCAATGAACGGCTGCAGGAAAGCCGGTCCGATCTTGATGATATCCCGGTCGGCAAAGAGATTGTGCAGAAACGGCTCAACCGCTTCCAGTGAATCCGGCCCCCCCATCTGTAGCAGCAGTACAGCGGTCGTAGCACCCATGGTTTAGCTCCTTATCATGATCAGCAGCATTTTGAACTGCTTGACAGCTTTCATCTCATGCGGAATATTGGCCGGCATGATGATAATCTGCCCGGCGGTCACCGTATGTACCGCTCCGGCAATAGTAACTTCTGCTTCTCCATCAACGATCTGGACAAAGGCATCATAGGGGACAGTATGCTCTGAGAGACCCTGCCCGGCTCCGAACGAAAACATTGTCACCGTGCCGACTTTTTTGTCGATCAGGGTCTTGCTGACGACCGAACCCTCATTATATGCAACCAGCTCACTCAACGTTAAAGCGTTTCCGATCAGTTCCATGACAGTCTCCTTTTTTCTTTTGGTTATTCAATATTTCAAGGGTGAAATGCAACCACAAATTGGTATGGCGACAACATTTATTCCTCCGTTGCACTGCCGACGTACCCCGCCTCCTCTTCATCCCCAAGCAGCGTAACCGGAAGCAGGGCGCTTACTTCCCCGACGGGAAGTTCCTGGACATCCTTGAGCTTCCGGCCGATGGCCCGTGAACGCGTTTTAGCTTTTTCGATCGTTTCAGAGGCCTGGTGCAGCTTTTTCTGTACGACATCCAGGACGTCTCCATACTTGCTCCACTCGGTTTTGACCGCCGCGAGCAGGTTCCAGACCTCGCTGGAACGCTTCTGAATGGCAAGTGTGCGAAAACCCATCTGCAGGCTGTTCAGGATTGACCAGAGCGTCGTCGGTCCGGCAATGACCACGCGGCATTCGCGCTGGATGACCTCGGTCAAACCGGTTCGGCGGATAACTTCGGCAAACAGCCCTTCAATCGGCAGGAACAGAATGCCGAAATCGGTGGTGTCGGGCGGGTTTAAATATTTTTTGCAGATATCGTTGGCGCAGGCTTTGACGCGGATTTCCAGCTGTTTTCCGGCCGCTTCCACCCCCTCGATGTCGGCTCTCTCCTGCGCCTCGATCAGGCGCTGATAATCTTCAACCGGAAATTTGGCATCAATCGGCAACCAGACAATTTCATCCTTGTCCACACTCTGGCCCGGCAGCTTTACGGCAAATTCGACCCGCTCAGCGCCCCCCTTGGTGGCCACATTTGCGGCGAACTGATCCGGATTGAGCACCTGCTCCAGCAGGGTGCCCAGCTGTACCTCACCCCAGGTTCCGCGCGTCTTGACGTTGGTCAGCACCTTTTTCAGATCGCCGACGCCGGTGGCCAGAGACTGCATTTCGCCTAGCCCTTTGTGTACCAGCTCCAGCCGTTCGCTGACCTGTTTGAACGATTCGCCGAGGCGCTTCTCCAAGGTCCCTTGAAGTTTTTCATCCACGGTCTGGCGCATCTGCTCAAGTTGCTTGGCATTGTCGTTCTGTATGCTCTGGAGCTTGGTCTCAACGGTTTCCCTGAGCGCTTCCAGCTTTTTCTCACTTGATCCGGAAAGTTTTTCGATAGTCAGTGACATGGCTTCCAGTTGAACTTTCTGCAGCATGGCGCTATCGGAAATTCGTTGCGCTGCCGCGTCGCCGAAACTTGTGAATGCCGCCGCAAGTTCCTGGCGCTGTTCGCGCGCCATTTTTCCCATTTCATCCCTGCTGGTGGCTATTTCCTCCCTGACGACACGTTCGGTGCGCTCCTGCCCTTTTTCCATGGCGACAAGGCGCGTGGTCAGAGCTGTGGAAGTATCGGTTTGTGATACTTTTTTCAGGAGCATGACAACCAGGGTTACGAGTATGAGCAGCAGGGCCAGTGCGGCGAATAGCAGAATGTTGGTCACGGCAGAACTCCTTTTGAACACGTGGCTGACGGCCCGTGCTGTAATCTGTCGCCCTTTCAGGGCTTGTTGCTGTTGAACCCCGGAGGGGTGACAGATTATAGCCCGTGGTGTGAGCCACGGGAAACCAGACAGGTGTAAATGTTTTAAGCCCCAACGGGGCGACATGATGGAGCGCGGGCCGCATGCCCCGCGCGGTGGTGCCGCATTTAAAATAGTGCCTGCCATGGGGTGCTTTTGAACACGTGGCTGACGGCCCGTGCTGTAATCTGTCGCCCTTTCAGGGCTTGTTGCTGTTGAACCCCGGA
>Ga0172367_10000488_pt1 | contig 61181 bp, 42 predicted proteins | sample Lak10m_FD_114542 | JGI IMG/M metagenome (GOLD analysis project Ga0172367, IMG submission 114542) | Freshwater microbial communities from Kabuno Bay, South-Kivu, Congo - kab_022012_10m | ecosystem: Environmental > Aquatic > Freshwater > Lake | place: Democratic Republic of the Congo: South-Kivu... | reverse complement strand
TTTTGGGAATGCGCGAGCGGCACACCGTCACCGATGCCGGCACTGGCCTCACGCCGCCGTCGTCCGCGCGCCGCTTTTACCGGCTCCAGATTAAGGCACCGTGAAGCGCCCTCCTTCCATCATGTCGCGGGTGCTGCTGCTGGCCGGCCTGGGGCTGACGGTCGCCCTGTGTCTGAACCTTTGGTTCATGCCCCAACTCGCGGCCCGCCTAGACCGGGAGCCTGCCCCGCCGGCCGGCTTGACGGCAGCCGCGCGTGGCGTGCTGGCGGACTGGTGCTTCGCGAAGGCCTACGATTACTTCCACAGCGCCGCCGCCATGGAGGATTACGCGCCGCCCGACGGGGACGCCCACGGGACTTTGGAAGGTGAGTTGCGCTGTTCATCCACCTCGGCAGAGGTGGCCTCGGAGCCCGCCGCGCCGGCCGACTGGATAGCGCGCTTCGCCTGGCACTTTCGCCCGCATCGGCACACGCACCTCAACCAGGGCGGCTCGGACCGCGCCGCCGGCAACCTCACGGCGGAGATGTTTCCGTGGTTGTGGCTGGCCATCCAGGTGGACAAGCACCATGTCCCTTCCTACTTGGAAGCCGCCGCGTGGATGCGCCGGGCCTACGGCCAGTCGCACGCGGCGGAAGCCGTGCTGCGCGAGGGCCTGCGCGAGAATCGCGACCACCCGGAACTGCTGCTCGCACTGGGCGAAGCGCTCTACCTCGACCGCGACGACCTCCCGCGCGCCAGCGTGCTCTGGCACCGCGCCATCGCCATCTGGGAGGCACAGGAGCGCACCGGAGACCGGCCTGAACCGTTCCTCTACCGCCAGCTCACCGCCCGCCTGGCGCTGCTGGAAGAGCGGCGCGGCGAGCTGGCGGCCGCCGTGAATTCCCTGCACAAGCTCCGCCGCTTCTCCCCGTCCAGCGCCGCCATTGATGCACGGCTGGCCGCGTTGAACGGACGACTGCGCGCTGCCGGGACGAACCCGCCCCAAGCGGCGGGCACGGCCGCTGTCAGCCATCAACCATGAATTGCCACCTCACTCATTCAACCACTGCACCATGAAACCAAACCCAAGCCATCGCCGCCGTCTGCTGCAAATCCTCACCCTCACCTGGTCCCTGACCGTAGTTCACACGGTCACGGCCGCGGAACCGCTCCGTGTGTGCGCCAGCACCACGGACCTCGACAGCCTTGCCCGCCTCATCGGCGGTGCGCGGGTGCAGACCTTCTGCTTCAGCAAGGGCACCGAGGACCCGCATGAAATCGAGCTGAAACCCAGTTTCGCCAAGGAACTGAACCGCGCCGACCTCTACCTCCAGGTTGGCCAGGGCATCGAAAACGCGTGGCTCGAAAAACTCATGCGCACCGTGAACAACGACGCGGTCAAGCCCGGCAAGCGGGGCAACTTGAATCTCGGCCGCCACGTCCGCCCGCTCGAGGGCGAGGCCGCCAACAATCCCCCCGGCAGCTTCCACGAGGACGGCAATCCGCATTACTTCCTCGACCCCATCGAGGGCCTGCGCGCCGCGCGCGAAATCCGCGACAAGCTCACCGAGCTGCGCCCCGAGTGGAAAGCCGAGTTCGCTGCGAACCACGACAGGTTCCGCCAGCGCCTCGCCGTCGCGCTCGTCGGCGAGGAATGCGCGAAGCAGGACGACGTGGAGAAGCTCGCGCTCGAATTCGAGAAGCTGAAGGACGCGGCGGCGGTGAAGGAGTTCCTCACGCACCATCGGGTCGGCGGCTGGCTCGGCGCGTTCGCAGCGCATCGCGGGCGCTTCATCGTGGGCGACCACGACCTCTGGTATTTCTTCGCGCGCCGCTTCGGCCTCGAAGTCCTGGGCTATCTCGAACCCAGCCCCGGCGTGCCGCCCACGACCAAGCACCTTCAGGAACTCGTCGCGAAGATGAAGGCCAAGCAGGTGCGGGTCATCCTCACCGCCCCTTACTTCGAGCAGCGCTTCGTGGAGTTCGCCGCCAAGCAGTCGGGAGCGGCCCCGGTGCGCATGGCCCATCAGGCCGGCGCACGTGCCGCCACGGACGACTACTTCCAGATGCTCAAGCACAACGCCGAGCAGCTCCTGACCGCGTTGAAAGCCAAGTGACATGAGCTCCCGCACCGACCAACTGCTTGCCACGGGCTCCCGCGCGCCGGCCAGCAACGCGTCCGCCGCTGCCGCGCCGCCTGCCGCCGAGGAGAAGCCCGTGCTCTGCGCCGAGCAGGTCACGCTCACCTACGGCCGGCGCACGGTCCTCGCCGACGTCAATCTTGCCATCCGGCGCGGTGAGTTTTGGGCGCTGCTCGGGCCCAACGGCGAGGGCAAGAGCACGCTCATCAAGGCGCTGCTGGGCGCGGTGAAGCCCGTGCGCGGAAAGATTTTCCTCCGCGCCGATTTCCAGCGCCGCACGCGGCTCGCGCTCGTGCCACAGGAATGCGAGGTCAACCCCAGCGTGCCCACCACGGTCCGTGAGTTCGTGCTGAGTGGCCTCGTGGGCATCACGGTCAACGGCACCCAGCGCGATGCGCGGCTCAAGGGCGTGCTCGACCTCATGGCCATCACGCACCTGCGCGAGCGCAGCCTGTGGACGCTGTCCGGCGGCCAGCGCCAGCGCGCACTGGTGGCCCGCGCGCTCATCCGCGACCCGCTGCTGCTCATCGTGGACGAGCCGACCGCCGGATTGGACCTCGCCGCCGCTGCGAGCCTGCTGGACGCCATCACCAGCCTGAGCCGAGACAAAGGCATCACCATCGTCTTCGTGACGCACGACTTGGGCATCGCGGCGAAACACGCGTCGCATGCCGCGCTTCTGCGGGGCGGCAAGCTCACCGGCGGTCCGCTCAAGGAAGTGTTCACGCCCGCCAACCTCAGCCGCACGTTCGGGGTGCCGGTCGCCGTCCACCACGATGCCCAAGGCTGCGTCCACGTCGCGGTGGAGCAGGCGCAGGGAATGAAATCTCCCACCAATCCGCAGCCATGATTTCCGGTTTTCTCAATTCCTGGTCGCTGTTCGCGCCTTCGTATCTCGCTGCGCTGTTCGCCGGACTGCTTCTCTCGTTCCTCGGCGTCATTGTCGTGGCGCGGGCGCAGGTGTTCATCGCGGCAGCCGTGGCCCAGGCTTCGTTGCTGGGCTTGGCGCTGGACACCCTGCTCGGCACCGGCCAGCCCGCCGCCTTCGCCGTTGCCTTGTCCGTCCTTGCCGCGCTCGCCACGGGGACCCGCGCACAACGCGGCGGCACCAGCCACGAGGAAGTCACCGCGTGGATTTTCCTCGTGGGCGCAAGCGGTTCCATCCTGCTCCTCGCCAAGCACCCGAACGGCCTCAAGTTTGTGCAGGCCGCCATGGCGTCGAGCATCATCGGCGCGGCGACGGCGGACGTGGTGACGTTTGCCGTGCTCGCGGCGGTGACCGGGCTGTTCGTGCTCGCCCTGCGCCAGCGCATCGTGCTGTTCGTCTGCGACCCCGTCATGGCTGCCGCCGTCGGGATGCGCATCGGCGCGTGGTCCCTCGCCCTCGCAACCGCGCTGGGCCTGAGCACCGGGCTGGCCATCCGTTCGTCAGGGCTACTCTTTACGTTTGGCTGCCTCGTGCTGCCCGCCTTGGTGGCCAAGAACCTTTGCCGTGAGGCCGGCACCATGTTCTTCGTCGCGCCCGTGGTGTGCGCGGGCAGCGTGCTTGCCGGCCTGGTGCTGGCAAACCACTACGACTTTCCCCCCGGCCAAATCATTGTCGCGCTCCTCGCTGCCCTGCTCCTGTGCGGCTGGGTGTGGCGTTGGTTCCGCCTGCAATTCTCCGCCTGAAACCGCCCCCCACAGCCTATGCAAGTCACCTCCCTCCTCAGCCAGCAAGACAACGCCGCCGCGCCCGAAGTCGCTGCGCAGGCTGCCGTGCAACAGAAGCTCACGCTCACCGCGTTCGGCCTGCTGCTCGTCGTGAACGCTTACTTCGCCGAGTGGTTCCTGCACAACTTCCGCATCGCCTCCGGCAGCGCGATGGTCGGCGCGCTCATCCTCGGCTGGCCCATCGTTTCCACGTCCATCCGCGACCTCCGGCGCGGCCAGCTCGGCATCAACGAGCTGGTCTCCCTCGCCGTCGTCGCCTCCTTCGCCACCGGTGATTACAAAACCGCCGGGCTGGTCGCCTTCTTCATGCTGGTCGGCGAAATCATCGAGTCCCGCACCGCGGCCGGAGCGCGCGCCTCGATTGAATCGCTCGTGCGGCTCACGCCCTCGAAGGCCCGACGCATCACGCCGGCGGGCCTGGAGGAAGTTCCCGCCAGCGAACTGCGTGTGGGCGACCTCCTGCGCGTGCGGCCGGGCGACAACATTCCCGCCGACGGTGTCATCACCGACGGCGCGAGCACGGTGAACCAGGCCAACATCACGGGCGAATCCCTGCCGGTGGAAAAGAAGCCGGGCGACGAAGTCTTTGCCGGCACCATCAACCTCACGGGCGTGCTCGACCTCCGCGTCACCCATGCCGGGCAGGACACCACGCTCGGCCGCGTGCGCGACCTCATCCTCGCCGCCGAGCAGACCAAGCTGCCCATCATGCGGTTGATGGACCAATACATGGGCTTCTACACGCCGCTCGTGTTGGTCATGGCCGCGCTGGTGTGGGCCTTCACTGCGGACCTCACCCGCGTCATCTCCGTGCTCGTGGTTGCCTGCCCGTGCGCGTTCATCCTTGCCACGCCCACCGCGATGGTGGCTGCCATCTCCGCCGCCGCGCGTCTGGGTGTGCTCATCAAAAACATCGCCGACCTCGAACTCGCCGCGCGCATCAACGCCTTCATCTTCGACAAGACCGGCACGCTCACCACCGGCCAGCTCAGTGTCGCGCGCCTCGCGCCCGTTGAAGGCATCTCCGCCGCCGAGCTGCTGCGCCTGACCATCGGGGCCGAGCAGTTCAGCAACCATCCCACCGCCCGCGCCGTCGCCCGCCTCGCCCAGGAAGCCGGCGTGCCGGCCCCGGCTGCCACCGAGTTCCGCGAAGCCGCCGGGCGCGGCGTGGAAGCCCGCGTGGACGGCGCGCTCGTGCATGTGGGCCGCGCCGCGTGGCTGCGCGAACACGGCGTGCCCGAGACCGCGCTGACCGCCGACTTGGGCGAAGCCGAGGGCCACAGTTTGCTCTTCGTCGCGCGGAACGGGGTGCTGGCCGGCTGGCTGGCCCTCCGTGACGAAACCCGCGCCGAATCCGCCGCCGCGTTGCGCGAGCTGACCGCCGCCGGCGTGCGGCGCATTGCGATGGTTTCCGGCGACCGCCAGCCCGTGGCCGCCCGCGTGGCCAAGGAAGTGGGCTGCCCGGAAGTTGCCGCCGAATGCCTGCCCCAGGACAAAGTCAGCTACGTCCGCGCGTTGAAAGCCAAGGGCTACCGCGTCGCGGTGGTCGGCGACGGGGTGAACGACGCCCCCGCGCTGGCCGCCGGCGACCTCGGCATCGCGATGGGGGCGGCGGGGAGCGAGGTGGCCATCCACAGCGCGACCATTGCGTTGATGAACAGCGACCTGCGGCGGCTGCCCTTCCTCATTGAGCTGTCGCGCGGCGCCCGGCGGGTCATCAACCAGAACTTCCTCATCGGCATCGTGTTCATCCTTGGCGGGCTGGTGCTGGCCGGGCTGGGCTACTTGAACCCCATCATCGCCGCCATCCTGCATAACGCTGGCTCGCTGCTGGTCGTCTTCAACAGCGCCCGCCTCGTCCGACTCGGCGAGCATCTGGAGCCCTTCGCGCGGCCAGTGGCGGCGTCGGTCCCCGCTGCGTGCGTGCCCTGCTCAAGCGTGCCCGTCGCGGCATAACCGCGGCATAACCGCGGCGGGACGCTTTGCCCCTTGCGCTTCATGGCTTGCTTCGCACCATCGGCGTGTGCGCGTTCACTTTCTCCTCGGCCCGGCCGGCAGCGGCAAGACGTGGCGCTGCCTGGACGAAATCCGCCGTGAGCTGGCCGCGGCTCCGGGCGGGCCGCCGCTGGTGCTGCTCGCGCCGAAGCAGGCGACCTTCCAGCTCGAACGCCAGCTGCTTGAACAGCCCGGGCTGGCCGGCTATTCGCGGCTGCAAATTGTCCCCTTCGATCGCCTCGCCCATTGGTTGCTGGAGACCTTCGCCACCGTGCCCGAGCTGCTCGATGACGAGGGCCGGGTGATGGTGCTGCGCGCGTTGCTCGCCCGTGAGCAGCCCGCGCTCCGGGTCTTCCGCGCGACGGCGCGGCTGCCGGGCTTTGCGCGCCAGCTCAGTCAATTGCTCCGCGAATTTCAGCGCCACCAGCTCACGCCCGCGCGGCTTGCCCGCCTCGCCGAGCGCGTGACGGGGGGCGGGCCATTGCGCGACAAGCTGCACGACTTGCATCACTTGCTCAGCGCTTACCATGCGTGGCTGACGGAGAACGGAATCGAGGACGGCGACCAGTTGCTGGACCTGGCAACGGCGTTTCTGCGCGATGAAGAGAGCGGACTGACGGCATCCGTGGTGCAAGGCGCAGGGTGCGGGCAGGAATCGGCTCACGCACCCCGCACCCCGCACCACCCCATTTCCGGCCTGTGGCTTGATGGCTTCGCGGAAATGACGCCGCAGGAACTCGACTTGCTCTGCGCGGTGCTGCCGTTTTGCCGCCGGGCCACGCTGGCGTTCTGCCTCGATGAACCGGCCGCCACGTCAGCGCAGAGCTGGCTGTCGCTGTGGTCGGTCGTGCGCCGCACTTACATCGCTTGCCGGCAACGCGTGCAGGCGCTGCCGGGCGGCGAGGTGACGGTGGAGGAACTCGCGCGCGACCCTGCCCGCAGCCGCTTCGCCGCCAGCCCCGAACTCGCCGCGCTGGAAGCGGATTGGTCCGGGCCGGCGGCCGTTTCTTCCTTCCCTATCTCCCCCGCGCTCCGCCTGGTTGTCTGCCCTTCGCCCGAGGCCGAGGCGGTGTTCGCTGCGCGGGAGATTCTCCGGCAGGTCCAAGCCGGCGGGCGGTTCCGGGATTGCGCGGTCATTCTCCGCACGCTTGACCATCACCACGCCGCGTTGCGCCGCACGTTCACGCGCTACGGCATTCCCTTCTTTCTCGACCGCCGCGAGCCCGTCGCGCACCACCCGCTCGCGGAGTTGACGCGCTTTGCCCTGCGCACGCTGGCCTATGGCTGGCAGCCGGAAGACTTGTTTGGCGCGCTGAAGTCGGGCCTTGTCCACCAGCGCGACGAGGATGTGGACTGGCTGGAAAATCTCGCGCTTGCCCATGGCTGGCGGGGGGCGCAGTGGCTGGCACCGCTGTCAGTGCCCGATCCGAAGTTCAACATCGCCCGCGCCGAGCAACTCCGCGCACAGCTCACTGCGCCGCTGCGGAGGCTGGCCGACGCGCTTACCAAAAGGGCGGTTCTCGCGCCGCCTGACCCGCTGCTGCGGAGTGAGGAAGAAAGCCCGCTTCCCGCCACCGAGCCCGTTCCCGCGGATTCGCAATTCGCAATTCGCAATTCGCAATTCTCCGGCTCCGCCCTTGCCGCCGCGCTGCGCGACTTCTGGGAAGCCCTCGGCATCGAGCCGCGCCTGGAAGCGTGGGACGACGCGCTCGCCCGTGAGTCCGCCTCGCCGCAACTCGCGCCCTCGTTGCACGGGACTGTCCTCCGCCAAATGCGCGCTTGGCTGGAGAATCTCGAACGCGCGTTTCCGGATGCCACCGACGGCAACTGTCAGTCGTCGGCCCTCCCGCTCCGGGAGTGGCTCCCCATATTGGAAGCCGGACTCGGCGCGCTGACGGTCGGCGTCATTCCGCCCGCGCTCGATCAGGTGCTGGTTGGCACTGTGGACCGCTCGCGCAACCCGGAGCTGAAGCTTGCGGTCGTGCTGGGCCTCAATGAAGGCATCTTCCCCGCCCCGCCGGCCGCCCCGGTCCTGCTCACCGATGCCGAGCGTGACCTGCTGGCCGCGCTGGATCTTCGGCTTGGCCCGGACCCCCGCTCCCAAATTGCCCACGAGCGGTATCTGGCCTACATCGCCTGCACGCGCAGTCGGGGGCGCTTGGTGCTGGCCTGTGCCGCGGCCACCGCCGACGGCAAACCGCTTCACCCTTCGCCCATCATTGCCCACATCCAGCGACTTTTTCCCCATCTCAAGCTGGAACCCATCCCAGCCACGCAGGACTGGCGAGGTGCCGACCATGCCGAGGACCTGCTCGAGCCAATCCTCCGCGAACTCGCCCTCGCCCGTGACGAAGCTGCGGCGGCATCCCGCATCGCCCAACTGGCGACCCACCCTGCGATCAGCCCGGTGATATCGCGCTGGCGGGATGTCGTTGCGGCACGCGCTGACGTCAGCTTGCCACCGACTGCCGTCGCGCAGCTTTATGGCGCCGAACTGCGCACCTCCGTCAGCAAGCTCGAGCAATTCGCCGAGTGCCCGTTCAAGTTCTTCGTGGCCGCCGGCCTCGGTGCGGAGGAACGCAAGGAGTTCGAGGTGGACCACCGGGAGCGCGGCACTTTCATCCACCGTCTGCTCGACGAGTTTCACCTGCGTCTGGCGGCGGACGGGCGGCGCTGGCGGGACCATGCGCCGGCAGATGCCGCCGCGCTGGCGGCACGAGTGGGTGAAGACCTGCTGCGCAGCCCGGAGTTTGCCCGGTTCGCGGCGGACGAGGCGCGCCGTTTCGCCGCCCGCACGCTGATCGACAGCGCGCAACGACTGCTGGCTGCGCTGGTCGGTTGGATGCCCAGTTATGCCTTCGATCCCGTTGCCGTGGAGCTGGGTTTTGGGCTGCCCGGCAGCCCCCTGCCGGGATGGCGGCTGGAGCTCGGCGGCGCCAGATCCCTGCTGCTCCGCGGTCGCATTGACCGGGTTGACCTGTGCCGCGACGGCGCCTCGGCCGAGGCTTTCGCCGTCATCGTGGATTACAAGAGCAGCCCCAAAAAGCTGGACGCGCTCAAGATCGCGCATGGCCTTCAGCTTCAACTGCTCGCCTACCTCCGTGTCCTGTGCCAACGCCGCGACGAGCTTCAGCCATGGGCCGGCAACCCGCTGTCTGCTGACCTCTCTGCCGCCCTGCGCGACCTCCCGCTCCGTCCTGCCGGCGTCTTTTACGTCGCGCTGCACGGGGCCGCCGGCGCGACCGGCGGGCGGGGTGAGATACTCGGCGAGGACGAGGCCGGCCGCCGAACCACCTACCAGCATGCGGGCCGCTTTGATCTCGCGCAGCTACCGCGACTGGACCGGCGGCCCGGGGGCCAGGCCAGCGGGCAGTTCCGCTATGCCTTGAACAAGGACGGCTCGCTCAGCCGGCGCGGTGGCGATGCGCTTCCGTCCGCCGAATTCGCGGGCTTGCTTGCTCAAGTGGAGGCAAGCCTCCGGCAGCTCGGCGAAGCCATCTTCGCCGGCGATGCGCGCGTTGCCCCGGTGCGCCTCAGCGCCAGTGAAAAGGCCTGCGATCGCTGCGATTACCGGGCTATCTGCCGTTTCGACCCGTGGATCCAGCCCTACCGCACGCTGGCCAAGCCTGCCGTGCAGGAGGAGGAAGCGTGAGCGCCTTCACCCCAGCCCAGGAGTCCGCCATCGCCGCCTGCGGCAACGTGCTGGTCGTCGCGGGGGCGGGCACCGGCAAGACCCGGACACTCATCGAGCGGGTCCTGCGGCGGCTACAAGCGGGCGATTCGCTCGATCAGTTCCTGCTAGTCACCTTCACTGAGGCCGCGGCCGCTGAGATGCGGGTGCGGCTCCGGCGGGCGCTCGAAGCGGGTTTGGCGGCCGCGGAGGATCCCGTTGCCCGGCAGACGCGGTCGGCCTTGTCTCCGGAGGCCAGTGCGGAACAGCTCGCGCTGCTCGAGACCGCGCAAATCTCCACGCTGCACAGCTTCTGTCTGAGTCTTGTCCGCGAACACTTTCATCAGCTCGCGATTGACCCGCAGTTGGTCATCCTCGACGAACGCCAGACGCGTCCGCTGGCCCGCGATTGTCTCACTGTCCTGCTGGCCGAGCATTACGCGGGACGTCATCCGCACAGCGACGGCGTCCAACAGCTCGTCCGCCGGGCCGGGCGGGGCTCGGACGAACCGCTGCGTGCCCTCGTCTGGAAGCTCCACAGTTACGTGCAGTCCCTCCCTGACCCGGACCCGTGGTTGGCGGCTCAACTCGCGGCCTTCCGTGAGCCGAGCCCGGCCCGGTGGGAACAATGGCTCGCCGAGGCCCTGGCAGAGTGGCGCGCCCGGTGGCAGCCCGCCTTTGCGGACTTGGCCGAGGTGCCCGCATTGCGGCGCAGTGCCGCCGCCCTCGCAGAAGACGCGTTTCGGGTTCCGCAGGAGGCATTGGCCGAGATCCTCGCCGCTGATGCGACCGAGAAGTGGAAGCGGAGGAAGGGCGAGCTCCGTCCGCCGTTTGAGAGTTTTTTCGCTGAAGCCAGCTTCTTCCACGGCCTGCTCGCCCCCCAGAAGTTGGCTGGCGATGCACCCACGCGAACAGCCCTCGCCGACGACTGGGAATGGTCGCGGCACGGCATGGCCGCGCTGGTCGAGCTCACCCGGCAGTTCACCAAGCGTTTCAGTGAGGCGAAGCGCCAGCTCGGCGGAGTTGATTTCGCGGATCTGGAACAGTTTGCCCTGCGCCTGCTGCGCGATGAACGGACGGGGGTGGCCCGGCGCTGCCAGGCGCGTTTCAAGCACGTCTGCGTGGATGAGTATCAGGACATCAACGGAGCCCAGGATGCCATCCTGGCGGCCGTCAGTGGCCCGGGCCCGCAGGCCAACCGCTTTCTCGTCGGAGACCTGAAACAGAGCATCTACCGCTTCCGGCTCGCCAACCCGCGCATCTTCGCCGGCTACGCCGGTTCGTGGCGTAACGTCGGGACCGTCATCGCGCTGTCTGAAAATTTTCGCAGCCGGGCCGCCATTCTTGATTTCGCCAACCCGCTCTTCCGGCTGCTCCTGCGGGAGGGCATAGGGGGCGTGGTTTACGGTGACGAAGCCGAGCTGAAGTTCGGTGCGCCCGAGCAGCGCGCCGCGCTGCGCTCGCCGGTCGTGGGCGTCGTCGGGTTGCATGTCCTCACGAAGGAAGCCCAGGAGCCGGCCGATGAAAGCGAGGCCGCGAACGACTTGTCCGATCTGCTGGCCGTCGAGCGTGAAGCCCGCTGCGTGGCCCTGCGCCTGCGCGAGCTGCACACGGGCCGGCATTCTGTCTGGGATGAGGGGCGGGGTGCGTTTCGCCCCGTCGAGTGGCGGGACATGGTGGTGCTCATGCGTTCGCCGGGCTCGCGGGTCGAGGCCTTCGCCCAAGAGTTCCACCGCGCAGGCGTGCCCCTCCAGGCGTCCCGGGGCGGATTTTATGGGGCGCTGGAAGTCAGCGACCTGTTGAACCTGTTGCGGTTGCTGGACAATCCGCTGCAGGACGTCCCGCTGCTGGCGGTTTTGCGGTCGCCGCTCGTGGCGATGTCCCTCCCGGAGCTGGTCGCCGTCCGCGCACACAATTCGGAGCGGCCATACTGGGATGCACTGGTGAGATTTCGGGCCGCCCGCCCGGAAACTGGCGGGGCGGAGACTGCCTGGGTGAAGGCCGACGGGTTCCTGGCCCGGTTTGCGGCCTGGCGCGAGCGGCTGCGTTTCGGCTCGCTAACCGATTGTCTCGAGCGGGTGCTGGCGGAGACGCATTATGAATCGCTCTTGCTCGCCGAGCCCCGCGGGGCCGAACGCGTGGCCAATGTCCGGCGGCTGCTGGATCTCGCACGGCAGTTTGATCCCCATCAACGCCAGGGCCTGCACCGCTTTCTCCAGTTCATCGCGGCGCAGGAAGAGGCGGACCTCGACCACGATCCCGCGCCCCCACAGACCGATGACGCCGTGCGGCTGATGAGCATCCACCAGAGCAAGGGGCTGGAGTTCCCCGTGGTGGTGGTGGCTGGGCTGGGCACGCGGTTCAACGAGCGGGACCTGCGCGGCGACATCCTGCTGGACGAGGAGCTGGGCCTTTGCCCGATGGTCTGGCCGCCCGGCCGGGAGCGCCGCTACGCCAGCCTGCCGCATTGGCTAGCGGCCCGGCGCGGCCGGCGCGAGCTGCTCGGTGAGGAACTCCGGTTGCTTTACGTGGCAATCACCCGCGCCCGTGACACCTTGCTGCTCGTCGGCACCGAGGCGGGCAAGGACGTTGCGGCAAGGTGGCGTGGTCCGGTGGGGCCGGTGACCGACCAGATGCTGCTCAAGGCCCGGTGTCCGCTGGACTGGCTGCGGGCCTGGCTGCCGGGCGTGACTAGGGAAGGGGACTGGCATGGCGACGCTGCGGGCCGTAACGATCTCCTGACTTGGGATTTTTACCCGGCCGACGATGGACGTCTGCGGGGTGCCGCCGACGCCTCCGCACCAATCGCGGGCTCTTGCCCGGACAGCGACAGCACGGCAGCGGCAGCGGACATCGCGCGGCTGCGTGCGAAGCTGGAATGGCGTTACGGGCACGCAGCGGCGACCTGGGAGCCGGCCAAGACATCCGTCACGGTGCTGCGTCGGCGGGCTTTCGAGGCGGACGAAGAGTCGGTGCCGTGGCCGCGTGTCCCTGCGGGGCACGCCCGGCGCCTGAGCGGGGCATTGACGGCGGCAGAGCGCGGCGTGGCGCACCACACCTTTCTCCAGGGTCTGGATTTCACGCGCGCGGCCACCGAGTTGGACCTGCGGAACGAGGCGGCGCGCCTGGTGGCCGGTGGCTTGCTGACGGCGCGGGAGAGCGATGCGCTCGATTTCGCGGATCTGCTCCAGTTCTGCGAGTCATCCGTGGGCCGGGCCGTGCGCACCGAGGCGGCGGCAGGCCGTGTGCAGCGGGAAGTGCCGTTCACGGCGCGTTTCACCGTGGCGGAACTCGCCGGGATGGGGCTCCTGCCCGGGGTCGGACGACACGGGGAGGCCGGCCACGATGAGTTCCTCATCGTCCAGGGCGTGGCGGATTTGGTGGTGTTCCGTCCTGCCGAGATCTGGCTGCTGGACTACAAGACCGATCACTTCCCGGAAGCCGAGCTGGCTCAAAAGGTGCGCGATTACGGCCCGCAGCTTTCGCTCTACGCCCTGGCGTTGGAGCGCATCCACCGCCGGCGCGTCACCCGGACTTGGCTGCACTTTCTTGCGCTGGCCCGGACGGAACTGCTGTGAAACGGTCGGAGCTGGCCGCGACACTGTCTTGCGCGCGGCGTGCGGGTAGCCCATGTTCTGGGCACTATGAAGCGGTTTTTCCTCGCGTTCGGGCTTGCGGGCGCATGTGTGTTGTCCTTCACGGTCTCCGCTCTCACGCTTGCACCGGCCACGCCGGACCAACGCGTGCAGAGCGCTGTCGCCATCTGCCACGCCACGGTGCTGGGCGCGGAGTGCTTTCGGGGTGAGAGCGGCGGCATCTACACGCGGACGTGGCTGCGGGTGAACGAGGCGTTCAAAGGAGTCTTCCCGGCCACCATCGCGGTGGTGCATCGCGGCGGACGGCTCGGCGAGGAAGGCGAAGTATCCAGTGATGCGCCCCGGCTGGACGTCGGCGATGAACGCCTCTTCCTGCTCGGCCAGCATGCGGACGGAACGCTCTTCGTGGATAACGGCTCAGTCGGCGCGCCGCTCTTGGCGCGGGCAGGCGGCTTGAAGACGGCGGCCGCGACGGCCACGGACCCGAATGCGCTGGCCCTATTGTCCGCCGCTCGTGTTCGTTATCCGGATGCCACCGGCCCGGACCTGACCTCCTTGGCCAAGAACCAGCTTGTTTCCCTCGCCGTGCCGGGCTTGGCCACTAACGCCTCCGGTGTCTCCCGCCGTTTCACCGGGGGTGATCGGGGCGAGCCGATCGAATACCTTGTTGACGCCGATGCCCTGCCCGCCGGACTGACTCAGGCCCAGGCGTTGGGTGCCGTGAGCAATGCCTTCCGGGCTTGGGCCAACGTTACCAGTCTCCGGTTTGCCTTCGCCGGCGTCACCAGCTTTGGTGCGGGCGCGGACACCATCAACACGAGCGATGGCCGCATCCGCGTGCAACTGCATGATCTCTACGGGCGGATCAGCGGCTCCACCACACTTGGAGTGGGCGGCAACTCATTTTCCATCTCCGGGACGTTTCCCAACGGCGGCATGGGCGGCAACGTAAATGGCAATGAATTCTTCCCGGTCATGCGTGGCTACCTGGTGATGAAGCACACGCAGAACTCGCTGCAAAACCTCGCCACATTCGAGGAGGTGCTCTGCCACGAGATCGGTCACGTCCTGAGCATGGCCCACTCCAGCGAAAACAGCGGCGAGCCGGCGGGTCCGCTTCGGGAGGCGATGATGTTCTTCCAGGTCCACGCCGATGGCCGCGGTGCCACGCTGGGGAGCTACGATCCGCCTGTCGTGCAGCAGGCGTATCCGACCAACAACACGCCGCCGTATGGTTACGACCGGGTGCTGGACGTGGTGACGCAGCCCAGCGGCGCGCCCAACCTCGCGGGCATCAACCAAGTCCAGCTCCGCGGCTATGACCTCCAGACCACCAACCTGACTATGAGCGTGGTGAGCAGCACGGCGGGTGCGGGCACGTTTTCGCTCCAAGGCAGCACGCTCAAGTTCACGCCGTCAGGGTTTTTCGGCGCAGCCCGCGTGGATCCGGCGACCACCTCGGCATACGACCGCGCTTACGTGCGTTTTTCCGATGGCACCAACGGTTCGCCGTATGTCGAGATCCGCGTTGTGTCCCTGCTGGCCGACCAGAACCCGGGCGGGGTCAGCGATGGCCTGCCGGATGACTGGGTGGCGCAATATTTCGGCAGCGCGAGCGCCAGCGTAAACCCCAACGCGGACGCTGACGGCGACGGCGTGAGCAACCTCAATGAGTTTCGGCTGGGCACCAATCCCACCAACGCCGCCTCCGTGCTGCGCTTCACGGCCTCATCCGCCGCCGGCCTCAACTGGCTCGCCACGCCCTACGAGGTGTATGAAGTGCAGGGCACGACCAATTTCACCAACTGGTTCCGGGTCGGGAACCCGGTCGTGCCCTCGACGACCAACGCCAGCTTCACCAACTTCCCGGCCACCAACCGGATGTTTTTCCGGATTGAGCGCGTGCCGTGAGCGAGCCGATGCCAGCGTGGGTGAGCGTCCTGCCGGACGAGGACTACCAGCATAGCTTTGGCCTTAAGGCTGGCAGCGCGGAAAAATTCTTCGCCCCAACGGAGCGGCACGCGGAATTGCTTTCACAGCGCCGCCATTGGCTCCAGGCCGATACTGCCCGCTGCGCTGCGCTGTTGCCGGGAGCCGAGCCGCTGCTGGAGGAAACCATTGCCCTCGCCCGCTCACTCGGGGCATCGGTCTCCGACGCGGCCTGGGAAAACATCCGGTCGGAAAGGGGCACGCCACCGGCAGGCAACCTCCCCTTCGCCCGCTGCCTCGCACTTGGGGCAGCTTGGGAGCCGGATTACTTGCTGCTGAAGCCAGACGCCGTGACCGGCCGTTTTCACCTGCTCGGCGGCTGCGTGTGCTTTCCGTCGTCGTGGCGGTTCGAGGAGAAGGTGGGCCAGCCGCTGGAAGTCATCCACACGCCGGTGCCGCACTTGAACGAGCAGCTCGCGTCGCCGATCCACAACTTCCTCTCGCGTCTGAAGCCCGGCGTTGCCTGGTGCCGCGCGAACTGGGGCCTGAGCCGCTCGCCGGAGTTGAATCAGCATCCCGCGCGCGGCCTGCCCAAGTTGCGCCCGCCGTTGCGCGAGGACGAGGTCTGGCTGCGGGTGGAAGATCAGGCGCTGATCGCGCTGCCGGAGAGTCGCGGCGTCCTGTTTGGCATCCGCATGACCGTCATCCCGCTCGCCGAGGTGAAGCGCCATCCCGCCGCCGCGCGCGGGCTCGCCCGCGCGTTGCGCACGATGCCGGATGCGATGCTGGACTACAAAAGCCTGCTGGCGGCGAAGGGGGAGTTGATGCGACTGCTGGAGGGCACGTGACTCGGTGGAAAGCTCTAAACACCAAATCCGAATTCACTGTGGGCACGGCTGGTTTGGAGCTTGGAGCTGTTACTCCGAAACCTCCTCCGTCGTCGGTGTTGCTGCTTTCGCCTTCCGGCCCAACGGAACCTCCGTGCCCAGCATCACCACGCTCACGGCGATGAGGGCGGCGCACATCCAAGCCATTGGCACCATGCCCATGGTGCCGACGAGGTGGAACGCAATGAGCGGCGCGGCCACGCCCCGCACGCCGGTGAAAAAGGTGTGAACGCTCATGTAATCCGCCACGCGCTCCGGCGGTGCGAACTTTGTGACCCACAGGCTCCACGCCACGTCGCCGCCCGCGTTGGCCACACCGAAGATGACCGCGCCCAGGGCCAGCCCGCCGAGGCTGTCGCTCACGAAAAACGACAGGATGCCGAGCCCAAAGCCCACGTTCAGCACGGCGCGCAGGGTGAAAAAGTTCATCCGGTCGAACAGCCAGCCCCACACCGGACTCATGACGAGCCGGGCCGCGTTGGGGATCACGCCCACCAGCAGCGCCACCATCGTCACGTCGAGGTGCAGGCCGTATTTCTCGTTGGCCAGATACTCGACACGCAGCGGATACATCATCAGGTTGCCCATGCCCATGAACATCCACGAGATGAGCGTGAGCCGGAACAGCCGGTCCTCGCGGGCGTAACGCATCGCCCGCAGCGGATGCGTCCCCGCGCTGGCCGTGAGCGGCTCCGAAGGAATGCGCGATTGGCACCACGCGCCAAACGCAAACGCGGCCGCGAAGAACAGGAGCAGCCCGCGGAAGTATTCCAGATGCACCGCCAGCAGGCGTCCACCCAGCTCATTGGCCAGCGCCGCCATGCCGATGCGGACGATCATCGCCTTTGAGAACAGCCGGCCGCGCTCCTCCGGCGGGTAGTTCATCTGATAGACCTGGGTCATCAGCGGGATCGCCGCCGAGGCGCAGGTCGTTGCTAGCACGCAGCCCAGAACATACAGCGGCAGCCCCGGTGCGAACACCGCCAGCAGCAGCGCCGTCGCGCCGCAGAAGCCCACGCGCGAGGCCGCTTGCGCCACTGGCAGGCCGAGCTTCGCCGCCTGGTTGACCACGAGCGGACTGATGACGTGGCCCACGCTGCCACCGGCGGCGATCAGCGCCTTGGCCGTCGGGCCCGCATTGAAGTGCCGCACCGCGATGAGGAGCAGAAAGGTCGTGCCCGCCGCCTCCATGATGCCCGTGGTGAGGGCCCGCAGACGCTCGTGGCGGAAGGTGACTTGGGTGTGCGCAAGCGACACGCCGCCACTGTGCGGCAAAACCGCGGGCGAGTAACCAGCAAATCCGCGGCGAAACCTTGCCTGCGTGGCAGGCGTCGGAATACCGTCAGCTTTTGGCTCACTGTGCTTATGAAACGATTCCTACTGCTTGCCTGCTGCGTTGGCTTCGCGTGGCTGGCTTCCGCTGCGCCGAAGCAGCCGAACATCCTCTTCATCTTCAGCGACGACCACGCCTACCAGGCCATCAGCGCCTATCAGCATTCCATCAAGCTGGTGCAGACGCCGAACATTGACCGGCTTGCGAAGGAGGGGATGATTTTCCACCGCGCGATGGTGCCGAACTCCATTTGCGGCCCGAGCCGCGCGACGGTGATGACGGGGAAATACAATCACCTGAACGGCTTCTACAACAACTCGAACAGCAAGTTCGACGGCACCCAGCAGACCTTCCCGCGCCTCCTCAAGGCCGCCGGCTACCAGACCGCCATCGTCGGCAAGTGGCATCTTACCGGCGCGGAGCCGTCGAGCCTGGGCTTCGACTACTGGGAAATTCTCCCCGGCCAGGGCGTTTACTACAACCCGCCCATGAACCGCATGGGCCAGCAGGTCAAGCACACCGGCTACACCACGGACATCATCACCGATCTCTCGCTCGACTGGCTCAAGAAGCGCGACAAGTCCAAGCCCTTCCTGATGATGGCCCAGCACAAGGCGCCGCACCGCGAGTGGTCGCCGAACCTGAAATACCTTGGCTGGAACAAGGACCAGAAATTCGCTGAACCGCCCACGCTCTTCGACAACTACACCGGCCGTGGCCGCGCCGAATACGAGCAGGACATGACCTTGGAAAAGACCTTCACGAAGCTCGACGCCAAGCTCACCGTTCCGGGCAGCCTCAACGAAGACCAGCGCAAGACTTGGAACGCTTACTACGAGCCCCGCAACGCGGAGTTTGAGAAGGCCAACCCCACTGGCAAGGAGCTCATCCGCTGGCGCTATCAGCGTTACATGCACGATTACCTCGGCTGCATTCTCAGCGTGGACGAGAGCGTCGGGCGGCTGCTGAAGTTCCTCGATGACGAAGGCCTCGCGAAGGACACTATCGTCGTTTACAGCAGCGACCAGGGCTTCTACCTCGGCGAGCACGGATGGTTCGACAAGCGGTGGTTTTACGAGGAATCCCTCCGCACGCCGCTGCTCGCCCGCTGGCCCGGCGTGACCAAGCCCGGCAGCGTCAACCGCAGCGACATCGTGAGCAACCTCGACTTCGCCAGCACGTTCCTCGAAGCCGCCGGCCAGCCGATTCCCGCTGACCTCCAAGGCCGCAGTCTCCTCCCGGTCCTGCGCGGCCAGACGCCCGCCGACTGGCGCAAGAGCTTTTACTACCACTACTACGAGTATCCCGGCCCGCACAGCGTGCGGAAGCACTACGCCGTCATCACCGACCGCTATAAGCTGGTCCACTTCTACGAGCCGGACGTGAATTACTGGGAGCTCTTCGACCGCGTGAAAGACCCGCAGGAGATGACGAGCTTTTACGAAGACCCCGCCTACGCGAAGACCCGCGCCGAGTTACACACCGAGCTGACGCGTCTGCGGAAGGAACTCAAAGTCCCCGATCCCGACGCGCCCGAAACCATCATCCGCCCCGGTGGTGGTGGTGGCGGCGGCAAGGCCAAGCAAGGCGACGGCAAGAAGAAGCAGGAGGCGAAGTAACTCGCCTGCTCCGCTGTGCGAAGAATTCCACGCTTCGCCAGAACTCAGCCGATACACCCAGCCCGCGCCTTGCCCAACTGTCCGTAGTTTGGGGTGAATCGCTGCGCTTTTGCCCACACCTAAGCGATCGTAAGATGCCTTGTGCAGCAGCGCTAAGTTTTCGCTTCATCCTCCTCCAGGCGGAAAACCGCGCTCGACAGCCGCGCGCGTTCCGTGCGACATAAGCCCGAGCAATGGCCGCCTTGTCTCCCAGCGAAGAAGCCCAGCTACAGCAGACGATTGAGATGTTCCGTGTGATCACTCAGTCGCAGCCGCTGGACTATCAATCACTGGAAATTCTCAAGGAGGCCTACATGAAGCTCGGGATGCAGAAGGACGTGGTGGAGACGTCCAAACGCATCGCCGAAGCCTATGTCCAGCTCGGTCAGCTCAGCTCCGCCATCATGGAGTATGAGACGATTCTCCAGCGTTTTCCCGACGATCCCGACGTGCGGAAGGCGTTGAATGAGATTGAGAACAAGACCAACAGCTTTGCCGGGCGCGCGGCTGAACCCCCTTCGCTCCCAACTCCGGCCGCCGCCGATGCCGCCAAACCCGGAAAATCCGGGCTGTCCGTCAAAGTCGCTGAACAAGATGACGGCAAGGCAGCCATGCAGCGCATCTTCGTGGACGGCAAACTCGTTAATGCCCAGGACTTCGGTCGCCTTTGGCATACCCCCGGCCCCGAGCCGGCCACGCAGGTCAGCGAGCCGTTCCTTCAGATCATGGCGGACAAGGGCGTGCTCTCCTTGGAGAAGTCCCTCAAGCTGGTCATCGAACGGGCGCGCATCGGCTACATGCCGCTTGAGAAATACGATGTCGATCTGGAGCTGGCCAAGGGTTTCCCCCGGGCCGTCTGTCTCAAGTGGTGCGTGCTCCCGTTTGATCGCATGAGCAAGTCGGTCCTGGTCGCCACCGCCAATCCCTTCAACAAGCAGGCTGCCGCCGAGTTGCAGGCCGCCACGCCCAACCGGATCATCTGGTATATGACCTCGCCAGCGGATCTGGTGAAGGCCATCAAGAAAGTCTTCCGCTGACCGTGAGCCTCGCCCCTGTCAAATCATTCGGTGAGCGAATCGCCGACGCCCTGGTCGAAGACAACCTGCTAACCGCGCAGCAGGTTGAGGAACTCGTCGCCTTGCAGAAAAAGGAGGGCACCCGCCTGCTCAAGCTGCTGATCGAGAAGGCCTACGTCAGCGATGCGGACATGGTCGTGGCCATGGGCCGCGTGCTCAACACGCCCCCCGTCAATCTCGCCCGGGCTGGCATCCCGCCTGAAATTGCCGCTCTCGTCCCCCGCGAAGTCGCCTTGAACTACAAGGTGCTGCCCGTCTCCCGCCTCGACAACAAGCTGTTCCTGGCGATGGCGGACCCGCTCAACGTCCTCGCTCTGGATGACGTCAAGCGCATCACCAAGCTGGACGTGGCCCCGATGATCGCGTCGGAAAAGGGGATCCTCGACAAGATCAACAACCTCGAGTCCAACAAGGGTGGGGGCATCGAGGAAATCATCAAGCAGCAGGCTGAAATCGATGCTGAGGCCGAGGGTGCTGAACTGATCGCCGAGGCCTCCGATGCCGTCAACGTCGACGAGCTGGCCGCCGCCGGCGAGGAGGCCCCCGTCATCAAGCTGGCGAACGCCATCCTGGTTCAGGCCATCAAGGAGCGCGCCTCCGACATCCACATTGAGCCTTTCGAGAAAAACGTCCGCCTCCGTTACCGCGTGGATGGGGCCCTGGTGGACATGCCGCCGCCGCCCAAGTCCCTTCAAATGGCCCTCACGTCGCGCATCAAGATCATGTCGAACCTCGACATCGCTGAGCGCCGCCTCCCGCAGGACGGCCGCATGCGCATGCGCGTGGGTGGCAAGGATGTGGACTTGCGCGTCTCGTTCCTGCCCGTTGTCCACGGCGAGAAGTGCGTGCTTCGCGTGCTCGACAAGTCAAACCTGACCGCGAGCATTGACAAGCTCGGCCTTGATCCTGACTCGTTCAAACGCTTCAAGTCCGCCGTGGATGCGCCGCACGGCCTGCTGCTTGTCACCGGGCCCACCGGTTCGGGCAAGACCACCACCCTTTACTCCGCCCTCAACGAGCTCAATAACCCGGACTACAACATCGTCACGGTCGAGGACCCCGTCGAATTCCAGATTCCCGGCATCAACCAGGTGCCAGTAAAGAAGGAGATCGGGCTGTCCTTCGCTGCCGCCCTGCGCTCCATTCTCCGTCAGGATCCGGACATCATCATGCTGGGTGAAATTCGCGATGAGGAGACCGCTGAGATTGCGGTCGAAGCCGCCCTCACCGGTCACCAGGTGCTCTCCACGATGCACTGCAATGACGCTCCCGGTGCCATCTCGCGCCTGGATGACATGGGCATCGCGCCGTTCCTCATCTCCAGCTCGGTCATTCTCTCCTGTGCCCAGCGCCTCATGCGCCGGATTTGCCCCGCCTGCAAGGAGCCGGTCATCTACCAGCCCAAGATTTTCGAGCAGCTGGACCTCGATCCCAAGGCCTTTCAAGGCGTCCAGTTCTTCAAAGGCAACGGCTGCGAGCGCTGCAAGAATTCCGGCTATGCCGGCCGGTGCGCCATCATCGAGATCATGACCGTCACCGACGAGATCCGGAAGCTGGTCATCGCGCGCGCCAGTGCCTCTGAGATCGCCAAGGTCGCCGTCTCTCAGGGCATGAAGAATCTCCGCGCCGTGGCCCTCGACAAAGTCCGTGACGGCGTCTCCACCCTTGAACAGGTCCTGGTTCTCACCTCCAGCCACTGAAGTCATCACCTTGGCCCGGTGTCGGTTTACGCTTTGCTGATTTCCTGTTTTTCGCCAGTCTTGAGGTCATCGACGAGATGGGCTTGCTCGGCAAAATCACTCAACTCATCCGGGGCCGCCGGCAACAGCGGGCGGAAAAGTCCCGGCGCGCCTATTTGCTCAGCCTCTACATGGGTGAAGCCAACGGCATCGAAGGTCCGGACCGTGCCTTCCGACCGAACCGGGAGCGCCAGCACAGCCGGGGTGCCAAGCGGCAAGACCACACCTGACCGCTGGGCTGGCTGGTGTGGATCAGTGGGCCGCCCGAGTGAGTTGGGCGGTCACTCGCCCTCGGCGAGTTTGCGGTAGAGGGTGGCCAGACTCACTCCCAGCGCTTTCGCCGCCTGTTCCTTGTCTCCGCCAGCGTGGGCGATCGCCCGTTGAATGTAGGCTGACTCCTGGTCGCGCAGGAAATCCTTGAGCTGGCCCACCGGCTGGTTGAGCGGGCTGGCAACCGGCGGGACAGGATGCGGGCCAGTGCCGGGCTTGGGTGCCACGGCCACGATCGTGGTGTCGCCAGTGGGGGCCAGCGCGACTTCCACGTCCGAGAAGTCCGGGTTTGCCAGGCCGTGCAAGTTGGGCGGCAGGTCGGCCAGCTTGATGAAGCAGTCTTCGCAGAGCGCGCTGGCGCGTTCGATGGCGTTCTCCAGCTCGCGCACGTTGCCCGGCCAGGCATGCCCGTGGAGCGCTTCCAGCGCGCGGCGGCTGATGCTGTAGGGTTTCAAGCCCCGGTCGGCGGCCTTTACGCGGAGGAAGTGCGCGACCAGCAGCGCGATGTCATCGCGGCGCTCGCGCAGCGGCGGCAGCTGGATGGAGATGACATTGAGCCGGTAGTAGAGGTCTTCGCGGAACGTGCCCTCCTTGATGCGCTGCTCCAGCGGCTCATTGGTTGCGGCGATGACGCGCACGTTGACATACACCGGCACGTTGTCGCCCACCGCGCGCACCTCGCGCTCCTGCAGCACGCGCAGCAGGCGGCTCTGCAGCACGGCCGACATGGAGCCGATCTCGTCCAGAAAAATGGTCCCGCCGTCGGCCTCGTGAAACAGCCCCTTTTTGTCGGCAATCGCGCCGGTGAACGCGCCCTTGCGGTGGCCGAACAGCTCGGATTCCAGCAGGTGCTCCGGCAACGCGGAGCAGTTGATCGGCACGAACGGCGCGGCCCCGCGGCGGCTGTTGAAATGCAGCGCCTTGGCGACCATTTCCTTGCCCGTGCCGCTTTCGCCGCGCAGGAGCACCGTGCTTTCCGTGTCCGCCACGCGCTCAACCATGCGGAAGACCTGCTGCATGGGAGGGGCGCTGCCAACGATCTGGCTGAACTGGTATTTCTTCTTGAGCTCCTTCCGCAGGTAGGCGTTCTCGGAGACGACCTCGCTGTGGGACAGCGCCTTCCATAGTTTGAGCCGCAACTCGACCGCCTTGAACGGCTTTTGCAGGTAGTCGAACGCGCCGAGCTTGGTGGCCTCGACGGCGATCTCAAACGATCCAAAGCCCGTGATGACGATGACGATGGCCGGCGGCGTGAGCGCGCGTGCCCGTTTCAGCACATCCATGCCGGTGGGGCCGTGTTTGCCGAGGTTGAGGTCGGTGATGACGATTTCCGGCGCGAGACGCTCCATCGCCTCCATGGCACCGGCACCCTCGTTGAAGGGAATGACCTCGTGGCCCTCCGCGCGGAGTATCTCAGTGACGATCTGGATCGAAAGCAGATCGTCTTCCACGAGCATCACTTTGGCCATTTGCCCGAAAGGTTAGGGAGCGCCGCAAGGCAGGGCAATATGGGATTCCCCCTATGCCATGCGCGAAGCGGTGGAGCGCGGCCCAATCCGAGTCCTGAGATCGGCTCGAATCACTTCGCGTTGAACTGGAACCAATCCACGTTCATCAGCCCGCCCTTGCCGGGGTTTGCGAATACCGCCACGACGTCCGTGCGGCCGGCCGGCGGCTTCAGTTCGGCAGTCACTTCCTTCCACGCGTCCCACTTGCCGGTGTTCTCGACCTTGAGCGTCGCGAGCAGTTCACCCGTCGCGGAGCCGGCGCGGAGTTCAATGTCGCCGCCCACGCCGCCGCTGGCCACACGCGCCGTCACGCTGGCGGTGTCGCTCAAGTTCAAGTTCGTGAACTTCACGGTGTGACCGTGATTGATGGAGCCGATCTGGTTGCCGGAAACTTTCGCGCCCGTGACCGCCCCGTTCTCGGCTTCGAGGCGACGGCTGCGGAGCTGCACGGTGGAACGGCCCGCGAGCGAACCGGCGGGGCCGCGTCCGAGATCGGTGTAAGTTGCTTCGAGGCTCGCGAGGCGCAGGCCGGTGTCCTTTGGGGGCGTCACGTTGCCGCCGAGGCCGCGCGTCATCGCGCCGCCGGTCTTGCCGGCTTCGAGGCCGAAGACCCAGCGCACCATGAGCTGCACCTGGTCGGTGGTGAGCGCCTCGTGCGGGAGCATGGGCACCTCGCTCCAGACGCGGCTGCTGCCCTTGATGACGCGTTGCACGCTGGCGTCCAGCGCGCCCGCCTGGCCGCGATACTTGTTCGCCACGTCGAGGAACGCAGGACCGACGACCTTGGTCTCGACGGCGTGGCAGTTGAAGCAATCGCTCTGCTTCATGAGCGCGAGACCCGGTTCATCCACGGTGTCCTTGCCGTCGCCCTTGCTGAACTTCGCGGTCACGAACACACGCGCATCCATCAGCTCGTCGTTCTGCGCGGAGGAGCCGTCCTCGGCGTCGGTCACGGCGACTTTGTAGGCGAGCGGCTTGCCGGGCGTGAAGAAATCGCCGTCTGCTGGCGCGGTGAAGCGCACGACCGGCGCGGTGTTCCCGACCACGAGCGGCAACGTCGTCTTGCTGCTCGCGCCTTTGTCATCCGTCACGCGCAGCTCGACGATGTAATTGCCCGGCTGCGGCACGGTGAGTTTCGCTTCCGGTGCGGAGGCGACGAGCTTGGCGGCGGTGGGCGCGGGGCTGGGCGTGGCCTTGCCCGGTGCGTTGGTCGCCGCGCTGGTTGGCCCGTGCAAGCGCCACTCGAACTTGAGCGCGTCGCCCTCGTGGTCCTTCGAGCCGGCGGCGGAAAGATTGACGGGGAGGGGCTCGCGTCCGGCGGCGGGCGTGACCGTGGCCTTCGCGACGGGCGCGAGGTTGCCCCATTGGTAGGAAATCTTGAGCAGCTTCGCGTCGGGATTGCCGCCCCACGTCTCGCCGTAGTCGAGCAGGTAGAGGCAGCCATCCGGGCCGAACTGCGCGTCCACGGGCCGGCGGATGACGAACGCGCCGGACTGCTCGGCGGCGGCCATCTTGTCCTTGGCGTTCGCCAGCGCGATGGCAGCGGTGAAGGGCTCGATGCCCGCGAGCCGCGAGTCGCTGTCCAGCCGCGCCCATTTCATGAACGGCCGCTGCCAATCCCAGAACAGCAGGCAACGATCGAAGTGCTCGGGAAAGCCGCCGGTGTTTTTGAACTCGGGCTTGAAGTAAAAGACCGGCCCCGCGCAAGCCGTGCGGCCGCCCTGGCCAAGCATCGGGAATTCCTTCGACTCGCCGTAGGGCCAGTAGATGAAGGCCGGCTGCGCGGGCGGGAGCACCTTCGCACCGGTGTTGTTCGGCGAGGAGTTCGTGGGCCGCGCGGGGTCGAAGTGCGGGCCGACGGCCTTGGTGGCGAAGTCGTATTTCGCGTAGGTGAAGTTGCTGCCGACGAAGAGCGGCCAGCCGAAGTTGCCGGCCTTGCGCGCCTGGTTGATTTCATCGTAGCCGCGTGAGCCGCGCGGACCGTCGCCGCCTGCGTCCGGCCCGACCTCGCCCCAATAGACATAGCCCGTGCGCGAATCCACGCTCATGCGCCACGGATTGCGGCAGCCCATCACGTAAATCTCCGGCCGGCCAGCGGAGCCGTCCTTTGGAAAGAGGTTGCCATCGGGAATCGTGTAGCCGCCCTCGGGCGTGAGGCGGAGACGGAGAATTTTCCCGCGCAAGTCGTGCGTGTTGGCGGAGGACTTCTGCGCGTCCCACGGCTCCTGGCCGGGGCGTTCGTCAATCGGCGCGTAGCCCGCCGTGTCACCGCCGGGATGCGTGTTGTCGCCGGTCGAGATGAGCAAGCAACCGTCCGGCGCGAACTCGACCGTGCCGGCGTGATGACAGCACTCGCGGCGCTGCTCGGGGAATTCGAGGATGACCTTCTCGCTGCTGTTATCGAGCGCATCGCCACGCATGACGAAGCGGCTCAGGCGCTGGCCGGTGTAGTTCGTGGGTGAGTAGAACAGGTAGATGAATTGGTTCTGCGCGAACTTCGGGTCCAGCGCGAAGCCAAGGAAGCCATTCTCCTGCGCACCAAACACGGGCACCGAGCCGGCCTCAACGATTTGCCCGCCGGGCTTCCAGATTTTCAGCTTGCCGGAAATCTCGTTCCAGAAGATGCGGCCATCGGGCGCAACTTCGAGTTCCATCGGCTGCGGCATGTTGCCAGCGGCGAGGATCTCGACCTTGAAGCGGTAATCCGGCGGCGGCGCGGCAGCAGCGAGCAGGGCGACGGAAGCGAACCAAACGGAGGCGAACACGGACAACTTCATGCGGGAGGCAGACGGTGAGGCGGTTTCGGAATTCGAGTAGTGACCGTATAGATTTTGGCACGATCAAGGCTCGGGCTGCGTTGTCCGCAACTGCACGCCGCAATGCGTGCAATACACGATGCGAAGGCGAAGCCGCCTACGTTCCCTGACCGAAAGCGAAAAAGGCTGCCGACATTTTGAGCACGTCGCGGCGGAGACACCATTGCCACCGGCATACTCGGCGCAACAAAAGGGACAAAATCTACCGCGTTCAATTGTGCCCATCATCCGGTGACACGCCGGACAGCCGGCTAGGGCGACTCGCAACATTTGGATCCCGCACAAGATAGCGAATGCAACAGGGGCTAGGTAGAGCCAAGCCAACCAAGGGAAATTGGAGTTGGGTGGCCAGAAGTGGCTCAGAAGGAGATTGGTCCCAAGCCCTAGAAACATTCCGAGAGAGGCGCGTTTGCCTCGCCGATCTTGAGCCGCCATTTGAGTTTGGAACGCGGCCAAGTCTTCCGAGGTGTAGGCGATGGCTGGTTTCATCGGGGTCAGTTGGTGGAATTCATCACCAATCGGGCATGGAGACAAGTGGGATTCCCGTTGCAGTCGGTAGAACCAGCGGCAATTCTTCGACCCTCGCTGAATGGCCCGGCCCAACGGCCCGTCGGCGCTTACGCACATGAACCGCCTGCCCCTACCGCTCCTCGTCGCCGGCCTCGCATTCACCCTCGCCGCGCGCGCGGACCACGACACGCCCGCCGGCCAGTCCATGCACGGCGAGGCCTACAACGAAGGTCCGCGCCAGCAGGCGCACCTCATGCCGGGCATGGGCAACGTCCACTTCCCCATCGCGACGAAAAACCCGCTGGCGCAAAAGTTCTTCGACCAAGGCATTGGGCAGTTGCACGGGTTTTTCTACTTCGAGGCGGAGCGGTCCTTCCGGCAGGTGGCGGCGTTGGATCCATTTTGCGCCACGGCCTACTGGGGCATCGCGATGGCGAACGTGAACAACGCCAAGCGCGCGAAGGAGTTCATCAAGACCGCCGAGAAGTATCAGGCCGGCGTCAGCCCGCGCGAGCAGCAGTGGATTGCCGCGCTGGCGAACTTCCACCGCGACGAGAAGAAGCCCGAGAAGGAGCGCCGGCAGGAATACCAGAAAGCGCTCGAAGCCATCGTGAAGAACTTCCCGGCCGACGTGGAGGCCAAGGCACTCCTCGCGGTCGAGTATTGGCAGGGCAACTCCAAGGGCGTCCCCTACGGCGACAAGAAGAAGGTGGACGCGTTGCTGGACGCCGTCTTTGCCGCCAGCCCCACGCACCCGGCGCATCACTACCGCATCCACCTGTGGGACGAGGGCGCGCGCGCGACCAACGCGCTGGTCTCCGCCGCGAGCTGCGGCGCGGCGGGCTCCGGCATCGCGCACATGTGGCACATGAGCGGGCACACCTATTCCGCGCTCAAGCGCTATTCGGACGCCGCGTGGCAGCAGGAGGCCAGCGCCCGCGTGGACCACGCCTACATGATGGGCAACTACGTCCTGCCCGACCAAATCCACAACTTCGCCCACAACAACGAATGGCTCATCCGCGACCTCAACCACATTGGCGCCGCGCGCCGCGCCGTGGACCTGGCGAAGAACATGATCGAGCTGCCGCGCCACCCGAAGTTCAACACACTTACCCGCGGCAGCTCGAATTACGGCTACCAGCGCCTCTTGGAAACTCTGGTGCGTTTCGAATCTTGGGACGAGCTGCTCACGCTCGCCGGTTCCACCTACCTTGCGCCGACGGACAACAACGACCACGAAGCCCGCCGCCTGCACGCGCTTGGCCTGGCGTCGCTGCACACCGGCGACATTACGGGCGGCAAAAACCAGATTGCTGCCCTCGAAGCCCTCGCCAAGAAAGTCACGCCCAAGCCCGCGACCAATGCGCCGGCGGCCAAACCCGCCGACCCCAAGCCGGCCACTCCTGTCCCCGCGAACACCAAGGGAGAGGGAAGCGCGCAAACGAACTCCACCACCGCCGCGAAACCCCCGGCTCCGCCCGCACCGAAGGATGCCCCGAAATCCGAGACCAAGAAGTCCGCGCCCAACAGTTACAGCGGCGGGGCCAGCGTGCTGGCTACCGCGAGCACCAATGCCATCTCCACCGCCGTCGCTGAGCTGCGCATCCTCGTCGCGCTGAAGGAAGGCCAGTTCGCCGCCGCCAAGGAGCAGCTTGCCAAGGCCGGCAACCTTCCCAAGGAGCGGCTTGCCCGGCTCCACTTCGCCGCCGGCGACAAGCCCAAAGCCGTGCAGCTCGCGCAGGAGGCCGCGAAATCCGCCGAGAAGCAGGTGCAACCGCTCGCCAGCTACGTGGACCTCGCGTATCAGGCCGGCCAGTTCAAGGACGCCTTCGAAGCGTTTTACAAACTGCGGGAACTGGCCGCCGAGGCCGATCTCGACACGCCCGTCTTCCGCCGGCTCGCGCCCGTGGCGAAGGACTTGAAGCTTGGCGGGGACTGGCGGCCGCCGCTTACGCGCGCTTCGGATTTCGGCAAGCGTCCGAGCCTCGCGTCGCTTGGGCCGTTCCGCTGGCAGCCGCCCGCCGCGCCGGACTTCACCTTGACCGATGGTGAGGGAAAGAAAGTTTCCCTCCGCCAATATCGCGGCAAGCCGGTCGTGGTCATCTTCTACCTCGGGGCGGGCTGCGCGCACTGCATCGAGCAGCTCGTGGCCTTCGCGCCGCTGGCGGCGGACTTCAAGCAGGCGGGCATCGAGCTGCTGGCCGTCAGCACCGACACGGCGAGTGGTCTGCAATTCACCGTGGAAAAGGCGAAATACAACGGCGGCTTCCCCATCCGCCTCGCCGCCGACCCCGGCTTGAAGGCGTTCAAGGCGTTCCGCGCACACGACGACTTCGAGCAGCAGGCGCTGCATGGCACGTTCCTCGTGGATGCCGAGGGTCACATCCGCTGGCAGGACATCAGCTACCAGCCGTTCATGGAAACGAAGTTCCTCCTCGGTGAAGCGCAGCGGCTGCTCAATCTGCCGAAGGGCAACGGTTCAACGCCGCCGCTGAAGCTGGCCGGGCAGCGGCGTGAGCCGACGGTGAATTGCAAGTAAACGCCCGGCACTGGGAGCCGGTGTTCAGTCCTCCGCCTTCGACTCCCGACCAGTCAAATCCCGCACCGCCGCCTTCACGTCCTTGCTTTCGTAAAGCACGGCGTGGACCTGCTCGATGACGGGCGTGCTCACACCGTGCTTCCGCGCGAGCTGCCACGCGGAGCGCGCGGTGGGATAGCCTTCCACCACATGCGGGCTGCTTGCGAGCAGCTCCATCACCGCCGCGCCGCGCCCGAGCTGCTCGCCGAACGCGCGGTTGCGGCTCAACTTCGAGAAGCACGTCACGGTCAAATCTCCCAGCCCGCTCAAGCCCGCGAACGTCTCCGGCTGTGCGCCGCACGCCACGCCCAAACGCCGCATCTCCGCCAGCGCGCGCGTGACCAGCGCGGCTTTCGCGTTGTCGCCAAAGCCGAGCCCGTCGCACATCCCGGCGGCGAGGGCGATGACGTTCTTCAACGCGCCGCCCAGTTCCACGCCCAGCGGATCGGCGCTCGTGTAAACGCGAAAGGCCGGCCGGTGAAAGACGCTTTGCACGAGCGCGGCCGCGGCTTGTTCCGTGCTGGCGGCGACGATGGCGGAGGGAATTCCCCGCGCGACTTCGAGGGCGAGTGACGGGCCGGACAGGGCCGCGACTTTGGCGCGCGGGGCAACTGCCTGCAGCACGCCGCACATGGTGAGCCCGGTGTCGTGCTCGATGCCTTTGGTCAAGCTCACCGCGAGGCCGCGAAACTCCGCGAGCGCGCCCGCCACGGAGCGAAAGGCGCGCGAGGGGACGGCGAGGACCACTTGACCCGCGCCGAGCACGGCGTCGGTCAGCACGGGCTGGAATTGCAGGCTCGGCGGCAGCGTGATTCCGGGCAAGTAACGCTCGTTGCGGCCCGCCGCGCGGAGGGCATCGAGCTGCGCGGCATCGTGGCCCCACACGGTGACGGAGTGACCGGATTCCGCGAGAAGCTTGGCGAGCGCAGTGCCCCACGCGCCGGCGCCGAGGACAGTGATGTTCATGGAGAGGGGAAAAGGGGGAAACGTCCAACGCTCAACTTCCAATGTTCAACGTCCAAAGTGGCCGCATCGCTCTCCTTTGGAAGTTGGAAGTTGAGCGTTGAGCGTTGGACGTTCTTGCTTTTCATCTCGGTGCTCTCTGCGCCCTTTCGCGGCTAATCCTTCTTCTCGGGCGGCGGCGCGGGCGGCTCTGGCTTCTTCGCGCCGATGCGGTTTTCCGTGCCGGCGAGCAGTCGCTGGATGTTGGTCCTGTGCTTGTAGATCGCGAGCGCGCCCAACGCCGTGGAGACGCCGATGAGCAACGCGCCGTTGCCCGTGAGCCACACCGCCAGCGGCAGCGCCACCGCCGCCACGATGGACGCGAGCGAGACGTAGCGGCTCGCCGCGAAGACCACGAGCCACGTCGCCAGCGCGATGCCAAAGGCCGCCGGGGCCAACGCCGCGAAGACGCCCGCCGTGGTGGCAATGCCCTTGCCGCCCTTGAACTTCAGCCAGCAAGTGTAGTTGTGCCCTAGGATGGCGCAGATGCCGGTGACCTCGCGGTAGTTTGACCAAAGATGGGAAGCATATCGCTCCACCAGGCTGACGTGTCCACTGACTTGAGTGAGCACGGTCGCTGTTTCCGGTGCTAACACTTGTATTCCAAACTCCGTCAACGGCCGGACCGCCAGCACCGCCAGCGCCCCCTTCACCGCATCTGCCAACAGCACGAAGATGCCCGGCCCCTTGCCGAGGATGCGGAAGACATTCGTCGCGCCGATGTTTCCGCTGCCTACGCTGCGGATGTCCACGCCCTTCGCCTTCGCGACGAGGAAGCCGGTAGGAATCGAGCCGAGCAGGTAGCTCAACAGAATCAGCGTGATGAGGGCGGCAGCCACGCGCGGAGTATGAAAGCAACCCCGAAACTGCAAAAGGCAAAGTTCACGGCCGCAACTGAGCCGCCACTAGCCCACGGAAGCCGTCAACGGGTGAGCTTCAGGGAAACAGCTCCATCAGTGCGTCGGCAAACAGCTTCATGCCGCGCGCGTCGGGGTGGTTGATGGAATTCAGCATCAGCGTGTTGTAGGGCAGGCCCTGCCGCCAGAGCCGGCCGTAGCGGAGCGACGCATCGGCCAGCGCGACCTGATGCTTCGCCGCGAAGGCCCGCAGGCCGGCGACGTAGGGACGTGGGTCGTTATCAATATCCCGCTCGCGCGTCAGGCCCATCCAGTCCGGCCGAACGTAGTGCGGGGTAAGGATAATCCACTCCGCCCCGATGCCTTGGAAATCCGCGAGCAGCTTGCTGTAGCGCTCCTCGACCGCTGCGGGGCTGAGGCCGGCGTCGTTCACGAACTCGGACACGATGAGGTCCGGCTTCGCACCGAGCACCTTCTCGCGGTAGTTGTGCAGGCTGCCGGGCGGCTCGTTGAGATAACTGCCCGTGTTGCGCCCGCCCCACGCCTCGGTGACGAGCTCGATCTTTGCCTGCGGGAAACGCTCGCGCAGCCGGGCCACGAACTGTTCCTGCCAGCGCTCCTTCGCCGGGTCGGGGACGTAGGTGCCGACCGTCACGCTGTCGCCCCACGCGAGAATGCGCAGCGGCTCGCCGGAGCGGAGCTTCTTCAACGCCTTGGGCACGCGCGCCTCGGCGACCGTGGGGCTGGGCTTCTTCGGCTCGGGATAAGCCGTTTCGAGCACGGGGAAGAGATGCTCCGGCGCGAGCTTGGCGATGCGGCCGGGCAGCCAGATGTTCGCCAAACGGCGCTCACCGGCTTTGACTTCCGGCGGCAACGGTGCGGCGGCGCGCGGCTCGCCGGGGCGGAGTTCGATGCGTCCATCCGACGTGAGCACGACCGCATCCAGCCGCAGCAACGCGTGGCGGTAGCTGGCGAAGACGGGTTCGCCTTCCTTGATGCCGCCGGTCGCGAGCCGACCCACCGTGCCCCAAATCAGGTCGGCCTCGTAGTCCGTGCCTTTGCGGAAGGTTGCGGCGTCCGCACCCGGACCAGCGCGCATCACAAGGCTGTCCGGGTCCAGCAACCCGGCGGTGGTCGTCTCCTGCGCGCGGAGCGGACGGAGCTGCGCCCCGCGCACCCAGCCACCAGCCTTGGGGTTGAAGACGGGGAGCGACTCATATTTCTCTGCACTGACGGTGAGCAACTTGGTCGGAGCGATGGACAAGGTTGTTTCGGCCGGCCGCGCGCCCGGCACCGTCACCTTCACCTGCCAGTCGCCGGCGAGCTTCAAGTCGGCGGGAGCTTCCGCAGCGCGGCTGGGCAACAGCGCCAGGAAGGTAGACACAAAGACGCTCACGGCGATGAGGCCTGAAAGGCCGCGCTGTGACAGCCCGGGGTGAAGCCCCGGGTTGCGTGGCCAAATACACCGTCCGCCCTGAAGGGGCGGAACTCCATGTCGCGCCCCTTCAGGGCGCACCGACAATTGGGACTCCATACCCGGGGCTTCACCCCGGGCTGTCACATTGCGCCCTTTCAGGGCTGGGGCGAAATCAATCCACATACAAAAACTCATTCGCTCCCAGCAGCGCGCGGGCGAGGCTGGGCCAGGCTTGGTCGGTGGGGAGTTTCTTGGCGGCGAGCTTGGCGCGGAAGTTGGCGAGGTAATCGGTGGCGAGCGCGAGTTCATCGGGCTGCGGCGGGCGGGCGTAGAGGGCGAGGAAGGCGCGCTCGATCTGGCGGGCTTCGTCGGGTTCGCCGTGCTGCACGCGGGCGGCGAACTTCGCGGCCTGCTCGTGCGCGAACTTGTCGTTCATCATGAAAAGCGCCTGCAACGGCGTGGTGCTCGGCTCGCGCACGGCGGTGCTGGAGTTCGGGTCCGCGCCGTCGAAGAGCGCGAGGAACGGGTGTTTCCGGAGGCGCTGTTGCATCTGATAGACCGTGCGCTGGCGGTTGTCGTAGTTGGCGAAGAACTGGTTGTGCTGCGTGAAGCCCCACGTATGCACGGGTGGGAACGGGTGTGCGCCGCCGACTGACTCGTCGAGGTCGCCACTGACGAAGAGGAGCGCGTCGCGGATGGACTCGGCATCGAGGCGGCGGCGTTCGGCGCGCCACCAGACGGTGTTGTTCGGGTCTTTGGCGGTGTTGGCGGCGAAGACGGCGGCGGGGGCGGTCGAGGATTTGCGGAAGAGGCCGAAGAGGCCGCCAGCAGCGGGGCGAACTGAGGGCGCGGCAGCGTCTTGGACTGCGGCAGTCCTCTGCCGCTTTTCCTGCGCACCAGCACTTGCGAAAGCGGCAGAGGACTGCCGCAGTCCAAGACCTCGCGGAGACGACGGCTGGCTCTCGGCTTCCGGCCCGCTCGCAAGCTGCCACGTGCGCGAGGTCAGAATCAGGCGGTGCATGGCCTTCACCGACCAGCCGCTCTCGATGAACTTCCGCGCGAGGAAGTCCAGCAGCTCGGGATGCGTCGGCGGCTGGCCGCGCGTGCCGAAGTCGTTTGGCGTCGTCACCAGGCCGCGACCGAAGTGCTGCTGCCAGAGCCGGTTCACCAGCACGCGTGCGGTCAGCGGGTTGGCGGGGTCGGCGATCCAGCCGGCGAGTTCCATCCGGCCGCTGTTGCCGCAGTCCTTCGGCAGTGGCTGGCCGCCCAGCACTTGCAGAAAGCGGCGTGGAACCTCCTCGCCGGGGCGCGCCGGGTCGCCGCGCACATGCAGGCGGGCGTTGGCGGGCTTGCCCGTGTCCGCAACGGCGTAGGCGAGTTCGTAGGGGACGGTGTCGCTGGCCTGCTTGTGCTTCGCCTTCGCGGCATTCACCGCCTTGGTGGCCTCGTCCACCTTGGCCTTCTTGTCGGGCGAGTCGGGGAGCTTGTCGACGGCGGCCTTGGCGACCTCGGCCTTCTTCACTTCGGCATCCAGGGCGGCGAGCTGCTCCTTCCACGCCTTCGTCGCGGCATCGACCTCGGACTTCGGCGCGAGCGCGACGAGGTTGGCCGGGCGGTTCATCCCCTCGCTGCCGGGATGCGGGAAAGTGGTGCTGCTGAAGATGCCGTAGAGCGCGTAGTAGTCCGGCATGGCGACGGGATCAAACTTATGGTCATGGCAGCGGGCGCAACTGAGTGAAAGGCCGAGGAACGCGCGGCCGGTGTTCTCGATGGCGTCCTCGACGGTCAGGTGCGGCTCGCCTTTGCCGCCGCCGAAATGGCGTGCGATGGCCAGGTAGCCGGTGGCGACGGTGAGTTCCGGATTTGGGGTCTCGAGCTTCGCGTTCAGCAGATCACCGGCGAGCTGCTCGCGGATGAAGCGGTCGAACGGCTTGTCCTCGTTGAACGCCTTGATGACGTAGTTGCGATACTTGTAGGCCTGCGGGACGGGATAGTCCGAGGCGTTGCCGCAGGTGTCGGCGTAGCGGACCACGTCGAGCCAGTGGCGGCCCCAGCGCTCGCCGTAATGCGGGGAAGCAAGCAGACGGTTAACGGTGGCGGCGATGGCCGATTGCCGGTTGCCGACTGTGGAAGCCTCCTGGACGAACGCCTCGGTCTCCTCCGCCGTCGGCGGCAGGCCGGTGAGGTCGAAGGTGAGGCGGCGAATCAAGGTGCGTGGGTCGGCGTCGGGCACCGGCGCGACGCCAGCCTGCTCCATGCGGGCGAGGGTGAAGTGGTCGAGTTCGTTGCGCGGCCAGGCCTTGTCCTTGAGCTTGGGCAGCGGCTGCAACTTCAATGGCTGATAGGCCCAGTGTTTGCGGCCTTCCTCCAGGCTGATGCCGTAGGTCGGCTTGGCCGCGGCGCTCGCAGTCGCGGTTGGCGCGTTGGTGCGCGGGTCGGGCGCGCCGAGCTTTACCCACTCGATCAGGTCGTTGATCTGGGTCGGAGAGAGCCGCGTGTCCGGCGGCATCTTGAAGTCCTTGGCCCAGTGGCGGACCCCCTTGATGAGCAGGCTGTCGTCAGGCTTGCCGGGGAGGAGCGCCGGGCCGGAGTCGCCCCCCTTGGCCCAGCCGTCACGCGAATCGAGGCGCAGATTACCCTTGGCCTTCTTTGCCCCGTGGCATTCAAAACAGTGCTCCGCGAGCAGGGGCCGGACGCGATTCTCAAAGAAGGCCACACCCTCCTCGGGCGTCGCAGCCAACGTGGGCAACAGCGCGACCGCCGGCAACAGGGCCGTCAACGCGCGACGGGCGAACTTAGGCTTCATGTGAATGGGCCGACCCACGGACACCAGCAGGCGGGCGCAACTTGGACGCACGTTCGGGCCGGCTAACTTCAGCGCAATCACCCGCGCTCAACGTAACCGGTAACGGTAGTCGCGGAACTGACCGGCGTTGCCCGAGTGTCCGTCCTCGGCGGCATGGAGGATGTTCACCAGCTCGCGCGCAGTGACGTAGTGCATCCGCCAGCCGTTCCGCTCCGTGTAGGTTTCCGCAAGGTGCTGGTGAAACGCCCGGTAAGGCTCGCCAAGGAAGACCCCTGAGTTTGGCGGCGGGCCGCCGTGGCAGTGCAGCTTGATAAAGATCCACTCTGGCCGGCCGAGAACGTGGATGTGCTGCTGGAGCCAGAGCCGCATCCGGTCGGGACGCGGCGGGTTCACGGCGGTGAGGTCGGAATTTTCCAAGCGCGGGAGCAAACCGAACTTGCGGCGCTCCCAGTTCAAAGCCAGCGGGCCTTGGACAATGAGCAGGTCGCCGAAGACCGGTGCCGGCGACTGCAAGCCGCCAGCACGGAGCACGCGCACTTGCACGCCCGTGTCGTGGCTCTTTGGCCCCGGTGTGTCTTGCGCGTAGTAGAGGCGGTTGATGGTGCGGGTCTGCGTCACGTCAGGGCAGGACGGCAAGGTGAAGTCCGCGTAGCAGCCCAGTTCGCGCAGAAGGGAGAGTTCGTTGCTCACGCCGCACTGCGCACCGTCGGGATGCGAGTTATCTAACGCCCAGTCACCGTGCACGAAACCCCAGCGCGTGCGGCCAGCCGCATCGCGGGGAAGGAAGCCGTGCCGCGTGAAGTCGGCGATACCTTTCACGAGCTTCGCGCGCAGCGTCGCTTCCGTGTCGCGGTCGTGGTGCAGGTGGATTTCCACCTCCGCGCCGGACGCCCGGCACAGCTCGGCGCAATCATCGAGCAGGTCGGGGTCGTATTGTTCGATGGGATAGAAGCAGGTGTGCCGCGGACGCACGCCGTCGGCGTCACGGAACGGCGCAATATTCTTCGGGAATTCCGTCTTCCACGCCGCCATGCGGCGGCGGGCTTCAGCCTTGTCGGCGCGGTGGAGCGGCTCGAAGTGGTCACAGACGCAGAGCATGACGTCCTTTACGCCGTTGGGCAGGCGCGCGGGCGGTTGCCGGAGATAACTCGGCAGCCAAAGCGGGAGCGTGCGGAGCTGCTCAGACATGGAAGAAGCGCGCTGTGCGATCCGCGTTAAGCTTCCGGGCATTTGTCATGCGGTCGGGCGGTGCAATCGCCACGCGAAGTGCGGCAGCGAGTCGCAGCAGTTGAGGCGCGGGAGCTGGTGGAGGTCCTCCCCGGGCTTCACGAAGCCGGGTTGGGTGGTGACAGCAGCGGTGTAGTTCACGCGGGTCAGCGCACTGACCTGCGGGTTGAAGTCGCCGTTCGGGTAGCAGAAATACTCGACCGGCCGGGCCAGCTCCTTTTCCAGCCGCGGGCGGCACTCGGCCACTTCCGCCTTCAGCTCTTCAGCCGTGCAGTTGGCGAGGATTGGATGGTTCGTGCTGTGCGCGCCGAGCGTGATGAGCGCGGGGTCGAGCGCCTTCAACTCGGTCCAGTCCATCAGGTCGAACTCGGTGCGCTGCGCGTCGGTGGGGCGGAAGTTGGGGGTGGCGTCGCGGATGACGCGCTCGATGTGGCTGCGCGAGTGAAGCGGCAGCGTCTTCATCCACTTGATGACGGCCTCGAGGTTTTCGCCGGTGCGGCCAAAGCTGTCGGCGAGCGCGGCAAACTCGGCGGTGGGCAGCGAACGCAGTCGTTCGCGGGCCTCATGATTCCAAAGCCATACACCGCGCCCGACGAGGCCGGGGCAGATGAAAAACGTCGCGGGCAGGCCGAGGCGTTTCAGGATGGGCGCGGCGACGGTGCCGTTGTTGCGCGTGCCATCGTCGAAGGTCAGTGCAATCCAATGGGCAATATCGGTCCGCCCATCACGCAAGGCCTGCACGAGTGCGGCCAGCGGGACAATCCGGAAGTGGCGTTGCAGGTATTCGAGCTGCGCGGTGAACGCCGCGGTCGGGCAGCTCGGCACGCCCACGGCGTGGAAGGTGATGATGCGCGCGACGGAAAACTCTTTCGCCCGCGCCAAGGACAGCCCAGTGGCGTGACCGACCGCATGCACGAGCGGGGCGAGGGCGGTTCTCAAGCTCATGGTGGACCGGGTCCGCTATGCGGCCTTGGGCTTGCGCTTCAACGCCGACTTCACCCGGCGCAGCAGCGTGATGGCGGCGGAGGCGTAGTTGCTTTCCTCGACCAGTTCGCCACCGAAGCTGTCCTTGAACTCGTTGATGTGTTGCAGTGCGGGGTCGGTCGTATTCGCCGCATAACCGCCGAAGTCATAGGTCTTGAAGCCCTGATCGCGCAGCCAGGTCATGTCACGAAAGTGGAGCAGGCGGTTGGCGCGACCGATCAGGTTCCGCCGTTGCTGTGCGTCTTCGCCGTCCGCGCCGCGGAACTGCGAGGCCGAGTGCCAGAGGGTTGCCCGGCCGATGGTCTTGTCCATGACGTAGCAGTGCATCACGAGCACCTCGGCGGCGTTGGTCATCTGGGTGACGGCGAGGTTTGGCCAGTAGGCGCGCAGTATCTTGGGATCCATCTTCTCCATGGCCTTCGTGGCGGCAAAGCCGTCATAGAACTCGAGGAAAACGTCGGCATTATCGAGAATACTGAAGGCGAGGCCCTCCTTCTGCGCGCGGCGGACCTCGTATTGGGTGTTCTTGCGGAAGTCCTTCTGGATCGCCTCGTCGGGGCGGTCCACGCTGATCAGTTTGGTGAACTTGGCGTGCCGTTCAAATCCCTGCACCGGGCGGGTGGATTTGCAGTGATAATAGTAGGCCAGTTTCAGTGCGTCAGCCGGCTTCGGCCGGGGGGCGAACCAGATGTGGGCGGCCTGCACGGCCTTGGTGCGCTGGAGGGAGAGCTTGATGGTGAGCATGGTCAGGCGGCGCGTTTACCGCGGAAGAGTTGGTTGAGCTTCCGCGCGCAGTGCAGCGGCAGCGAGATGTAATTGCTCTCCTCGACGAGTTGTCCCCCGAAGCTGTCCTTGAACTCGTTGACCTGCTGCAGCTCCGGGTCCTGCGTGCCCAGCGCATAACCGCCGAGGTCGTAGGTCGTAATGCCCCGGTCCTTGAAGCTGAGCATGTTCAGGTAGTGCAACGCGCGGTTCGCCCGGCCGATGCGCGCGCGGCGGTCGGGATCGTCGGTGCTGCGGAACAGCGACGCGGAGTAAAGGTGGTTGGCGCGCTTGAGGCCCTCGTCCACGAGGAACGCATGCATGACCAGCGGGTCGGCATCGAGCGAGATCTTGGTGGCCAGCATTTTCGGCCAATAAGCGCGGAAGGTGCGCTCCTCCAGCGGCGGCCGGCCCTTGCCGCGGGCGAACTCGTTGTAGAGGTCGCGCACTTCCTCCGCCTGCTCGATGACGGCGAAGCGCAAGCCACCTTCGGCCAGCGCCTGTTTGATCTTCGGCTTCGTGTTCTTGCCGATCTGGTCGAAGATATCGTCTTCGGTGCCGGTCAGGCTGATGAACTTGGTGTGCTTTTGCTCGCGGACAAAACCACCCACGGCCTCAGTGGACCTGGCTTGGTAATAAATGGCGAAGCCCCAGGCATCAGCGGGGTCGGGCCGTTCGGCGAACCACGTGTGCGTGGCCATGCCGAAGGGCAGCCGGCGGAGAGGAAATTCAAAACGGAGCATGACTTACCATTTGCCCTGCCGATAGGCGCCACGCAGCCAGTTCACGCAGCCACCAACAGTCATCAGGTTCAGGAACACGAAGCCGGCGGGGATGGAGAATGGCTTCCACTTGAGTGCCGGCAGTGCGAGCCCCAGCAGGGCCAGCGAGTAAAAGGCCGCGTGTGCGAAGAAGATTTCCCGATAGAACGGCACGCCAGCCAGCGCGGCGTTCCCTGCGAACATCGTCACCATGAACACGGGCGCGACGATGCGGGAATACTTGTGTGAAAGCAATTGCCACCACAGCCCCGTGCGCCCCGGCAGCAACCAGCCGGGGTGGTGCGCGAGCAGCTGGAAGTTGCCGGCCAGCGTGCGCATCTTCCGGCGCTTTTCCCGCGCGGGGTCGGTGGTCTGCGGATCGTAGGCGGGCGCGGTGGGGTCGAAGGAGATGCGTTTACCGTGGTTCACGGCGATCTGCAGCGGGATGACCACGTCGTCGAGGATCGTGTCGCTGGGGATGGCTTGGAAGAGTTCGCGGCGGATGGCATAGACCGCGCCGGTCGCGCCGATGGTGGAGCTGAAGCGGCCTTCACTCGCGCGGATGAACTTTTCCAGCTTCCAATACAAATCCACCCCGCCGCCCACGCCGGTCGCGGCCGGGTCAATCTCCAGCGAGCCACTCACTGCACCAAGAGCGGGGTCGGAGAAGTTGGCGACCAGTTCGGGGATCGTGTGTGGTGCGAAGCGCTGCCGGGCGTCGCAGAGCACAACGATTTCGCCGTGCGCTTGTGGGATCGCGGCGTTGAGGCAGGCGGATTTGCCGGAGCGCTGCTCGCGGGCCAGCACGCGCACCCGCGGGTCGGTGAGGGCGCGTAGCCGGGCCACGGTGCCATCGGTTGAGCCGTCGGTGACGACCAGGATTTCGAGCTGGTCCGCCGGGTAGCGGGCGGCGAGCAGGTTCTCGACGCGTGCGACGATGCGCTCCTCTTCATTGAAGGCAACCAGCACCACGGTCACGGCCGGGGGCGTCGTGGGTGGGGATTTTTTGACCGGTTGGCCGAACGCCTTCGCCAGCGCGCCGATGAGCAGCGGGTAGCCGAGAAAGGTATAGAACAATGCCGCGAAACTGGCCCAGAAAAGCAGTTGCAGGCCGTCATCGCTAGGCATGGCTCGGGTGGGCGCGTTCGCTCAGATGTTGACGATGACCCAGTTCCGGATGGCGATGACGATCTGGAAGCTCACGTAGACCCCAACGATGTCATACCAGCGGAACTTCGCCCAGGGCATGTAGGGCGTTGGGACGTTGGACAAGGCTTCAACATCCTTTACGGCCGGAGCGTAGGTTACCGGCTCTGCTTGTCCTCGGTTGGTTTGGACGGCCACGCCCGTGTGCGCCGAAAGCGCCTGGCGGGGGCGGGTGGGGAGCCCCCGCACCACTTTCCGCTCCGCCAGATAAACTTCCGTGAGGCCCATGGCACCCGCTCCAGCCAGCGCAGGGCTGAGGGTGGTGAAGCGGTCCGGCGCAGCTGGTTCTGCCGCCTCAGAGGCCAGATAACCCGGCTGCCGGTCCAGCAGGATGCGGTGAAACGCGCTGACCATTGCCACCATGATGAAGAACGCAGCGCGGAAACCGAAGTCAATGAGCCATGACGAGACGAAGTAGGTTGTCAGCATGCACAAAAGCATGCGGCGCACCCGTTCTTCGTTGTCGTCTGCGGTCTTGGCACGGATGAGTGAGTTGAAACAGGTGTAGAGGATACCGGAGAAAATCATCAAACCCCAGAAGCCGAACTCGGCCTGCACCTGGTTAAAGGAAGAGTGAGAGGCGCGGGCCTTCAGATCGCCTTCTTTGCGTCGGAAGGCTTCGTAGAAGTTGCCGAAGCCAACGCCATACTGAGTGTTCTCAAAAGCCCAGCGTCCGAACTCGAAGGCATCGAGGCGGCCGCTGATGGCCTCGTCACGTCGGCCGCCGCCGCCGCCGATCTGCACCTCGTCGAAGCGTGGCAACAATTGCAGGCCACCCATGCCGAACGAGAGGGCGGACACCAGGATCAACCCCTGTATCCACTTGGGCCGGCCGAAGGTCAGCGTGGCCAGAATGGCCGCGAAACCGGACATGAACGCGCCTTTCGACTGGGTGAAGAAGGCGCAGGCCAAGGGAAAGATCATCAGAAATCCGCCGACCTCCTTAATGAACACCGGGCGCTTCCAAAAGCTCAGGAAGTAAAGCAGCGGCACCGCCACGATGACGGAGTGGCCGAGCGCGTTTGGATTGCTGAACAGGGACAGGTTCAGCGTCAGGCGGCCCAACGAGCCGGCCGTCGTCGTCTGGGAGTCCAAGGGGTCGATGCCGATCAAGCTGAGCAACGCCAGCAGCGCGATGAACAGGATGGAGCCGCACCACCACCACAGATACTGGTAGATGCGCTGAAAATTGGTGAGGGCCAAAACGACCAGAAAGTAGAAACCGACGTATTGATAGATCGCCCCCCACAGGTCGCCAAAACTGCCCGGCGTGAAGAACAGAATGTAGAGGAAATAGGTCAGCACCATCCAGTCCTGCGGAGTGCGGACGATCTGCCGCGGGTTCACGCCGCCGGGGCGGATGAAGAGGCCGAGGCCTGCGATGGCCAGCGAAAGGAATGCCGGCTTCAAGCCGCTCAGGAAGTCGAACATTTCCTGCGGCCGCACATACAGCACGATGGCAAATATGACGATGCCGACGAAATCCATGCGACGGCCGCAACTATGGCGAAACTGAAGGGCGCAGACAAAAACTTTGTTGAGCTGGCCAAACCGGGGACAGCCGGAAAGCGACCACGGGAAAAAACTGAGCGCCGCCTGCGAGAATCCATTGGCCCTCCCTCTTTGCCCCCGCTACCCTGAACGCGTGACCATCGAATACGTCTTCAAGCTCGACGGCGGCCAGACCTTCAACTTCGAGGTGGACACCGAGCGCACCTATCAGGCGCGGTTCGACAAGGTGGAGCACCCCTTCTGGACCAAGCTGGATTTCCAGAAATGCACGCTCTGCCCGCTCTCCAGCGACCAGTTTCGCCACTGCCCGGCCGCGCTGGATGCCAAGAAAATCACCGAGACCTTCCGCGCCATGCTCTCCTACGTGGAGGTGACGCTCGAGGTTCGCACGCCCGAGCGCACTTACGTGAAACGCACCGATGCGCAGACCGGCCTGCGCGCCCTCTTCGGGCTCGTGATGGCCACCAGCGGCTGCCCGATTTTGTCCCGGTTAAAGGGGCTTGCCCGCACGCACCTGCCCTTTTCGACGATGGAGGAGACCATCTTCCGCACCGTCGGCGCCTATCTCATCCAGCAGTTCCTGGTGCACAAAAACGGCGGCGAACCGGACTGGGAGCTGAAGGGCCTGTATCTCCTCTACGAGCAGCTTCAGGAAGTGAACCGGTGCTTCAAGGCGCGCATTGACGCGGCCTCCGAGCAGGACGCGAACATGAACGCCCTCGGCTCGCTCATCTACCTTGCGATGGGAGTTTCCTTCTCGCTGGAGGCGCAGTTGCAGGAAATTCAGCATCTGACGATCTCCCCGGCACCGTTAACTTAGTGGTCGGTCGGTAGCTGCCAACCAGCTCACGGCATGGCGGTCAGCCAACGCTCCCACCTCGGCGCAAACCACCGCTCACGATCCAGAGACAGCACGATCGCCGTCGAGCGACCGACAATCCTTTCCCGCGGCACGGGGCCAAACGAGCGTGAGTCGAGGCTGTTGTCCCGGTTGTCGCCGAGCATGAAGTAGTGGCCCGGCGGGACGGTTATCGGGCCGAAGCTCCGCTGTGCAGACAGTGCCGGCGTCGCCATGACGGGATGCCTGCGTTCCACCAAATGCTCGCTGGCGAACTCGTGAAGCGGCTGCTGCGCGGCGGGTATCGCGTTGATGGTGGCTGTGTCCAGCGCCGTGTAGTCCACGGCGCGGCCATTGAGGAGGAGGCGGTTGTCTCGCAGTTCAACCGTGTCACCCGGCAAGCCGATGACGCGCTTGATCAGGCGCGTTCCGTTCGCCGGCGAGAAGAACACGACCACTTCGCCCCGCTGCGGGTTGCTCCACTCGGCGAGGCGCCAGGTGGTGAACGGCACCTTGAGGTCGTAGGCCAGCTTGTTCACCCACACGCGGTCGCCCTCGAGAATGCTCGGCTTCATGGACCCGGTGGGAATGTCATTCCAATCCGCCAGTGCCGAGCGTAGCGCGGTGGTGACGAAGACAAGGATGAGACAGGGCTTGAGCCATTCCCGCCAGAGACGGCGGGCGGCGGGTTTCCATCGGGAGTTGTTCATGCGGCAGGTTGGAACGGCGCGGGGCGCGGACGTTCAAAATCCGCCGCCACCGGTCCGTTCAACTGTCCGCTGCGAACCAGCGGAGATGCTTGTTCACCTGAGCCTTGGCGGCGCTGCGATTGGCCTTCTCGCGGAACTCCGCCCGCACCTGCGTCAGTTCGCCGGCGTCGAGCCAGTTGCCACCGCATTGCGGACAGGAATCCATGTGCGTCCGCCGCTGCTGGTTGAAGTAGTGGCGCATCATGGGCACCGAACACTTGGGGCAATCGCGCTTCATGTCCGGGTCGAAGTGAACGGTGGGATCAATTGGGACGAGCAGCAAAGCTTCGTCCACTGGCTCGTGGGGCTCGTCAAAACGCTTCAGCTCGAAGTTGTCGAACCACAGCCCGCCGCAGCCGCCGTGGCAGGCGTCCACCTCGACGCCGTAAATGTGGATTTTTTTGAGCAAATGGCCGCAGGCAGGGCAGATCATGATCGTGGTCGAACGTAGGCGTGAACTGCCGGGCCGTCAACTTGCGGCCTTGCGCGGGCCTTCGACGCTGCGCATCGTCAGCTCATGCGCTCGCTGCTCACGTTCTGCGCCATCCTCGCGTCCCTGGGTCTCTGGGTGAAACCCGCCCCGGCCGCGCCGCGCCCGCCCAATGTGATCTTCATCATCGCCGACGACCTCGGCTATGGCGACCTGGGCTGTTACGGCCAGAAGCTCATCCGCACACCGCATCTCGACCGCATGGCTGCCGAGGGGTTGCGCCTTACCCACCATTACTCCGGCAACGCCGTCTGCGCGCCGTCGCGTTGCGTGCTGATGACCGGCAAACATCCCGGCCATGCGTTCATCCGGGACAACCGGCAGTTCAAGCCCGACGCGGAAGGCCAGTTCCCCATCCCGGCCGCCTCGGTCACGCTGGCGAAGCTCTTCCGGGATCGCGGCTACGCCACCGGCGGCTTCGGCAAGTGGGGCCTTGGCGGCCCGGGCACCTCCGGCGAACCGCTTCAACAGGGCTTCACCCGGTGGTTCGGTTACAACTGCCAGGCTGTTGCCCACAACTTCTACCCGACTTACTTGTGGGACGACGCCAAGCAGGTGCCCTTGAACAACGCGAAATTCTCCGCGCACGACACCCTTAAGCCCGGCGAAGACCCGAAAGACTCAAAGTCCTACGCCCGCTTTCAGGGCAAGGAGTATTCCGCCGACCTCATCGCCGAGCAGGCGCGCGCCTTCATCCGCGCGAACAAGGAGAAGCCGTTCTTCTGCTACGTGCCCACCACCGTGCCGCATCTCGCCCTGCAAGTGCCCGACGACTCGCTCGCCGAGTATCTCGGCAAATTCCCCGACCCGCCCTACGCGGGCGGGCGGGGCTACCTCCCGCACTTCAAGCCCCGCGCTGCCTATGCCGCGATGATCACCCGCATGGACAAGGAGATTGGCGCGATGATGAAACTCGTCGCCGACCTCGGCCTCGATGACAACACCATCTGGGTCTTCACCTCGGACAACGGCCCGCTGCACGGCCGCCATGAAGGCCTCGCCGGCACGGATGCGACGTTCTTCAACTCCAGCGGCGGGCTGCGTGACGGCAAGGGCACGCTCTGCGAGGGCGGCTTCCGCGTGCCTGGCATCGTGCGCTGGAAGGGGAAAATCGCGCCCGGCACCACCAGCGACCGCGTGACTGGTTTCGAGGACTGGATGCCGACCTTGATGGAGCTCACCGGCGCGGCAGCCGCCACGCCGAAGGACAGCGATGGCCTCAGCTTTGCGCCCACGCTCCTCGGCCTGAAGCAGCCTGAGCGCCCCTTCCTCTACCGCGAGTTCCCCGGTTACGGCGGTCAGCAATGTGTCCGCCTCGGCGATTGGAAGGGCCTCCGCCAAAACCTCAAACCCGCCCCCAATGCCAAGAAATCTCCCGACGTCGCGCTCCGGCTTTACAACCTCCGCACCGATCCGGCCGAGACCACCGACGTGGCTGCGCAGCATCCCGACGTAGTGAAGCAGATCACCGATATCATGCGCGCCCAGCACACGCCCTCGGCCGAGTTCCCGTTCCCTGCGCTGGATAAGCCTTAACCCAAGCCCACCCAGCTCCAACTCCGCGCCTTGACGTGGGGCGGGGCACCGCGTTTGCTACACACCGTTGAACTCAGCCCCCTCCACCCCCCGCCGCGCCTGGCTGGCCTTCACCTTGGTCGAGACCATGGTCGCCACGCTCATCATCGGCATCCTCGTGGCACTGCTCCTGCCGGCCATCATGAAGGCCAAGGCCAAGGGCTTTCAGACCTTTTGCAGCAACAACCTTCGCGGCGTCGGCATTGGCCTCATCAGCTACGCCGAATCTCACGATGGCAACTTCCCCCAGCAAATCCCCTTCACGCAGGGAGGCAGCGCACCCATCCCCACGAACGCCATCCTCCCCGGCGGCCTCATCGCCAACGACGTCCGGCCCTTCATCCTCGCTTCCAACTCCCTGGGCAGCGCCAAAATCCTCACCTGCCCCACCCATCGGGACATCCGGCCGCCCGCGAGCTTCGCCCAAGTGCGCGGCACCAACGTCAGCTACTTCACCAGCGTCCGGCCCCGGCGCGCGAACCACAACACCCTCCTCTCCGGCGACAACAGCATCACCTGGATCCAATCCGGCGGCTCCCCGCTGGGCTTCCGCCCCTACTGGACTTCCGACCGCCACGCGGGTGACGGCAATCTCCTCTTCACCGACGGCCGCGTGCAGAGCTACAAGAGCAACGACCTCGCGCAGGTCTTTTACACGGCAGCTCGCCCGGGACCGTAGACCGCCCTCCGCCTCCAGCCGGTGACCCTGAGCCCGATGGGCACCCGATCCCACCCACTCATGCAGATCAGAACCATGAGCGGAAAAGACCGGCCGAACTAAACGGCCAGCCGCCAGTCTCAACCGCCTCGCTTCGCAAGGTTAGGGTGACAAGACCCTACGCCAATACGTCCTTCACCACGTTCCCGAACACGTCCGTGAGCCGGTAGTCGCGGCCCGCGTGGCGGTAGGTCAGACGCGTGTGGTCGAATCCCAGCAGGTGCAGCATCGTGGCGTGGAAGTCATGCACATGGACGCCGTTGGTCGCAACCGCGTTGCCGTGCTCATCGCTCTCGCCGTAGCTGAAGCCGCCCTTCACGCCGCCGCCGGCCATCCAGCAGGTGAATGCCTGTGCGTGATGCTCGCGGCCCTTTGCGTCCTTGGCTGTGTTGAACGGGGTGCGGCCAAACTCCGTGGCCCAGACGACCAGCGTGTCTTTCAACATGTCGCGGCTCCTGAGGTCCTTCAGCAGTGCGGCCATCGGCTGGTCCACGTTCTTCGCGAGCGGGCCGTGCGCGGCCATGTCGCCGTGCGAGTCCCAGTTACCGGAGGCGCCGGTGTCAATCAGCTCGATGAACCGCACGCCGCGCTCCGCCAGCCGGCGCGCGATCAGGCACTGCCACGCGAAGCCCTTCGTGCTGCCGCGCGGCAGGCCGTAAAGCGCGAGCGTGGCGTCGGTTTCCTTCGCCAGGTCGAAGGCCTCCGGCGCGGCGGCCTGCATGCCGTGCGCGGTCTCGAAGGCCTTGATGCGCGCGGCGAGCTGCGGGTCGTTGCCGCGCTTGAGCAGGTGCTTCTGGTTGAAGGCTGCACCGAGTCCCAGCTCCATTTCCTGCAATTCCGGATCGGCCACGCGCCGGTGGATATTCGGCACGGGTTCCGCGCCGGGCACCACGCGCGTGCCCTGATGGCAGCCGGGCAGAAAATCCGCCGACCACACCTGCGCGCCGGCATACGGCAGCGCGGGCGCGATGACCATGAAGCTGGGCAGGTTCGCGTTTTCGGTGCCCAGGCCGTAGCTCACCCACGAGCCGACGCTGGGCCGCGTGAACGTGACCGAGCCGGTGTGGATGCCGAGCGTGGCCTGCGCGTGGTCCGCGTGGTCGTTGAACATCGAGCGGATGAGGCAGAGGTCGTCCGCGCACTCGGCGGTCTTCGTGAACATTTCGCTGATCCACAGGCCGGACTGGCCGCGCTGCTTAAATTCCCAGCCGGGCTTCTTGTAAAACTTCACCTCGCTCCGGTTGTTCAGCGCGAAGGCCTCGAGCATTTTCTTCGGCACTTCGTAAGGTTGGTTGTGGTCCGCGATGAGGCGCGGCTTGTAATCCCACGAATCCACATGCGACACGCCGCCGCTCATGTGCAGGAAGATGACGCGCTTGGCCTTCGGGGTGAAATGCGGCTGCTTCGGCGCGAGCGGGTCAACGGGCGCGACGGAAGTGGCGGCGCGTTTCGCATCGGCGGCGAGCAGGTCGGACACGATGCCGGGCAGCAGGAGCGAACTCCCGGCGAGCGAGCGGATGGCAGTGCGGCGGTTCACGGTGGATTTCAGCGTTCACTGCTCTGACGCGGCGGCGGCGTTTCGCTCGCAAACAAATTTGCGCACCTCGCTGAGGGCAGACCCGTGCCGGTCACGGAACCGTCCCGGCGTAGCTTACCCAGCCGCGCTGCGCGGCCCGCGTGCCTGCGCGCAGCGCGCGGACGGCCTCGACCGAGCGCAGGTCCACGCCCGCTGCGTGGCACAGGCTCGCGGCCTGCGCGGCGACCGCCTGGTCGTGACCGGCCAGCGCGGGGAACAGCTTCGCCGGGCTGGTGCCGTGGCGGGCCACGAGCTGCTCGGCGTAGCGGCGGGCGGAAGTGAACTTGCCATCGTCGTCGGCATCCACCCACACGGGGTTCGTCGCGCCGAGCACGCGCGGGGTGAAGTTCCTTGAGCTGGGCTGATACGGGCGCGGCGTTTCCCAAAATGGCGCGGTCACGCCCGGCCCGCTGGCGATCGCGACGAGGTGCGTGTCGTGCTTGAGGCGCGGCAGCTTGAAGACCACGCGCGCCCGCACCGCGCCCGGCACGGGGGGCAACGGTTGCTCTGCCAAGCGCACGCCGTTGGCGAACAGCTCCACGCGGTCCGCCTGCACCCACGGCGGCCCGAGCACGGTCACGACGGCCGTCGCGTTGCGCTGGCCGCGGAGCGCCAGGTCGCCCACGCCGAAGCGGTCGTTGACCGTGAGGTTTGCCAGCAGGCCGAAACTGACGAGTGCGCGGCCCTCGCGCAGGCTGCGACACGCGGCGGCCACGTCGAGCGCGGCGGGGTTGGTGTCCGCGCATTGCACATAGGTGCGCGCCTGGCCAAGGATAAATCGGCTCACGTCGTGCGTGTCGCTGGAGCCGAGCGCGGTGAGGCGATGGCCGTGGTTCAGCAACGCGAACCAGTCGCGGAACAGCAGCAGGATGTCCGACTGCATCGCGGCGGAGGTCACGACTTCGAGGCCGTCGAAGGCGAACGCCTGTCCGCGCAACGCCGCGCCGGAAACGGGGTTGAAGTTCGCCGGGCCGAGCGGCACGAAGCCGCTGTGCAGGTCGCGCGGGTGGTTGAGCGTGATGACCTGCACGCCGGTCGTGGCGCGGATGCCCGCGAGCAGCGCGGGCCAGTTCGTCACAGTGAAGTCCGGCGGCGCGCTGCCGGGCGCGATGGGGAAGGCGTTGAAATGGCCGGCCTTGGTTGTGACCTCGTTGCCGGGCACGGGCGTGAAGCGGTTGGTCAAGCCCGTGCGCCGCGCGGCCTCGGTGTAGTCCGCGTGGACATTGTGGTCGGTGGCCACAGCCAGCTCAATGCCTTCGCCCGCGATGGTGAGCATCCGCTCGTCCTCGGTCGCGTCGCCGTGCCGGCTCTTCGTGAACGTGTGGATGTGCGTGTCCGCCGCCACCCAGCCCGGCGTGGGCACGACGCGTTGGATCGCTAGCGCAACCGTCTGCGTCTGCCCGGCGACCAGCGTCACCGCCTGCGTGGCGACGCTGAACTCGAAACCGCGCGAAGCAAAGACGGTGTAGGTGCCGGGCAGCAGCCCGACCGTGGCCATGCCGTCGCGCGCGTAAAGCACGCCGGGCCGGGCGGCCAGCTCGGATTGGTTTGTCGTGCCGGGACGCAGCGCGGCGAGCGCGCCCTCGGCGTCCACAATGGTCAGACGGCAGGGCGTGCCGGCTTGCGCGTCCGCGTCGGTGACTTGCAGCCGCAGCGTCGCCTGCGTGAGCGTCGCGGCCAGCGGGGCGTCGGCCAGCCGGAACTCGCCCACCACGATGTCGTCCACCGCCGTCGGCGGCAGGATGGCGAGGGTGTTGGAGCCGTCGCGGAGCGCGCCCGGCGGCACGGGCAGTGCTTGGACGAGCGGGGTTTCCTGCGTGACGAGGCTGCCGAGGCGGCGGCCGTTGAGCTGCACCTGCCAGCCCTGCTTCACGTCGCGCTGGCGGAGCAGCAGGGTTTGCTCGGTGGGGTTGCGCTGGGCATCGAACCGGACTTCCAGCATCCGGCCATGCGGCCTTTTCCCGGCGAACTCCTGCCATTCGGGGAAGCCTTCCGTGCCGAGGTGGCAGCGCGTCGCATCCAGCAAGCGCGGTTCCGCGCCGGTGAGCGCGAGGCTGCCACCCGCCAGCGCGAGGCAGATGAGGTGGACGGCTACCGGACGGAGCATGGCACCAGCTTAGGAGCAACCCAGCAGGCGGGCAATGCACTTGCGCCTTAGCTGGCCACGGCTGGCATTGCCCGGCGTCCTAGGGACGTGGTTTGATGGCCGCGCTTTGAAGAACGCGCCTGAATTCCCGCCGCCACCCGTGTGGCAGCCACTGACTTTTGGCGGGGTCGCCGCCTTTGCGCGGGCGCGGTGGCCACGCCTGCTGCTGGTTCAGGCGGTGGTGGCGGTGGCGGTGATGGTGGCGGTGCTCATGGTGCTGGGCCGGGGATGGTTTCCGGTGGTCACGGACGCGGTGCGGGCACTGACGGATTTCGGTGCGGTGCGCGCCGGGCGCCTGGCGTGGCCGAAGACCGAGGCCGTGATGCTGGCCGAGAACCGGTTTCTTGGGCTGGCATTGGATCTGGAGGAAACGGGGGCAGCTGGCCAAATCGCGGACCTGCAGGTGGAGTTTGGCCGCGAGCGGATCAAGGTGGTGTCGCTGCTGGGCTATGTGGCACTGCCGTATCCGGTGGGCGTGGAGATTGAGTTGAGCCGGCAGGTGCTGGATCCGTGGTGGAACGCTTGGCGGCCGGCGTTCTGGTTCGTCGGCGGGCTCGGGGTGTTGGCTTGGCTGGCTGCGAGCTGGGGCATGCTGGCGACGCTTTATGCCGTGCCAGTCTGGGTGCTGGCGCGGTTGGCCGGGCGGTTGGCCTCGGCAGGGAAGTGTTGGCGGTTGGCGGCGGCGGCGCTGCTGCCGGGCGCGCTGTGGATGGGCGGGGCGATCCTGCTGTATGCGGCGGAGCAGCTGTCGCTGGCCGGATTGGGCCTCGCGTTCGGGGTGCACGTGGTAATCGGCTGGGTTTATTTGGTCGGCGCGCCGTTCTGCCTGCCGCGTCAGGGCGAACCTCCGGTGACAGCTGGCGCGAACCCGTTTACGCCGGCTCCGCCCGAGGATAAGGCGGAGCCGCCGCCGCCCGAACCAGCGGGCGAAAATCCGTTCCAAGGCGGGCCGCGCGCATGAGTGAGGTTGCGCCCCTGCGGTGTTTCGCTACGCTGCGCGCCATGATTCTTCCGGCGTGCCGACGCCTCGTTCCCGGCCTGCTCCTGCTGCTGTGCGCGGCCGGCTGCATTCCGACGCGGGACATCGGTGCGGACGAGGAGCGCGAGCCGCATTTCCTGCGCGCCCAAGAGCTGGCCCGGGCGCAGGATTTCCGGGCTGCGGCCGAGGCGCTCGAACGGGCGTTGGAGGCCAACCCGCGCTCCGCAGCGGCGCACTTCGAGCTGGGCCTACTTCACGAAACGCGGCTCAACGAGCCGGCGTCGGCCGTCTTCCACTTCGAGCGTTTTCTCAAGCTGCGGCCCACTTCGGACAAAGCCGACGTTGCCCGGCAGCGCGCAACCAACTGCAAGATGGAGCTGGCCAAGTCGTTCCTCCTTGTGCCCACCGCGCCCTCCGTGCAGCGCGAAATGGACAAGCTCCGCGCTGAGATCGAGCGGTTGGGCTTGGACAACAACCAGCTGCGCCGTCATGTCGAATTGCTCAACGCCCAAGCCGCCGCCCGCGGCGTTACCGCCCCCGTCGCCCCGCCGGTCGTCACCGCGGGCAAAGCGCCGGCTGCTCCTGCTCCGCCGGTCGCCACTCCGCCGACTGCGGTGGCTGCCAAACCCGCCGAGCCGGCTCCGGCCATGGCTCCGGCTGCCGCCTCCCGCTCGCACTCGGTCAAGCCGGGCGAAATACCCGAGACCATCGCGCGGCGCTACGGGGTCAAGGTGGAAGCCCTGCTGGCGGCCAATCCCGGGCTGGACGCCAAGCGGCTCAAAATTGGCCAGACCCTCAACATCCCCGCCCCCTGAGCCATGGGCATGAGCCGCGTCGCCTTCCTCGCTATCACCGCGTTCTTCCTCACGATGAACGTGCTGCTGTGGCGTTCCGAGTTCCGCGCGCAGGGCGAAGGCGCACCGGTGCCGCTGGCCGGGGTGTGGGAGCGCATCCTCCGCGCCCCGGATGACTCGGATTTGGAGATCTTCCACCACCGGAAAAAGATCGGCCACCTGCGCTGGGCTGCGAATGCCGGCGAATCCACCACGACCAACGCCCTCGCCGCGAACGATGATTTGCAGGAAGGCATGGTGCGCAAGGTGGCGGGTTACACCATTGATATCCTCGACGGCCGGCTCGACCTGGGCGAGGACCGCAAGCGCATCCGGTTCACGATGAACACCACGTTCAGCACGAACCACCAGTGGCAGACCTTCAACCTCCAGTTCATCCAGCGTCCGGCGACGATCGAGGTGAACGCTTCGGCCACCAACGAGACGCTGACGCTGGCCTACCGCCAGGGTGAGGACGCGGTGACCCGCACGGTGACTTTCGCGCAGTTGCGGGATCCTGCGAGGCTCTTGCAGGAAGTGGCCGGACCCGTGCCGCTGGGCCTGCTCACTGGCGGGCTTCTCGGCGGCCTGGGCGGCGGCGCTGGCGGCGCAGAGCTGACCGCGGTGCCCGCACTGCAAAAACTTTCCCTCGGCCTCCAATGGGAAGCCCGGCAGGACTGGCTCAAGGTGGGCAGTGCCAAGCTTCGCTGCTACCGCCTGCACACCCGCCTGTTGGAGAGACACCAGGCGGTCGTTTTCGTCAGCCGCGTGGGCGAGATCCTCCGCGTCGAGCTGCCCGACGGTTACGTGCTGCAAAACACCCGGATGCTGCTGCTGTGACTCATTCTTCTCCTCCAGCTCCTAATCTTGATCCTAATCCCAATGCTATCCGGGCCTTGCTGGCTGCGGCGAAGCGAGCAGGATCAGGATGGGGATCAAGAGCAGTAAACGCGACGACATGATCGAACTGCGCAACCTTACCAAGCGTTTCGGCGAGCTGACCGCCGTCAACGACGTCACGCTCACCGTCAACCGCGGCGAGTTCTTCGCCGTGCTCGGGCCCAACGCCGCAGGCAAGACGACCACGATCAAGATGATCACCGGTCTCATCAAGCCAACCAGCGGCACCGTGCGGGTGGCGGATTTCGACGTGCAGGCCGAGCCGCTGGAGGTCCGGCGCCGGCTGGCCTATGTGCCGGACTTTCCCTTCCTCTACGAGAAGCTCACGCCGTGGGAGTTCATGCGGTTCATCGGCCAGCTTTTCCAGATGGCCGATGATCGCATCGAGGCTGCGGCGCGGACGCTGATCCCGCGCTTCAACCTGGAGCCCTACCTGCGCAAGCCCATCGAAGGCCTTTCGCACGGCACCCGCCAGCGCGTTGCCATCGCCGCCGCGCTGCTGCACGACCCGGAGGTCTTCGTCATCGATGAGCCGATGGTTGGTTTGGACCCGCACCACGCGCGCGTGGTGAAGGACATTCTCAAGGAGCGTTCGCGCACGGGCATGACGGTGTTCCTCTCGACGCACCAGTTGAGCGTGGCGGAGGAAATGGCTGACCGCATCGGCATCATCCATCAGGGAAGGTTCGTCGCCGTGGGCACGAGCGAGGAGTTGCGGCGGCAGAGCGGATCCGACGGCGTGCTGGAGCACTCGTTCCTTGCCCTGACGCGGCAGGAGGCAAACCTCAGCGAGGAGCACGCGGCGAGCACTAAAAGGGCGTGACCCCGCCGGGGCACTCTCCTAGCTTCCGCGCCATGCCAACCTGGCGGGAGCGCGCGGACAAATATTGCGGCCACGGCATTTTGCTGCTGGTCGTGGCGCTGCTGGTCATCGGGCCGCTGCTGCTGGGCGGGGCGCATGTTGAATTCTTCGCGGTGATGGCCGGCTTGGGCGTGGCGGCGCTGCTCTTGTGGGTGGTGCGGCTGGGGGTGGCATCGGAGCCGACGGTGTTCTGGCCGCCGGTGGCCTGGGCGGTGGTGGCGGCGCTAGCGTATGCCCTGGTGCGCGGTCAGTTCGCCGTGCTGGAATACACCGCGCTCGGAGAGCTGCTGCGATATGCCTTGTATGCAGCGGTCTTTTTCGTGGTGCTCAACAACCTTGGCCATCGCCAAGCCGCGGGCTGGGTCACCGGGGCACTGCTGGCGATTGCGGCCTTCGCTTCGTTGTATGCCATTTTCCAGGCGCTGACCAAGTCCTCGCAGGTGTGGCACTTTGCCCGGGCCGAGCAATATATCGGGCGCGGCTCCGGACCTTACATTTGCCCCAATCACCTTGCCGGCCTGTTGGAACTCGCCCTGCCGCTGGGGCTGGCCCACTTGTTTCTTGGCCGGGTGGGACACCTGTCGCGGATCGTCATCGGCTACTCTGTGTTGGTGATCGTGGCCGGGTTGGCTGCCACGCAATCCCGTGGCGGTTGGGTGGCCACAGCGCTGGCCCTGCTGGTGTTGTTTGCGGTGCTGCTCCGGCAGCGTGGGCATCGGATTCCGGCGATGATCCTGTTGGTGCTGCTGGCGGGTGCGGCAGTGTGGTTCGTTCTTGAAATGCGGGCATCCTCGGAGCGGATTCGTCAGGCGCTGGGCGATCAGAAGCTCAACGACATCAGACTTCATATTTGGCCGGTTGCCACGCGCATCTGGCAGGAGCACTTCTGGTGGGGCACCGGGCCGGGGCACTTCGACCCGATTTTTCGCCTGTTCCGCAACCCGCACGTGCAGGCGCGTCCTGAACGGGCGCACAATGACTATCTGAACCTGCTCGCGGACTTTGGCCTGGCGGGGATGATCCTGGCGTTGGTCCTGCTGGGACTGCTGGCGTGGACCGTCTTCCGGGTGTGGCCGCACGTGCAGCGTGACGGCGATGATTTCCGGGCGCGCCAGAGCAACCGCGCGGCGTTCGTGCTCGGTGCCGGCACGGGCCTGCTGGCACTGCTGCTGCACGCCTTCGTGGACTTCAACTTCCACATGCCGGCCAATGCGGTGGCGTTCACCACCCTTGCCGCGCTGCTGGCGGCGCACCTGCGGCACGCACCCGGAGATTACCGCGTGTCCTTGAGTCTGCCGGGACGTTTGGTGGTGATGTCCGCGGGCCTGATTGCGGCGGTGGCACTGGGGCACGCCGCGGCCCGGCGGGGGTGGGAAGACCATTTGCTGCGCCGCGCGAACGACTCCCGCACAAACCGTGGCGAACAGCTTGCGCTGCTTCACCGAGCGGTTGCGCTGGAGCCGACGAACCCGGAGACCCACTTTGCCATCGGTGAAATCCTGCGCGTGACGGCTTGGGAAATGCCGCCCGGACAGCAGGACGGGGTGCGGGATGCGATGCCGTGGTTCGAACGTGCCTGGCAGATTAATCCCTACGATGCCTACTCCCACCTCCGCTACGGAATGTGCCTCGATTTGCTCGGCGAGCGCGAACGGGCTCTGCGCCACTTCATGCGGGCGCTGGAGCTGGATCCGGTCGGGGCATTCACCCTCGCGCACGTCGGCTGGCACTACATGCAGCTGGAAGACTGGGCCAACGCCCGCAAATACCTCCGCCGCGCCGCCGAGATGCCCGCGACGGACTACACGATTCCCAACACTTACCTGCCTGTGGTGGAGGAACGGCTTGCCGAAGAGCAGCAGCGGGCGAAGGCGAAGCAGCCGTAAAGCGCGTCAGTGCCCGCCCGCGAGCCTCGCATGCCCGCGCCGTAGCAGGGCTTCCGTGTCCTTCCAGCCGAGGCATGCATCCGTGATGGAAACGCCATAGCGCAGCTGTTTCAGGTCCGCCGCCAACGGCTGGCTGCCTTCCTCCAGGTTGCTTTCCAGCATCACGCCGATGACCGACGGGCTGCCCGCCATGCGCTGCTCGATGATGTGCTCCCACACCGTCTGCTGGCGGGTGTGCTTCTTGCCCGAGTTCGCGTGGCTGCAGTCCACGATCAAGGCCCCCGGAAGGCCTGCGTCCTGCAGTTGCTGCACGGCTTCGGCGATGCTCCGCTCGTCGTAGTTGGGCGCGTGCTTGCCGCCGCGCATGACCACATGGCCCCACTGGTTTCCTGTGGTTTGAATGATGCAGGTGCGACCATCGGGATCGATGCCCAGAAAACTGTGCGCGTGGCGCGCGGCCTTCATGGCGTTGACGGCGGTTTCCAAGCTGCCGTCGGTGCCGTTCTTGAAGCCCACGGGCATGGACAGCCCGCTGGCCATCTCGCGGTGCGTTTGCGATTCCGTGGTGCGTGCGCCGACCGCCGCCCAGCTCACGAGGTCGGCAAGGTATTGCGGCACCACGGGGTCGAGGAACTCGGTGCCGGCCGGCATCCCAAGGCCGACAATGTCCAGCAGCAGCTTGCGGCCGACCTTCAAGCCCGCCTCGATATCACATGAGCCGTCCAGATGCGGATCGTTGATCAGCCCCTTCCAGCCGAGGATGGTGCGCGGCTTCTCGAAATACACGCGCATCACAATCTCCATCCGGTCGGCCAACTGCTCCCGCAGCGGCATCAGGTGCCGCGCATAGTCCACCGCCGCCACCGGGTCGTGGATCGAGCAGGGGCCGACGATGACCAGCAGCCGGGGATCCTTGCGGTCGAGAATGTTCTGCACCGCGTGCCGGCCGGCGACGACGGTCTTTGCCACCTCCGGCGTAAGCGGGAGTGAATCGGCCAGCAGCCGCGGGGTGATGATGGGCCGCGTGGCCTGAATGTGCCAGTTGTGCGTGCTCTGCATGTAAAGCCCCAGCCGGCGCAACCCGCCGAGAGGGGCAGGGACTGTGCCGGAACCAGCCGACCGCCGGCAAGCGGGGATTCGACCGCCGGCCAACCCCCGTGCCGGATATCCGGGGGTCAGCTTTTCACCTGCGCGAGCGCGTGGGTGAGGTAGGGCAGGAGCTGCTTCTTGCGGGAGACGACGCCATCAAGCTGGTAGATGCCGGGTTCGAGCTTGGGGTAGTCCACCTGATCCATGAAGGCTTTCGCGCCGGCCAGCAGGAGCAGGGAGCTTTGCAGCACGACGTCGGTCACCAGCAGCGCGGCGAAGAAATAGCCCTTCTGCTCACGGTGCTCCTCCAGCGCGGCGAGCACCTCGGACTTGCGCTTCCAGAACTGGTCGAAGCCGAGTTCCTCGATCTGCGCGACGCTGAAGGCGCGGCCGTTTTCCAGGTATTCCTTGCAGTCCGTGGTGATGGCCTGGGCGGCGGGCTTGGTGGTGAGGAGGGAACCCGAGGCAAACAGTTTCTCGGTGAACTGGGTGGCATTGACGCCGGAAATCTGCTCGAGCTTGCCGAGAATCTCCGCGTCGCGGGCGGTCGTGGTGGGCGAAGTAAGGTTCAGCGTGTCGGAGACCAGGCCCGCCAGCAGGAGCCCCGCGATGCTGGGCGGCAGCTCGACGCCGTAGCGGAAAAAACAGTCCGCCACGATGGTGCTGGTGGAGCCGACGGGTTCGTTGCGGAAGAGGATGGGCTGCTGCGTGGTCAGCGCGCCGATGCGGTGGTGGTCAATGATCTCGAGGATTTCCACCTGGTCCGCGCCGGTCACGGCCTGCGACAGCTCGTTGTGGTCCACGAGGATGAGCTTGCGGTCCACGCGCTTGAGGAAGTCGGACTTGGACAGGATGCCGACGGTGCGGCCCGACTGGTCCACGACGGGGAAGGCCTGGAAGGCCGACGCGGTGGCGACGGGCTGCACCTGCGCGAGGGATTCGTCCTCGCGGAAGGTGAGGAAGTGCTCGTGTAGCATGTGGCTGACGGGAATCGCGCCGCGGCAGAGCATCGACGTGGTGGCGGAATCGTGTGGTGAAAGGATCAGGCTGACCTCGTTTTTTTTTGCGGCCTCGATCGTCTTTGCCTCCACCTGCAGGCCGCCAGTCACAATGATGACGCGCACCCGCTCACGGATGGCGAGGTTTTGGATGTCCCAGCGGTCGCCGACCACGACGATCAGCTTCTCGCGTGGGTAGCTGGAGAGCCGTTCCGAAAAAGACTCCAGGCTCATCGCCCCGACCATCAGCACGAGATCCTCCTCACGGTCCGGGTCGACGGAGAAGAGGAGCTTGCCCTCGAGCGTGCGGGCGAGATTCCGGATGGTGGACAGCACGCGCCGGGAGTCGAAGAGGCGGTTTCCTGCGGGGAAGAAAAACTTGCTCAGCTTGAACAGGGAAAGCAGGCCGCGGCAGGAGCGGTCCTCATTAAGCACGGGCAGCACGCGGATGTTGCGCTCGTCCATGATGCCCAGTGCCTCTGATACGGACGCGGTGGGCGGCACGGCGATGACGTTGGCCTGCATCACATCGCGCACCTTGGGGGATACGTCGGCGACGAAGCGGGGCGGCGGGACCAGGAATGATTTCAGGACGAAGTCAATCCGGTCGTTCGTGTCGCCGCAGCGGGCGGCCTCCACATTGCGCATTCCGGTGCGGCGCTTGAATTCCGCGTAGCCGATGGCTGAACAGATGGCGTCGGTGTCGGGGTTCCGGTGGCCGATGACGAGGATGTCGCTCATGTGTGCCGCACGCGGGGCGCGCGGGTGGGATTGCAATAACCGCAGTTGCGGCGCGTCGCAATCCTGAATGCGGCCGAGCGAGCGTCACGGGCGGCGCAGGTGTGCCGCCCCGGCCCGCCGGCCGCTGGCACAAGTGGTCACGGGTGGGCCAAAAACGGGCGATTTCCCGCCAAGTTCGCGGGCGTAGGCTTGGCATCTCCGCTGCATGTTGACACGCATGAACATGGACCGATTCACCACCAAGGCGCAGCAGGCGCTGCAGGACGCACAGCGGCTCGCGCACGGCTACGAACATCAGGAGCTGGACGGCGAGCACGTGCTGCTCGCGCTTGTCGAGCAGGGCGAGAGCCTCGTGCCGCTTGTGCTCCAAAAGCTCGGCGTCGCGCTGCCCGCGCTGAAGGCGGACTTGGAGAAGGAGCTGACGCGCCGTCACAAGGTGCAGGGCACGAGTTCGAGCGATGTTTTCCTCGGCCAGAACTTGAAGAAGGCCCTCGATGCCGCCGATGCCGAGGCGCGCAAGCTGAAGGATGAATTCGTCTCCGCCGAACACTTGCTGCTCGGGCTGGTCGCGGAGGGTGGTGAGCCGCTGAAGAAGTTGTTCAAGCAGCACAAGGTCACGCGTGACGCTCTGCTCAAGGCGCTCGCCGACTTGCGCGGCAACCAACGCGTCACCGACCAGAACCCGGAGGACAAATTCCAGACGCTCGAAAAATACGGCAAGGACCTCACCGCGCTCGCGCGACAGGGGAAGATTGACCCCGTCATCGGCCGCGACGACGAAATCCGCCGCGTGATGCAGGTGCTCACGCGCCGCACGAAGAACAACCCCGTGCTCATCGGCGAGCCGGGCGTGGGCAAGACCGCCATCGTCGAGGGACTCGCCAAGCGCATCGTGGACGGCGACGTGCCGGAGTCGCTCAAGAACAAGCGCGTCGTGGCGATGGACCTCGGCGCGATGATTGCCGGCGCGAAGTATCGCGGCGAGTTCGAGGACCGGCTCAAGGCGTTCCTCAAGGAAGTCACGTCCGCCGAGGGCCGCATCATCCTCTTCATTGACGAGCTGCACACCATCGTCGGCGCGGGCAAGGCCGAGGGCGCGGTGGACGCGGGCAATTTGCTCAAGCCCCAGCTCGCGCGCGGCGAACTGCGCTGCGTGGGCGCGACGACGCTCGACGAGTATCGCAAGCACATCGAGAAGGACCCCGCGCTGGAGCGGCGGTTCCAGCCGGTGTTCGTCGCGGAACCGAGCGTCGAGAGCACCATCGCGATTCTGCGCGGGCTGAAGGAGCGCTACGAAGTCCACCACGGCGTCCGCATTCAGGACACGGCGCTCGTGGCGGCGGCGACCTTGAGCCACCGCTACATCGCGGACCGTTTCCTCCCCGACAAGGCGGTGGACCTCGTGGACGAATCGGCGTCGCGGCTGAAGATGGAGTTGGATTCCAAGCCCACGGACATTGACAAGCTGGACCGCGCGATTCTCCAACTGGAAATCGAGCGCACATCGCTTGCAAAGGAGAAGGACGACGCCAGCAAGGAGCGGCTGAAGAAACTCGAAGCCGAGCTGGCGAACTTGAAGGAACGCTCCGGCGCGCTCACCGCGCAGTGGCAGAACGAGAAGGCCGCCATCAACGCCGTGAGCGTGATTCAGGCCCAGATCGACGCGGCGAAGACTGAGCTGGAGCAGGCGCAGCGCAAAGGCAATTTGCAGAAGTCGGCGGAAATCCAATACGGCAAGCTGCCGGAGCTGGAGAAGAAGCTCACGAGCGTCGCGAAGAAGTCCGACGCGGCGAAGAACACTTTGCTCCGCCAGGAAGTCACCGAGGAGGACATCGCGAAAGTCGTGTCCACCTGGACGGGCGTTCCGGTGACGAAGATGCTCGAAGGTGAGCGGCAGAAGCTCGTGAAGATGGAGGAGCGGCTCGCCGCGCGGGTCGTCGGCCAGCGCGAGGCGGTGAAGGCCGTGAGTAACTCCGTGCGCCGCGCCCGCAGCGGCCTGCAAGACCCGAACCGGCCCGTCGGCTCGTTCATCTTCCTCGGCCCGACCGGTGTGGGCAAAACCGAGCTGGCCCGCGCGCTCGCGGAGTTCCTCTTCGATGACGAGCAGGCGATGGTGCGGATTGACATGTCGGAATACATGGAGAAGCACACCGTCGCGCGGCTCATCGGCGCGCCGCCGGGCTACGTGGGCTACGAGGAAGGCGGGCAACTCAGCGAGGCCGTGCGCCGCCGGCCTTACGCGGTGGTGTTGTTCGACGAAATCGAAAAAGCCCACCACGACGTGTTCAATGTGCTGCTGCAAGTCCTCGACGACGGCCGCCTCACCGACGGCCAGGGGCGCACCGTGGACTTCAAGAACACGGTCATCATCATGACCAGCAACATCGGCTCGCCGATCATCCAAGAGTATTTCCTCGACGGAAAGACGACCCTCGGCGCGCGCTCCGCGATGGAGGACAAGGTGATGGCCGAGCTGAAGCGGCACTTCCGTCCCGAGTTCCTCAACCGCGTGGATAGCACCATCATCTTCCACAGTCTCGACGAGGACGAGCTGGCGCAGGTCGTGGACATCCAGCTCACGCGGTTGGAGAAACGCCTCGCGCAACAGCACCTCACGCTCGACGTGGACAAGTCCGCGCGGAAGCTCATCGCGAAGGAAGGTTACGACCCGCAGTTTGGCGCGCGCCCGCTCAAGCGCGCCGTGCAGGAGCATCTGCTCGACCCGCTCGCCACGAAGCTGCTCGAAGGCGAGTTCAAGCCGGGAGACAAGATCAAGGTCAGCGCGGACGGCGATCGGCTGGACTTCAAGGCGAAGTAAGCGCGCCGCTTGCTCCCGGCCGCGGCCCGTCGCATAGTCCGCCCATGA
>Ga0172367_10000487_pt1 | contig 61194 bp, 44 predicted proteins | sample Lak10m_FD_114542 | JGI IMG/M metagenome (GOLD analysis project Ga0172367, IMG submission 114542) | Freshwater microbial communities from Kabuno Bay, South-Kivu, Congo - kab_022012_10m | ecosystem: Environmental > Aquatic > Freshwater > Lake | place: Democratic Republic of the Congo: South-Kivu... | reverse complement strand
TTTTATATCTATTGAGCAGGTTGCTTGCAATATCACCAATACTGGTTGATATATCTCGCAATGTAACTCGTGCTGTTTCCGGTATATCATTTTCAAAAACATTGATAATCATTTTCAAACTTGAAAGTGGTGAGCGAATATCATGCACCACTTGGTTAGCAAGTGTTTTAAATTTCTTTTGTTCTTCGAGCTGGATTTGTTGTAGTAACTCGCTTTCATGTTTTAAACGTTCGGCTTCTTTTTGTACGGTAATATCGATCGAAATCCCAATAACGCCAATAATATTATTTTTATCGTCACGCAATGGGGCTTTGTAAGCAATAAAATATTTAATTTCACCAGTTGTGATATCTTTAATCGACTCTTCTTGACTAAGCGGTTGCCCAGTTTTAATTACTTCAATATTGGATCTAACAATATTATCTGCAATATCGTGCGGGTAGTACTCGTAAGGAGTTTTACCAATAAAATCGCTTACAGTTTTTCCACCAATCATTTTGGCAATAAATTCATTACCTCCTAAAACTACACTGTTAACATCAAACCAATAAAGTGGTACTTGAATGGCATTGGCAATATCAGCAAGATATTTCAATATTTCTTCTCTGTTTCTCCCGCTGCAGTATTGAGTCAAAATTGATAAAACTGTTTCTGGGGATTGAACATTTCGAGTAATTTGATCAAGAATTTTTCTTAATTTTAGTTGTTCTTCGAGTTTTATTTGTTTTATCTCGTTTTCAAGTTCTAAGCGCTCGGCTTCTTTGCGATCAGTGATTTCTACTGTCGTACATATTATTCCAAGAACGGTTTGGTCATCATCATCTATCAACGGAGCTCTTGTAGTAAGAAAATACTTCGTTTTTTCTGTTGTAACATCAACTATTGATTCTTCAGTTTCAATTGCTTTTTTTTCTTGTATTACTTTCTTTATATTATTCATCATAACATCAGCAATGTCTTTCGGATAAAAATCATATGCATCTTTACCTACAATAATATTCTGTTTTGAAGATATCCCCATAGCACGCAGACCAGCATCATTACACCACAATATAGCGCCACTAGTACTCAACCATGTTAGAGGTATGGGTGTTAATTGTGCAAATTTTTCAAATTCAATAAACAATTTTACATTATTTTTCATAGCTCAACTCCTGTTTATTATAATAGTATGGTTTATTGTCTCAAACGTATCAGCCCTTCAATGTAAAGAACTATATTATTCTATGTGCATAATTTCATAACGCCAAAATAATCACATAATGTTTTTTCATCAATTAGAGGCCAATCAAAATTAAGCCGCCTCAAAATATGACGCGTTTTGTTTTGTAATACTTCAACAGAAACCACATTTTTCTCTTCCACCCAATCTAGCCAACCCTGATGCAATAAAAATTTTACTGCTAAATCATGATACAACTTATTCTTTATATGGTGAGAAACTTGATTAATAAACGCCTCTAACGACAACACATTAAAATCTTTATTTTTTAAAACAGAAGTCATATCAAATAAATATGGATTAAAAATATGATGCGTTTTATTGCTTAAAACTTTTTTATCAAAAATTTTTATTATTGCACTTGCTGTTAAATCTGTCTGTGATATTTCAATGGTATTAATAGCTTCAGTGCTACATTTTGCAACAAACAAATATTTTAACCAGTTATAAAATGCGTTATCTTCTATATTTTCTTGTGCGCGATAATTTTTTGATATAAAAGCTAAATTTCCAACTCGATAAACGTTACACTTCAATCCCAAATGCTGATATTTAGCTATTTGATGTTCCCCTAATAATTTCGTCTGCACATATACATTATTAAACACTTCTGTGGTAATTGGTAAATCATCTTCAGTACATTGAGTTACCATACCATTTGCTATAGACATGCATTTTAGTACCCCAGTTGTAGAAATATAGTGAAAATCTTTTAAAGATGTTTCTTTGGAAAATTCAAGCAAATTGATAGTTGCTATAACGTTAGCAGAATAAAATTTGTTGTATTCTCCGTAATGTTTTACTAATGCTGCCGCATGAATCACGCTATCTATTTTGGTTGTTAAATTATGATATTCTTCTGGCGATAATCCTAAATTTTTTTGTTCTATATCCGACGTAAATATGAATATCCTCTTATCTACACTATCATCTAAAGCTTCTTCAAAATAAAATTGATATTTTTTGCTTACTCTATCGATAGCTACAGCTCGAGAAATTGCACGCACCAGTAAATAAATGTTGTAATTTGTTTGCGTCAATAATTGATTTAGAATGTTGCATCCTAAATATCCTGTAGCACCCGTTAACAAAACATTATGAATAGGTTTTTTCAAAGATATATCTAGCTTAGATTGCCCCTCTATTGATTTTATATAAGTATCTAATTCTTGTTCTCGTTTTTTATTTGCATTGGTGCAGTTATTACTATCTTGTTTTTTTCGATATGCAGTTTTAATTTGTTCTAATTTGTGTTGTAAAAAATCCTTACCAAATAATGAGCGCTCTGCAAGTCTCCTTGGAGTTCGTAAATCAAAAATATCAGCAACTTTAACGTTAAAATTTGCTTGAAGTATAGATGCGAGTTTTATCGCTAATATCGAATTTCCACCAAGCAGAAAAAAATCATCATTTGCTCCTATTTTTTTAAGGCTTAAAATATTTGCAAATGTTTCACAAATTAATTTTTCTTGCTTATTTTTTGGATGTACATAATTATCTTTATTGATAAATTTTGGTTTTGGCAATGATTTTCTGTCTAATTTTCCATTTCTTGTAAGTGGCAATTTTTTTATTCGTATAAAAGCATCTGGAATCATATAACAAGGTAATTGCCTGGTTATATATTCTTTTATCTTCTGCTCATCTAACTTTTTGTCGGTAATATAATAAGCAATCAAATACTTATTATGCGATTCTTCATTTACAATGGCTATTGCTTGATTAATTCCGGGATAACTAGTTAGTTTTTTTTCTATTTCTCCCAGTTCTATTCTATAACCACGTACCTTTACTTGGGAATCATTACGACCTATAAATTCTAAATCCCCATCGGAAAGCATTCTTACCAAATCACCACTTTTATATAATTTATTATTTTTATTTTGTATCTTCTCCGTTGCAGTTTGAAATGGATTATGAACAAATTTTTCAGATGTCAAGCTGGAATTATTAAGATAACCACGCGCCAATCCTTCGCCGCCTATCATAAGCTCGCCAACCGCACCGATAGGCAATATATTTAAATTAGCGTTCGTAACATAGCATTTAACATTGCTTATTGGTTTGCCGATATTTGTATATGCATCATTCGTTTTATAGCAATGTAGTGTTGTACATACGGTGGATTCTGTAGGACCATATTGGTTTATGATTTTAATTTTTTCGTATAATTTGCCTTTGTATACCTCACCACCAACAATCATCACTCTTAATTTTGTTGTGCTAAGATCATAATTTAAGGAAAATTCTGTTGCTATGGCAGCGCTTAATACTATGAAAGATATATTATTTTTAACTATAAATTGATACAAATCATCTATATTGATTCTCAAATTATCATCTACCATATGTAACAAATTACCATTTAATAAAGCAGGATAGACCTCAGCATTTATTGCATCAAATGAATAATTAATACAACTTACTGCAATATCTTCTTTTGCGATAAATTGAGAAACATAATGAACAAAATTGGCCAAACTTTTATGCTCGATCATCACTCCTTTAGGGTCTGCAGTCGTACCAGATGTATAAATAACGTAAGCTATATTGTTACTAGCAACCAATGTTAGCGGATTAAAAGTTTTTTGATTTGAAAGGTTAGACTGCATTTCTTCGCTATCTGTAGCTATTAGATCAATCGTAGTAAAATTTTGATCAATAAGTCGTTGTAACTTTTTCACATACTTTTTATTAGTTAATATTATTTTAGTGTTAGTATCCTTTAAAATATAACTTATTCTATTATCTGGATAATTTATATCTATCGGAACATAAGCAGCGCCAGATTTTAAAACCCCAAGCATTGCAACCAATAACCATTCGTCTCTATCCAAGTGCAGCACTATTAGATCATCGGGATTAATAACATAACTTTGCCATAAATAATTTGCCAGCCTATTAGATGCTTCGTTCAGTTCCCTGAACGTCATCTTTTTATTTCCACACGTTAATGCAACACTATTTGGATTCGTTGACGCCTGTTCCTCAAAAATTTTATGTACAATTTTGCTACCAGCATAATCTTTCTCGGTTTTATTGTAGTCTATTACGATGCGCTGATATTCTTCAGGACGTAGATAGTTTAAAAACTTCTTAGATGGGTCTGCGATTTGTTCTATAAAAAAAAGTAACTTATTCAATAATAGTGAAATTATTTCCTGACTAAATAATTCTCCAGCGTATTGCAACCTTACCATCAAAGCTTGTTCTTTTTCATATGCAATCAACACCAGTGGATAATCTGCTTTAGCAACTTCTCGCATATTTTCGTATTTTATTGTTGCTGCATGCTTCGACGGTGGATAATTTTCATATACTAATAAACTATCAAATAACCGTTTACCCTTTGACTGTAAATCAACTAAATTTACATTACTTTTGTCATTTGCATCGTTAATTAACTTTTGCATATCTTTGATCTGACATACAAAACTTAATTCATCATTGTGTACAAATACCAATGGCAATGTATTTATAAATAAACCCACTGTGTTTTCAATATTGTCGATAGGAATATTTCTTCCCGAAACTACTGTTCCAACTACAGTAGTATTACTAGCGCCGTATATATGTAAAATCTTATGCCATACGTACTGTATTACTGCATTAATAGTTACTGAATTTATTTGACAAACATTTTTCAACATAAAAAATATTTGCCCTGTTACTTTTACATATTGCTCTTGTAGTTGCTCTACTTGGCTATAATTTTTTATATCTAAATTTTGAGCTGATGACTTTAATAAGAATCTTAAATCAATTTCTTCTTGTATTTTTTTTGTTTGATTGTTCCAATACTTCTGATGTTTGTTTTTTTGTTCTTGTAAATACTTTTGTGCTTTTCTATAAGTAATATCTTCGGATATTTGTGGTTGGTAGTTTTGCAGTAATTGCAAATAAACTTCATGCATATTATCAATCAATACAGAACAACTCCAACCATCCAAAATTATATGATGTACACTGCACATGCACGTGTAATTATTTTCTGATACTTTAATTAAATAAATCCTAATCAGATTTCCTTTTTGCAGATCATAATATTCACGTCGGTCACGATGTATTATATCTTCTAGTTGAGACTCATAATTAAAACTCACTACCGAATAGCTCTTTAGATTTATATACCTAAAGTCTAATTTTTGATATTCATCTATAATCTGTATTAATTCATTATCCCAAGAAAATCTTAATCTTAAACTTGGATGTTTCTTTAATATTAATTGCCACACTTTTTTAAACTTATTCTTATCTATCGCTATTTTATACTCCCAAATAAATTGAGATGTATAAGTATCATCTTTTCTCGCTTGCCTCGCTGCATAATAAATGAATCCTTGTTGTAGACTATTGGCCAAATAAGTATTTTCTTTTGCTATTGATGCTGCTACGTATCCGTTTTCTTTGCTATCATCTTTTGACGAAGTATTGATTGATGAAGTATTGAGCCGTGTTTGATCAAACTCTTTACTGATTTTTGACGTTACATTTTTGTGGTGTTGATTAGTTAATATATTTGCCGCTAATTGCTCAATGGTTTTATGATTAAATATATCTTGTATTGCCACTTCCAATTCTAACTGTTGCCTTATACGAGATACTATTTGAATACTAGATATGCTGTCTCCTCCCATGCTAAAAAAATTATTTTTTATTCCCACTTGTTGGACTGGTAAATACAACACTTGCGCATATATTTTACACAACGCTTTTTCTAAGAAATTACGCGGAGCAATATATTCATCTTGAGTGGTAAAATTTGGTTTTGGTAATGCTTTACGATCGAGTTTACCATTTTCAGTGAGTGGAAACTGTTGCAAGTGAACAAACGCGCTGGGAATCATGTAATCTGGAAGTTGCAACAATAGATAATCACGCAATTGCGATTGATCTAATTGGTTACCGGCTAAATAATACGCAACTAAATGTTTATTGTCTTCTCGTTGATCTACGATTACAGCCACTTGTTTGATTTGTGGATAATTAAGTAATTTACTCTCTATCTCCCCAAGTTCTATTCTATGCCCTTTGATTTTTATCTGGTCATCGTTGCGACCAATATATTCTAAATTACCATCGGGTAGTATGCGAACAAGGTCTCCTGTTCTATACAACCTTCCATCTTTATTTTTTCCTCCTATCGAAATTTGAAGCGGGTCAGATATAAATTTCTTTGCGGTCAGTTTTGGCTGACCGATATATCCCCGAGCTAAACTTTCACCACCAATCATTAACTCCCCGATTGCACCAATTGGTAATAAATGTAAATTCTTATCAACCACATAACATTTAACATTATCTATTGGTTTACCTATAGGTATGTTTTCATATTGTTTATTAACCATAAAACTAGTTGACTGAACAGATGCTTCAGTTGATCCATAAGCATTAGTGACTCGATATGGTTGTTTGATAAATCTCTCTAGTTTTTCCCCGCCAACAAGTAAATTTTTTAAACTAGTGTTTTTAGAAGAATTAAAAAATAATTCGGCAAATTTAGTCGGCAAAAAAGCATAAGTAATGTGATTTTCATGAAAAAAATTATTTATTTTTATTGGATCTATTTTAATTTTTTCTGGAATCAAGCACAAAGTACCACCTGATAATAGTATTGGATACATCTCAATCACTAACGCATCAAAACTAATTGCAACATATTGACTACCAATGCTTCTGCAGTTTAATTTATTATGGTGAATTAAATAAACTACGTAGTTGATGACGCTACGATGTTCTACTGAAACTCCTTTAGGATTGCCAGTTGTCCCGCTGGTATAGATTGCATAAATAAGATTATCACTAACAGCTAGACGCATATAGTTATTAGCTGATTGTCTAGACAAAATACTTGATGTTTTTTTACTATCGATGGCTAATATTTTTTGTGAATATTTTTTTAGTTTGGATTTATTGCATGAATTATCACAAACTATGTTATGAATATTTTTGTCAAGTAAAAAAAGTAATCTTTTCCGATAAATTTCATTGGTTAACAATGTAACAACATTAGCATTTTGAAAAATATATCTTATTCGTTCCTATGGGTATTTAGGATCAATCGGCACATAAGCTGCCCCAGCCTTCAACACTCCCAACATCGCAATAATCATTTGCTCGCTACGATCAAGGCAGAGCGCTATTAAATCATCATGTTTTATGTAATAGCTATCACGCAAATAATGAGCTAACTGATTAGCCCTTTGATTAAGTTCTTGATAAGTGAGCTTAATGTTTTCGTAAACAACAGCGATATTGTTTGGTGTTTTTGCAACTTGCTCTTCGAATAACTGGTGAACAGTTTTGTCACGGGGATAATTCTTTTCTGTTTGATTCCACTCATACACTATTTTGTGATATTGAGTATCACTTAAAATATTAATCGTATTTAATTTTTTCGCTATACCCTTCGCATTTTGGTTTTCCGCTGTGTTGCCGTCGTCGCTCGCGATCCTCATGTATGTTTTTATACATTCCGGTCGCTTGCTAGACGGCGCCTTGCGGCAATCCCAAACTGCTCTGGTATAACTGGGCCAACTCTGAAAACTTGTTTGTGAGTAGTACACTAGTCCATTTTGAGTATATCTTGCAAACATTGCATTTAGTGTTTCTGCGATACTATCAATTTGTAATTTATATTCAGCATTACCGCTAACTTTAATTGTGCTATTTTCTATAACAAAAATAATTTTGTGTTGATCAATGCATTTAACGTTACCAATAACAATTGCAATATCAGTTGATAGTTGCAATCCATATCTATAATAGAAATCTTTGACAACACAGTATGAATTCTCTCTTACCACATTCATTAGATATTTTTTTAAATCTTCGATATCTCTGTCTAGTTGATCAATATGAGCATGAATTAAACTGCGGTGCTCTACTAAAGATTCAAGCTCTTGAGAACTTGTTTTCGAATAAAGCGAAATAATAAAACTGCTGCTATGGAAGAACCGCGTCAATACTAAATAAATTAAAGCTAACGCGGTATCAGTATCAACATGCTGTTGAGTAATAATTTTTTGGGTGTGTTTCTTATGATTTTTATTATTGGCAATATCACCATATTCAAGAACTTGTATTGATGCGTCTTCAGTATTGTTTAAAAAGTTTAAGATATTTTTTTTATGCTTGCTTTCCTGGGCTTTAATATTTGATAAATATTGCAATTCATCTTTGCTCAGAGAACATTCTTTTAATGTATCTTTATAAGTAATTTTGCGACTAATTTTGTTACCATAGATATCTCTTACAGTGTTGAATAATACAGAACTCTTTTTATCGTCTAAAATTTTGCGGTTATTATTTTTACCGTTTTTGTTTTTACCTTTGTTGCTGCGATCATGCACTAATAAATCTGTATTAAAATCTTCGACAATATAAAATTGCTGATCAAGAAATATCTTCACCGTTGCAACAGCATTATCATATCCATCACCAAAATTTAAGGCTCTTGATAATCTATATAATGCTTCAGTGTTTTCTGTTCCATTGATGATTCCGTAATTAATTGGAACATGTTTTAAACCATAATAAGTACGATTTGCTAAGTTCTGCTTGGTAAAAGATAAAGTTCCTTGTTCAATTTTAGTTATAACCTCTGCAAATAGTACAAGCAAATGCTCGCTACATCTTAAATTTAAAGATAGTGTGGTTTCATCTTTGGCAATGTCAATTACTGCTTGTGCTGCAATATCACCATCATCAATGCCAGCGCTAATTTGATGCAGCGTAATTCCATGGGTTTTTTCATTGTTGAGAATAGCCCAGGTGGTGCTATTAATCCCTGCATATTTTGGTAAAGGGCTATCATGGTAATTGAGAGCAAGTAGTATTTTTTTATTTTTTAGAAAAGATTCTGGAATTAAATATGGATTGATGATGCTGAATAAATAAAAACCATTTTTTTTAATATTTTTATCTTTTTCTAGAACATGAATAGAATCTGGTAATCGTAACGGTGCCAATACGCTGATTGAGCGATTTTTAGCCCAATCTACGACTTCTTTATCTTCTGAAATTACGTAGAGTATTTCCCAATGGCAACTTAATAGATATTCTGCGCATTGAATGCATAGTTTAGTTTCCCCAATAACAACAGCTTCAGCTTTCTTATCACTTGGATTTAAGCTTGAGTCTTGATTTGAATCTGAACTTGAACATGAATTTGATGTTAAATGTGAATCTGTATAACTATGCCTACAACTAGTTGAGCCTAACAAAGGTTTTTGGGATGATTTATTTGATAACTTAAAATATCTATTGTTTGGCATATGTGAAGGCATTTTAGTTTAGCGCGTAGTAATAATATGTATAACAATGAAACGTATACAAAGTTAATGATGTTAAAAGTGCTACAAACATCAAAAGTAAAATAAAAATTTATAATTCTTTTGGTAATATTTTTTTGTTTTTTTATCATAACAGAACGGTACTAATGCTTTGTTAAACATCCTTACTGGTAATACTATTAATACTATAACCTACATTTAATCTACATTTGGTGGCATATTTAATAGGCAATAAAGCTGCAACATCGCGAGAGTTATTATAGCCAGCTTTCTTACTTTCCCATAATTCACTTAATTCACTGTGTTTTCTAGGCGGATTTTATTTAAAGAATCGCAATCAACTTTTATCTTCCATCATTTATTTAATGCTTGCCCCTGAAAATTTTTCAAAATATTAGTGCCATACGATCTAGTTAAATTATTTTTCTCACGGTGTTTTTTAAAAGCAAGCTCAATAAGTCGATTAGTAAGCTCAGTGAAACTTTTATTCATTGGCTGCCACAAGTAAAAAGCAAGTGACCCTGGAATCGTATTCAACTCACAAAGATAAATGCGATTGTTATCCTGATCGATAAGAAAATCAGCGCGCACTACTCCAGAACAATCTAAATTAACGAAAGCTAAACGTGCCAATTCCTGAATTACACGACTTGTTGCTTCAGGAATATCAGCTGGTATTTTGCGTTTGAGCCCACTCATTCCCTGCATTGTTTGCTGGTTCACCGCATGATTGTCACCAATCTCCAATTTTCCTTTGCATTTATTGGCGCCCAAATATTTATCGTGATAGGAAAGAATGGCATCACTACGCACCGGTTCCTCACAAACAGACACTTCCTGCATCTCATGATCACCTAAAACTGAACAATTAATTTCTTTAAGATTCGTTACTTTCGGTTCTACAATAATGCGCGATGACATACTCACCGCCAAATCAATCGCATCTTCCAATTCAGCTGCAGTATCAACCGCAGTGACACCAACGCTCGAACCAAGATTTCCTGGCTTTACAATTAGAGGATAAGTTAATTTATTATTGATTTTCGCCAATACTTTTTCTTGATCATTAATCCATTCGTACGCGTAAAACCAAACATCATCTAAAACCGGAATTGCTAAAGAACGTAGTAACATTTTGCTAACTATTTTATCCATCGTAATAGCTGAAGATAAAACATCGCAACCGACATATGGAATATTCATCAACTCTAACAATCCCTGTAATACTCCATCTTCACCATTGCTACCGTGCGTAATTGGAACAACAAGATCAATTGACGCTAAAACTTTACTGCCAAAAATAGTCGGATTCGCTTTGGAAAGCTTAAAGTCATTGGCATTCTGAGAACATAATATTTTCTGACATTGCGTTAATAATTTATCGAGATCTTTGAAGTTCTCAATTGCCAATAATTTATCCCCAGTATACCACACGCCCTGTTTGGTAATGTAAATTGGGACGACATGATATTTGCGATCAATTGCCCAAATACACTGTAATCCAGAAATCACTGAAATTTCATGTTCAACACTGCAACCGCCAAATATTACTGCAACATTCAACTTAGTATTGGTGTTTGTTTTGACTGTTAAATTCATTGTTTTCTCCACACTTTTTAGATGTGCTTTTACTCTTTGTAGTTATCGGGTAAATCATTCTCAAACAACACCACATCGTGCGATTGTAATATGCTTTGTAAATGATGATTTGCTGCCGAAAAATCACGTGCAATAAAAATCTTTTCCAAAGAAAATTTTTTATTATTTAATCCATCTTGAATAGGTTGCGTTTGCTTGCCGCCTACCAAAATAACATAATCACAAACAGCAGCAATATACTCACCAAATTTACGATTACAATTATATTCCTCAGCACCAAGCTCGATCATTCCAGGTGTAACAATAATTTTTCTCTTACCCAACATATTTTGCAACACTTCCAATGCCATCTTACTCCCAACTGGATTAGCATTAAAACTATCGTCAATTAAAGTTACATCCTGATTAATTTTTTTCAGTTCTAAACGATGTGGCACCGCATTTAGTTGTCGAATGGGATAAACCATTGCTTCAAGCTTTATTCCAAATTCGCTGGCAATTGCAATCGCCGCCAAAATATTATAAATATTATGTCTACCAAGTAGTTTGGTTGAAAAAGTTGCTGTCTCTTGCTGTACCTCATCCTGCATGTTCACACCACTTTCGTTTCTTTTTTTGTTTCTTTTGAACACCGTAAAAACACTGCCTTTATCATCAATAGTAATATCTGTTGCAACATAATCTAAATCTAAGTTTGCAATAGTTGCATCATCATCGATCCCATAAAGCACACATTTTTTTTTGGTCATTTGAGCCGACCGCGCAAGTTCCAAACAGCATTCATTATCCGCATTAAAAAATGCGATACCATCTTCAGGTAATGCCTCAATTAATTCGTTTTTAGTTTTCTTAATATTCTCAATACTTTTAAATGTCTCAAGATGTTGCTCTCCGATTGCTGTAATCAAACCAAAGCGAGGATGCAATAAATCACAAAGTTCCTTAACATCACCTATTTGTTTAGCACTAACTTCCGCTATAAAGATTTCATGTGTTGGCTTTAAATCAGCGCGTACCACTTTGGCAATTCCCATTGGAGTATTAAAACTACCCGGAGTCATAAGTGTATGATATTTGTGACGTAAAATTTCATTCAACACATACTTAGCCGAAGTTTTCCCAAAACTGCCAGTAATACCAATCACAATCAAATTAGGTACTGCTTGCAACCGTTTTTTCGCATCGTTGAAATAATATTGGTTGATAATTTTTTCAAGCGGCAAAAGTAAAAAATTACTTATGAGTAACAAAATTGGACTGGCAAAACTAATCATTGCCAAAATTAAAATTGATTTTAAAACAGTGAGAGTATCGACACCGTTGCCGCTTTGCCATGCACTACTACCGCTATACCATATGTCGCTCAACAAAATCACATAACTAATACATAAAACTAAGATCTCAAAACTATAAAGTCTAATTACACGCACGGTGAATACTAATGGCTTGATTTCACGTTCACGTGAACGTCGCAGCCACAACGCAGAGTAAATAATAATAAAAAGAATAAGTGCTAAAAAAGGTGCAAAAGCCGTGAAGGTTGTAATGAATACTAGAGAAAATAAATGAAAATCAAACAAAGAAACATGGGTAAAAGGAAACAAAAAAAACAAAGGGAAAATGGCCAAAAATGGCAACAAATCCTTGAGACGAAAAGCGATAGATTTTTTTTTAATTAGCCAGTTGGTATAGCGTGCATTACGATAAGAATTAAGCTGCAAAATATGTAAATCTTTCTTTAATTTCCAATTAACATATAAAAAATGACTACATAAAACAATAATAAAGATAATTGAAATTGATGACATTGCGTTCTCATTAATTCTTAAACAGAAACTCGTGCACCGGTAAGATAAATTCCGCAAAATTATCCACATAAGAAAAGTGCCCAGTACCAACCAAAACCACCAACTGCACATTAGGAATAAGTTGTTGCATTAATTGCCCATCAGATAGCGGGGTTTTGGTATCTTGATCTCCCCAAATCAACAAAGTGGGAACATCGATTAGCGGTAACAAAACACGAAAATCTTCATTAACAATTTTAACTAAACTATTGCGCATAACACCACTAGCATCGCGGTAATCTTGTGAACCAAATTTTTTTCGATACATTTCCAACCGTGGCTGCAATACCATTTTCACCAGCGGTAATTGCGCAATGTGCTTAAAAAACTTATAGCTATATATTTTTAACCACTTGCACAATGTTTTCTGACTTTTAATTCCAGCACTATTAATTAACACTAATTTTTTGCCGCTGATTAACTTTTTTGCTATTAAATACAATGCAATTTTTCCACCAAAAGAATGACCAATTAAAATTGGTCGATTAATTTTCAGCGTTTGAATTAATTTGGCAATTAGTTCTGCATAATCCTTAGTATCCCATGGCGAAGAAGGCTCTGAGCTTAGACCAAAACCAGGCAAATCAATTGCATATACCTTAAAAAACTTCCCCAAGTAAGTTTGCAACTGGCCATAATTTTCAATATTACTACCCCAACCGTGTAATAAAACTATGCTGTTGTTGCCAACATCACCACTATCACCAGGGCTGCCACCAATTACTTTGTAATGTATTCTTATCGCATCGATCTGACAAAACAAATTTTTTCTCCTAAGTCTAACGATCCAATTTTGATACCGTTGGCTGCTAACCTTCAACACAACACCATCACTAGCATTCAAAAAACAATTTTTTTAGCTGTTTTAAAATATTCGCAAACCAACAACATCGTTGCGAAGACTGGACTTGAAGTTGTTGCTCTGACGTTGCTAGCGACGTAATACCATTTGATGCCGCAACTACGCTCATTTCTTCTTTCTTACGCGCAATTTCTTGTGAAAAATCAACCAAAATATTTTGATAATTAATATATGCATCGTATGGACTATTGTAAGGATTAAAATATTTATGAACATCACCATCAGATGCGTACTTGATACACATATAATAGAAATGATCTGATGTCTGCAATAGACGCCAAACATGTAATAATTGCGGATCATTAAGCGCTTTAACATCGCGCTCTAAAGCATAAACAACATGTAAAGCATCGCGCTGTAAATCATTACCATACCAAGCCGTAAGATCACGCTCCATATCCGCCCAAGAAACAGGATATGGCACATCTAATTCAGCAATAGGATCTAACCTTTGACTAATTTCAGCTGGGGTAGCAAAACAATATTCTGGATGCTTCAAAACATATTCAGGCAATTTCTCTAAGAATTCAAAAATGCCGGTATCATGCCACTGATGTTCTCCAAACGTTTCAAAATCCATAAACAAATTAATCGTTTCCGTCTTCCCGTGTAAAGAATGTAGCCAATAAGCATATTTCTCCGCAAGTAACGGATACTCGGACCAACTGCGATCAGAAAATCTAAACGCAACATCGTCAGTCAAACGATAATCACGCAATAATAATTTAATCTGTTGACAACCATGAGGACGATAAACGAAACCCGGACTCCGCCAACCTAAAATCTTCTCTGTTCCTTCTGCTAAAATGGTACGGTAGCCTAAAGACTCGGCAAACTTAGCAACATCGTTATTATAAATTAACTCAGTATTGCGAAAAGTAGTGGCAACATAACCAAATTCCTGCTCGATCATTTTTTTGTGCAGCAATACCTGTTCAGTGAATTCTGCCGGTGAAAATAAAAAGCTCAAACTGTGATAATAAGTTTCATTGAGAAATTCCACACAACCAGTAGCAGCAAGCTTCTTGAAAAGATCCAATGCCTCTGAACTAAACCGCTGACACTGTTCAACAAAAACTCCAGATAAAGAAAAAGCAACCTTGAAAACTCCCTGATATTGCTCAATCAAACGCAATAATAGACTACAAGCTGGTAAATAGCATTTGTTAACTATCTTTAAAAAAATCTCACGATTAACTTTTTCATCTTCATAATTATGACTATGACCAATATCGAAATAACTATATTTTCTCAATCTATCTGGCTGATGAACTTGGAAGTAAATACATATATTAGTGGTCATCTAACTTTAGCTCCTACCACACTCTTTGCGAAATAAATATCACACCAACTGCATATATAAATCGACTAAGGCAGTGGCAGTTTTTTCCCAGGTCAATTCTTTCAATTTTCCATCAGTACATTGCAGTATTACACGCTGTAGCGTTACGTAATCCAACAACGCCATGATTTTATTAGACATCTCGTCAACATCCCAAAAATCAACTTTGAGCACGTGCGGTAAAACTTCAGCAACACCAGACTGTTTTGAAATGATTACTGGAACACCGTAGGATAATGCTTCTAGACAAGAAATACCAAAAGGCTCAGAAACACTTGGCATTACATAAACATCGGCCAGGCGAAAAATATGATTGATTTTTTCATGTTCCAAAAAACCAGTAAAATGAATATATTTACCTAACCGCAATTCTGCAACACGTCTAATCAACTCATCCCACAAACCACCACTGCCAACAAGAACAAAATGCACATCTTGACGTTGTGCTAAAATTTTGCGTGCAGCTTCAATAAAATACATTGGTCCTTTTTGCTGCGCCAAACGTCCCAAAAACAATACCATTTTATGTCCTTTCCACGCTTTGCCACTTTCTTTATCAACTATGTCTTTGCCATAAGTTCCGTTGTGAATAGTTACTATTTTGTCAGCGGAAATTCCATATTTGTCCACAATAATATTTTTAGTATATTCACTAACGGCAACAATTTTATCGGCTTGCTCCATGCCGTACTTCTCAATAGCAAAGATTCTAGTATCAACCAGATCGCCACTACGATCAGGCTCTAGCGCATGAACATGAAAAATTAGCGGCTTTCCACTACGCTTTTTGGCTTCAATTCCAGCTAGGATAGTCAACCAATCGTGAGCATGAATGATGTCGTGAGGAACCACCGAGGCTAAAGTGCCAGCAACTATCGCATAATGACAAACTTCCGCTAGCAAATTGATTCCGTATTGACCGGTAAACGCAACAGCAGTTGAACGCAGCACAGATAATTCATCAATAGAGGCAATGGCGGTGAATAACCGCAGTTGCTCAATAATCGCAGCAATTGCTAATGCCGCTTTATTTATCTTGACGCGATATTCCATTCCAGCAAGATGAAGATAAGGACTAAGCAACGTCGAAAAACTTTGAATACCTTGGAACTCTTGCCAACTTTGATGCTGCAATCCAGGCACATCCTTCACCCCAGAAGTAATTGCATCACATCCAATAATCGACACCCTTTTTTTATCAAGAAAATTCTCAATCGCATGCGGTAAAACCACCGTGACATCATGATGCTTCCTAGCCAATTCTTGTACAATTGCATGACAAGCCACCCCTAGCCCTCCACTCAAGAGGGGAGGAAACTCCCAACCGTACATTAAAATTTTCATTGTGGTAAGGAACGAAGCAGTAGAGTTAATAAAATTGCGAATGGCACCACACAACAAAAACGCCTTAACTAACGTTAGCATTCAACAAACAGGTAAGACGCAAAAACTCAGCAACGCTCCAAGCTTGGCTAATACAACCACCAGCTTCATGCGGCGCATCACCAGAAAAAACTTCAGCGACGGTACCAACACCACCTACAACAAGGTGTTCTTTCAAGGCAGCAAAACAAGGCTGCAACACTTTTGCAGCATATCTTCTGTCATTGGTTTTAAGTAATGCCTCACCGAAATGTCCAAGCAACCACGGCCACACCGTTCCATTGTGATAGGCTCGGTCTCTTCTCTCCTGGTTACCCTCATAAACTCCACAATAATTAGCATCCTGCGGCGACAAGGTACGCAATCCGTAAGGAGTTAATAAATGTTCGCGCACGCTCTCCACCACTTTTAACGCAATTTTTTTTGGTAACGGTGAATAAGGCAAAGATACAGCAAAAATCTGATTGGGACGCAAACTAGCATTTTTTTCTTCAGCATTAACAAAATCGTAAAGGTAACCTAATTTTTCATCATAGAACGTCTTACAAAAACTAAGCCTGATTTTTGGCAACAACTGCGCAACATCATTTTTAATTGGATCTTCCATAACTGTTGCCAACTCATACACAAAATTCAGCAAGTTAAACCACAGAGCATTAACCTCAACTTGCATCCCATAACGAGCTGTCACCGGCTTCCCATTAACCATGGCATCCATCCACGTTAAGTTGGTATCCGCAGCACCAGCAAAAAGCAAACCGCTATCCTCCTGCATCTTGATGTTATACGCAGTACCATTTTTATAGTGCTTGAAAATATTCTTTAACGCTGGCCAAAGAATAGCGGTAATGTTAGAGAGATCTCTGGTCTTCGCATAATACTGCTGCACCGCCCACGCAAACCACAGACTAGCATCAACCGAATTATATGCATTGGTTTCATGGTCACTACCAATAAAATTGGGAATCAACCCATCTTTTTCATGTTGCGCAAACGTCTTTAGAATAGCCAAACATCTATTTTCCAAACCAGAGTAAAGCGTCAATCCAGGTAAAGAAATCATTGCATCTCTACCCCATTCTAAAAACCAGTGATAACCACTAACAACACTTTCGGCACCACTGTCCAAGTTTACTTGCAAAAACGAACGAGCCACCTGCTTCAGATGCTGCTGCAATGGCGCACCACTGCTCTTTACCTTGCGCAATAATTCTTTCCGTTGCCTAATTTCTCGTTCCCACAGATCTGGTAAATTTAAATCATTATTTAATTCGTGTAATGAACCTGCAATAATTGCCTCAGAACTATCAATAAAAGATAGCTCAATAATGCATGGCGAAAACAAATCTTCGCTAGCTTCGTAACCACGCTTATTTTCAAGTTCATAAGAAAAATTGCGATACCACGCCGCATCCTGAACAACAGTGGCACTAGCAGCTGAGGGTAAAGTCGTCGTCAGAAAAAAATCAGGCATTCCTGGGTAAGGAGAAAATCGATAGCTAGCATGTTGCTGCCACACCGCAGTTTTAAGCGATGGATTCTCTCGGGTAAGGGCGTGAAAATTTCTATAAGCAAATAAAGGGCGCACTTTTATTTTGGCATTTTTGCTTCCAACCAATTTATACTTTACCAAAACTGTATTGTCGTAATTAACCAATAAGATTTCTTTAGTCAAAAAAACATCGTTGGAAATTTGATAAATAATCTGCGGATGGGTATCGTAAATAAACTCTTGAAAGTGCGCGTAGGCATCACTTAGCAAACAATCAACATATTGATGCGAGGAAAGAGAGCACTCTTGCTTCTGCTCTGAATTACCTGGATCAGACACATTTGGAAAAATTAGAGTGTCATCAAACTTGGACAACAAAACATACTTATCCGGTAATTTGGCTAGCTTACTGACTAACAAACCGTGATACTTACGAGTGTGACAACCCAGAATTGTGGAAGAAGAATAACCACCTAATCCGTTAGTAATTAACCACTCTAACGACAGTAGTTGCTTCAAATTGCAATTTTGTTTTGAATAACGAAATTCCATATATTGTGTACTATTTCATTTGCTGGTTGATTAACAAAAGCTGAAGAAAAGCCGCGCCAACACTACATACGTAAGGGAGATACAATTTAGTAACTGATGCAGAGAGAACAAAACAAAAACAGCCACAATTGTAGAACCTGCTCTAGAAATAGCAAGGGGTTTTTATAACAGGCTTACAGAGTGAATTGCAAAAAATACCGAGTGAATAATGGAACCAAAATTAGTCATTAAACTTCAACAAAAAAATAAATGCAGCAATGCACCAAAAATACAACTTGCTCAAATGCGAAAATGGATCACCGCCACACTAAATTTCGTCGCGGAAAATAAAGTTGAGAACAAAATTGTTGATAAAATCAGTACCACCATAAAATCGGCATCAAAAATCGAAATAAGCATCAGTATCGTAGATCAAACGACCAGCGCTGCGTTAAACCAACAATATCGCCATAAAAAGGCACCGACCAACGTTTTATCTTTTCCTCTGATCGACTCTAAAATAAATACATCACCACAACATGCTGGTATCAGTGCTCCACTACTGCTGGGAGACTTGGTGATTTGCATCCCATTAGTGAAAAAAGAAGCGTTAGCCCAGAATAAGACTTTCATTGCTCACTGCGCTCATCTGATAATTCACGGAACGTTACATCTAATGGGCTATACTCATGACAAAATTAAACCTGCAAAAATCATGGAAAATCATGAAATAGGTATTTTAAAAAAATTGGGATATAAAAATCCGTATGAAACTCATCAGTAATTTAAAAATAGAAATTGCTTTTCACTTGCTGTATCACCAGTATTTTCACGCTTTGCTCGCATTCAGCGCTGGCATACTGCTACCGTTTGCCTTCGCCCCATTTGGAATTTATCCGCTAGCGATCGTTGCTGTTGCGCTGCTCCTTTTTAGTTGGCTCAACGCAACACCAAAGCAAGCATTTCTCTATGGTTGGTTATTTGGACTAGGATCTTTCGGCATTGGCGTCTCTTGGATTTACATTAGTTTGCACGACTACGGATTTATGTCGCCAATTTTAGCTGCAATAATCACCGCGCTATTCATCGCCGCAATAGCTTCCTTTCCCGCATTGCAAGGATATGTATTAACAAAATTCTTTCCTCAGAATAACTGGCATAAATTGCTACTGGCTGCTCCAGCAATCTTTTCTTTAAGCGAATGGATACGTAGCTGGATATTCACCGGGTTCACCTGGCTCTTCCTAGGATACAGTCAAATCGATTCACCGCTACGCAGCATCGCTCCAATCTTTGGAGTTTATGGCATTTCTTTTGCAATAGTGTTCACTGCTGGCTGTATTATATGTTTGTGGCAAACCAGAAAAATGACTGAACCGAAAAAAACTCGACAACGTTTGTTACTGATTTTGGCGATCATCTTGTTATGGGGAACGAGCGCTAAATTCGCCGCAATCAACTGGACACAACCAGCAGTTACTAATTCGCAACCAATTAAAGTCAGCCTTATTCAAGGCAACGTTTCACAAGAAATTAAATGGCAAGCAAAAAAATTACCACACATTTTGCAAACACATTTAAACCTTACTCAAAAACATTGGGATAGCCAAATCATTGTGTGGCCAGAAGCAGCAATACCAACGACATCGAAGAATGTCAGTGGTTTTTTACGTCTACTGAATAAAACAGCCAAAAAACATCAAACAACACTAATCACTGGGTTGCCATTAGTGAGAACAGACAAAAATAAAAACCAATTACTCTATAATGCCATCATCAGCGTAGGGGTAAATCACGGAACATATTTGAAACGGCATCTGGTCCCCTTTGGAGAATATACACCCGACCCATTCAAGCCCTTACTATCTTATTTGCCAACGTTCTTTGCTATCATCATGTCATCTTTCAATCATGGACCAGCAATACAGCCACCGCTGATCGCTGCAAATATTCGTATCGCTCCATCTATTTGCTACGAAATAACTTATCCTAACCTGGTTTTGGATTATCTACCGCAAGCGCAATTATTACTTACCGTATCTGACGACAGCTGGTTTGGAAAGTCAGCTGCAGCTGAACAACAATTGGAAATGACGCGAATGCGATCACTGGAAACTGGCCGCTATCAATTGGTTAACACCAATACTGGAATTACTGCAATTATCGATGGTCATGGAAAAATAATCACACGAGCACCAATGTTCAAAACTCTAGCAATTAGAGGAGAAATAACGGCTCTTGAAGGAAAAACTCCTTGGGTGGACTATGGATACATCTTATGGGGAATGATGTCGGCACTGTGTCTTATTTTTGCTAAATTACTAACCCGATTTTTGGATAAAAAATAAGAACAAAAAATCACACGCAATACACTAAAACATAGTTTTCTGATTGTTCGCCGTGATTTGCTAGTGATTTGTTGGCCATATGGCGCTATTAATGGTTTTTTTCTTGGTGTGTTTGGACTAATTTTGCTTATGGCTTGTGTCTAATTTATTTAGCTTGTAATACTCTATTTCCTCTAATTTTTTGGTACTTTCATTAAAAACTGTAATTTTTTCCGGCGGCTTTGTGGCTTTCAATCGCCAACTACCAATCTCTTTCCCTTTAAACTTTATATCAAAATTTTTATTTTTAAAACGGGGTCCAGTTTTACTATGTTCCTTGTGGGAAGTTGCTTCATTATCGTTGATTACTTTTACATAAGATGATTGCAATGTTACTGGGAAAAATTTCCTTAATAATTTGGGTGAAAGACCGAAAAAAGTTAGCTTTCCTCCAGTATGTTCGAATTTAGTAGAATATATGCCTTCAAGGTCTGTAAATTTTTCATTTTTATCTTTTTCGTTATCTTTTTTAATATATAAAATTCTAGGTTTTTTATTATTGTTTGTTGTCCTGATAATATCATTATCATCAATGTTATTGTGATTAACATTATCACTTTTAATATCGTTAAAGTTTTTTATATTTTTATCGTTTTTATTGTTTTTGTAAAAATCAAATTTCAGATTAAGCTCTTGAATTTTAAAACCAGAGAGCTGTAATTCATTGTTATTGCAATCCAGTTCATTGTAATTTTTATTTATTTTTTCCATTTTAATTTGATCTTTTTTTATTTTAAAATCATCGTCAATGGATATAGTTTCTTCTTTTTTGTGTTTTTTGTCTTTTTTTGTTATAGATTTACTCGATCCTTTTGTTTCACTTACTTCTTTTATTTTCCCTGGATCTTGTTTTAATTTTATTTCTTTTATTTCAAAGCTTTCTATTTGATTTACATTTTTTATATTCATATATTTAATATATGAATTTTCTATTATTTTTGGTAATTCATTTTTAATTATATCGAATTTTTCGTTTGAACAAATAACGGAAATTGAAAATTTCCCACTAAAATTAAAATTGTTACCAATGTATAAATCTTTATCGCGCCATAAACTAAAATGAATTTTTTTATCACGCATATTTCGTTTTATTTCATCTAATAAAAAAAGAAAATTATCTAGTGATATTATTTTACCGACATTATTTCCATTATTTTGATCAATTTTAATATTTACATCAATTGTAAAATCATTGCTGTTAAAAGTTACACCAAATAAATCATTGCAGCATTTATTTTCGCCATATAATTTATTAACGTTATTGCAAATGTGTTTAAAATTTATTTGCTCTATTTGCGATGTATACAATTTAAATATTTTATTTTTTATTTCTAATATTTTTTGTAATATATTTTCTTTTTCTTTTTCTAAATTACGTAAACTTTTTTTAAAAACAAAGAGACCACTGTCCGTATCGACACAATTAGGACAAACATTATTAGAGTAAACATTCTTGATAAGATTGATGTGAAACTCTGCCCACGGTAGAGCGCTTTTTTGCAATAATATTAACGAAAAATAATATTTTTCCTCTTGCAAATATAACATTGCAATCCTTTCTACCATGAGTCGAAAATGTCCGCGTGGTTTAATTTGAGTAATATCTTTAGAATAACGAATCTTGTCCCTACCACCAGCATGTTGGAAAAATGCTTCTTCCTCCCTAATCAAATCATTGAGGGTTATTTTATGATTACGTTTAAAAATAAACAAAAGACGAATTGATGCATAATATTCAAGTATATTTATATTACGATCTCGCGGGGTATCTAGTTTTAACAACAGCAGTTTTCTGCACTCTTCTAACATTTCTTTAGCTTTATCATACGCCTGTACCTGATCATCTTTACCACTGCTGCTATCACTATTTTTAACAATAGGTAATGCATCAATTTCCAACGCAGCAAGAATAAGGTAAAAACATGACAAGCTATTGATATATATTGTTGAATTGACCAAAGGATAGTCATCAACAGTATTCCAGAAATTCAGTTTTACTACACATTCGCATATTTGCTTGATGAGAGTCAGCTGTTTTTCACTATTGAGTGGCAGCGAATTTTTGGAAAAGTACTTAGTGTATTCAAGTTGTCCAAAAACTGTATACGTATAATTAGCTAATACTGCTAGTAATTCTCCTACAATGAATTTATTTTCTGCAAGATCTTCTTTAAATAATAAGTTATTATTACTATTTTCAACAAAGAAATTATTTATACCTTGCAAAACATTTTCTTGATTTTGAAAATCAATTTCAGTTACTTTTTGTAAACTTACTCCTTGTACAGTGCTTGATATTATCATAAGGTATTCTTGCATCATCAATTGCGTATAAATTTTTATAACCTCAATAGCACCTGTGGTTAATTTAAATTTTAATGTAGAATAATACTGAGCAATTTCATAAAGTGATTGCTTTACCCTAATGGATGACACATCAATAGCTTCAATAATTAAATTATTTGCTCTTTTTTCATTTTCATTTTTATATTTAACAACTTTATATCTCTTTTGCATTTCTTTCCATTTTTCATCTATCTCACTCCATATTTTTTCTAATTCATTATTTCGCAATAATTTTTTAAATATTTTATTTATACTTTCCTGATATACATTAACGCTCTCATCAAATATTCTATCTATTTCGTCTTTTTCGTCTGCTTTATCTATTATGCCAGAGTCATATATTGTATTTACAGTTTTTTCACCTACTCCTGTTACCAAAAACAATGCTTTAGATATCCTTTCTGCTTTTTGATATTCCTGCATCTGCAGTAACATATTTTTTTGTTTATATTTAAAATATTCTTCGTTTCCATTAATTAAATATTGTTTTATTTTGCCTATTTCATTTATTTTATTTATATCGCTTTCACCCTCAAAAACGCTATCGTTTTTTTCCAATTTTGCCCTATCAAAACTGAGCATTACTTGCTCTTTATATAAATCATCTATATATTTCACCTTGATATCTTCGTCTATTTTTTTTATTATATTTTCACGTATATTATCTATATTATCTTTATCGCTTACATCAATAATTTCTATTATTTTTTTGATAATTTCCGTCTTTTTATACCCCAACTCGAAAAATTCTTTGATTAATTTCGCTTGATTTGATTTTATTTTTTTAACTTCACCAATCATCATATTGATTGATATTTTAACTTTATCAAAATTTGATGATAATGTTTCATTACTATTTTTTTCTAATTTATTTTTAAATGCTTCTTTAACTATTTGTTCAAAAGATATATAAAACTCGGAAGTCTTATATAAATAATGCAACAACGATACGTATTTAGGAACTTCATTAGATAACTTAAACTTTAATCCAATTATTTCAAAGTTGACTATAAAACGAGCAAAATAACAATCAAATTCATTGCATAATTCTACATCTGATAATTTTGACACTTCCGCAAACAATTTTTTTATATCATTGGATGTTATTTCTATTATTTTATTATCAATGGCCTTTATTAAAATTATATTTTTGTCATTTCTTTGAGATATTATTTTTTGATTTTTTTTATTCTCAGTATTTGTTTTCATATTAAACATATTTTTACCCCTAATAATTTAATTATTGTTATTTTTACTGGAATAGCGCCAAGAGGCAAAGAGACAGGACATCCATGAAATGGTTTTATGTTTTTTTGACTGCAAGTTACATCTATTACATCTACACGACTCATGATTTCTTCTTGTTGAGAAACTTTTCCAACAAGGGCTGAAGCTGATTACAACTATTCGTAAAAATATAAAAAACAAACCACTGCCTTTTTTGACTAACAAATTACGATCAAGAACATCAAGAAGGTGAATACACCCTCTTCAACTGTGCTGCTTCTAAGTTCCCCGTCTTTAACCACTGTGTTTTTTCCAGATTTTCCGCCTGATCTAAAGCTGGCAAATTACTAGATGGTGCCATTCCCAAGGCAGCGCGACTAATGAACGACACCGAACTTCGCACACCACTATTTACTACGTACGCCAAATTATCAATTAAACCACTGACTACATACCCACCCAATGCTCTAACTCCATCGAACGATGATAGCGCCGTAGTAGTTTTATTAGTATTAGTAACAGTCGGCTTAGAGTCACTGGTGTTGAATAGTGTCATAGAAGCAGCTGCTCCGAGACGCGTACGTATCTCCCGCGCCAATGAACCAACCAAGCTAATGGACAACGGCGAAAAAGTAAGCCCAATTTTTTCTAATTCCAGCTCTAGCTCTTCATAAGTAACGCCATCTCTAGCAGCACCAGATAAAAATTGCTTTAGAATATCTTTGGAAATAAATAATTTATTATCATTCTCAATCTGATAGATCTGACCCTCAGCCATTAACCCCTTGCTCAGCCTATTTTTTAACCAAGCAACAAATGCCTCTGCATTCTTAGTTGCGTCGCCTTCCAACTCCTCTACTTCCACGGGAGCAAAAGTTTCAGCAGAAATTTTGAACTCCTCTAACAATTCACGCGCACGTTCAAAACTAAAACTCAAAAGTCCAGCTCCTTCTTTATCGTCAACCAATAATGCCAACCAAATATTAAAAGCATGTGGATTTTTATAAATCCAATCAAATCCTATTGCTGGCATTAATTTACAAGCCAGAGTTATAGCGCTACGCCTAATTGACCACGGAGTTAACCCACCTCCTTGGCGAACTTTATAGTATGAACCTTCTTGCATTGCGCTATCGTAGAAAGGATCCCAAACCCTAATAAAACTACCATCCTCCTCTGAAATAACTATCGTCCGATCGGCAATTACGCAACCAATGTCAAACAACAAAGAAGCACTAAACAAAACGTAAGGCATAACAGGATCCACTTCATCATTGCTGGATTTTTGATATACCTGTAAAGCGTAGAGAGCTCGCATCAATCCCTCATCCATTAAACTAGCCAATCTCGCCTCATTATTTACTGGAAGAATTTGGACGAACGATATAAAACTGTTAATCAGTTCTTGGTACAACGTACCGTAGTACTCCTCCGGTAGCTCAATCACCGCCGCTCTGATGTTTTTCAGCGCTTCCTTACGCCCAGCTGACGACAACAGCCTATCAATTGACACCACTGAGTACAGACTTTTTTCATCAAACGTACGAATAACCTTGTTAATCGCAATATTCCTATTAGATCCACCAACAAAAAAATCAGCTACCATAATCATCCTCCATTACAATAGTACAACTATATTCAGCGCTTACCCTCTACATTTTAAAATAAAAGCAACTGCACTAGCCAAATTATCGAAAACCATAATGTTTTGTAATCCCAATTCAACTATATTATCTCTTACATTGTCTTTGATACCACCCCTACCCTCATTCGTCAATTCATGCAAAGTCTTTTCACCATTACCAGTTTTAACTAACATCGCCGCACAACCAGCGTTATGAGCCGCAACCAAATCACACATTGAATCACCGATCAACAACATTTCTTCTGGCGTCGCTTCAAATTCCCGAGCCACTTGCAATATTAGTCCGGGACTTGGCTTACGACAAGAACACCGTTCATCTGAACCATGCGGGCAAATAAAAATACCGTCTAAATGCCCACGCTCCATGGCCAAAGTTTGTTGCATCTTAAGATGGATTTTTTCAAGAACATCAAGTGAAAAATAACCACGCGCAATACCAGATTGATTGCTCGCCACCACCACCTTATAACCAGCCAAGTTCAATTTGGCTATTGCCGGCAGACTCCCGACAATGGCACACCATTCATCTGGAGATTTTATATAGCCCGCAGCATCCTCATTGATCACCCCATCGCGATCAAGAATAATAACTTTAATTTTTGCGATAGCTGTTCGTACACTAGACATAGACTCATCAGATATGGAAATATGGAAATGTGGCTAAACGATCAAAAAAACGTTAAGCAGGAAAGGTCTTGACCAAGTTGATGACAATCTCAAGAGCAATTAAGAAAATAACAATCATCTCCAATCTACTAGAATGGCGATGTTGTAACTGATTAGTCAAAATTTCAAATAACTCATGCAATACATCAAGCTTCTGGTTTAGCACCGACACACGACGCTGCACATCGAGAAATTTTTTGCTCATCGTATAGTAATTCTCAGTACTAGAATGCTCCCAAAAATATTCCGGATCTTCTAGATAATCACTATTCAAATTAATAAAACTTCTGGCAAGGAAGATTTTTCCAATACGGCTCAAAATATCTTTTCGTGACAACGGGAGCTTACCAAATTGAGCTAGCTGATGTGGAAAATGAGCATTGTCATCGATGGTTTTTTGTATTGCGGATTCATAAGATTCTAACTGAATAGACTGCGCTAAGGCATAAGAAATTGCCAATTTGGTCTGCACATTATCCGATTCCAAAATAATAATGTCGGCGTTAAAAGTCTTATGGGTAGTGATAGCTGTCGCATCACCGTAATTGTAAACAAAACGATCGCGCTCAATTACAGCCAATGAATTAGTCGAAAATGGCTTGGCTTTAATTACTTCAAGAAAATCCAGTTCCTCTTTTTTGCTTAAACCCCAAGACACTAAGCAACCATAAGCAAATACAAAAACATCAGCATGATGTTGCCGTCCGCTGCAATATTCTTTTCGATTTTTTTGTTTATTAGCGATGTAAGAAGAACACACGACATGTAAAACTTTACGATATTGCTTGATGTTGTAACCGAGCATCCTCAAGTGCGTAGCAAGCAACGAAAGGTTATAGCTCTCAGCAGTACAATAGGAAACACAGCGCATAGTATTTTAGAACACGACAAGTTATAAACTACATGGACAAACCAAACAAAAATAGCACCGCGGCGAACGCACCACCGCAGTGCTATTAGTAACACCGCTACTAAATACAGAATACGAAAACCAACTACATCCAGACTCTAATAATTCCTATTCAAACCAGAACCAGAATAAGAACTTACTTAGCACCCAGTCGTCACAGCACTGGCCGTAGGAACAGCACCAGCTGTCGCTGCTCCACTATAGGTAACCGCACAATTACTTGGGTCGATAGACGCATCAGCTCTCTTGAACGTACCACCAGTAACGGAAAACCCGGTAAGACTACTTAAAGCAGCTTGAATACCTTGAGCTGTTGCCGCAGGGTAACCATTTACAATGGTGACGGGAGACCCATCCATTGTCGTCGTACCGGATGCTAAAGAACTAAAACATTGCCCCGAGACTGCACTGGTGTTTGCCTGAACCTCAGCCACACACTGCGCATGAGCGATGGTCATTGCCGCCAATATACTTCCAGACAGAGCATTCACCGTCGCCACCCGAGCCTTCACATCCAAAGAACCGAACCTTGGCAATATGATAGTCGCCAAAATACCAAGAATAATGATTACAATAACCAACTCGATTAACGTAAAACCACGCTGCAAGTTTTTCATAAATCTTCTCATCATAATCCACACTCCTATAGTCAATAAAAATTAAGAATCGAATAATAAAGGAAAGAACACCTTTACGAATCATTAAGAGTAATCAACAGCACCAGCGCGTGCCAAGGTAACATATTCTCAAGTAAAACAACAATAGAGTTCTTTCAAAACTCTAATATTTCGCATCGCCACGAAGCAGCTACAATGCATAAAAAAAGGGGGAGAGAGGTAAATTTTACGCTCTCCCCCTTTTTTTAATGTACCTGTCAACTTTATCTTATGTACTTACCACGAGCAGTATATGAAGTATGCAATAAATCATGGCTCTTGTGTCCGCATGGACCATCGGTTAAGAATTCTTTATAGAGCTCTAATACTGCTGGATTTTCATGCGACTTACGAACTGCATATGCCATATCTTCATCATAAATAGCTCTGGCACGCTGTTTGCGAATCTCCAGAGAAGTTGGAATCGGCTGACCACCGCCACCCAAACAACCACCAGGACACGCCATAAATTCGATGAAATGACATTCGCTAAACTTGCCACCAGCTTTGATATCATCCAAAACTTTCTTAGCATTAGCAGTACCGTGAGCAATCGCTACTTTTAACGTAGCGCCTTCGAGCCAATCCCAATTTGGAACTAAATGGGCAATAATTTGTGGCACTGCGCCAACTTCGGTAATGGGTAACTCAGCATAACGTACACCTTCAAAACCACGAATTGGAATGATATTGGCTTTTTCAAATATGCTTTCGATCTTTTTACCGGTTACTAACTCATAAACAGTACGAATCGCCGCTTCCATTACGCCACCTGTCGCGGCAAAAATCACTCCAGAACCAGTAGCACTACCAAACGGATCATCAAAATCAGACTTTGGTAACTTCGGCAAATCCATTCCGGATTCCTTAATCATCTTCGCTAATTCACGGGTGGTTAAACCATAATCAACATCTTTGAAACCACTATCACACATTTCTGGACGATCACATTCAAACTTCTTAGCAGTACAAGGCATTAAAGCAACGCTCACAATGTTTGCCGGGTCAATACCAAATTTCTTGGCATAATACGTTTTAATAACGGCACCAAACATTTGCTGCGGACTCTTAGCACTAGAAAGGTAACCTAACATTTCCGGATAGAAATGTTCGATATACTTAATCCAACCAGGAGAACAAGAAGTAAATTGCGGCACTTTAGCCGAGGCATCTTTACCGACCAATGCTTTATAGAGACGGATAATTAGTTCGGTTCCCTCTTCAAGGATAGTCAAATCTGCCGTAAAATTGGTATCAAACACTTTGTCAAAACCAAGCTGACGAATAGCAGTGTTCATTTGAAAAGTTAACGGTATCCCTGGTGTTAAACCAAAACACTCACCAATACCAGCGCGTGGCGCTGGAGCAGTTTGAATCACCACGTGTTTCGTTGGATCTTCTAAAGCGCTCCAAACGGCATCAGTATCATCACGCTCGGTAAGCGCACCAGTCGGGCAACGATTAACACATTGACCACAATTGATACAATTTACTTCGTCCAACGGTAAATCTTTAAACGTAGAAATATGTGTCTCGTTACTGCGCCCACATTTTCCTAAAACTCCAATATTTTGAAATTGGGTACAGGAACGAACACAGCGCTCACATAAAATACACTTCTCCCGTTCAAACTGAATCGGAGCATTGGACTCACCGAAACACGGTTCTTTTTTATTACCCTCATCATCTTTATTTTCCCAGGATACATGACCAAATTTGAAAGTATCAATTCCATGACTACCCGCTAAAGTTTGCAACTCGCAATTCATATTTTTCTTGCAAGTATAACAATCTCCTTGGTGTTCAGAGAGCAGCAGCTGCAAAATATTAGCACGAGCATTTCTCACCTTTGGAGTATTAGTGTGAACCACTATTGGCGCAGTAATTGGATAAGCACATGAAGCTTGTAAAGTACGAGCCCCCTCTACTTCAATGACGCACACACGACAAGAACCCGACGTACAAAGGTCTTCGTGATAACACAAAGTCGGAATCTTGACACCAAGTTGTTTTGCCGCCTGTAAAATTGTTGTACCTGCAGGCACACTAACTTCTTGACCATTTATTGTTACTTTAATATCAGTCATTACTTACGCCCTCCACATTTAATGTCATCGGCAAAATGTTTGGTTATGGCTAAAAAAGCATTAGCACTGGATTGACCCAAGCCGCACTTAGATGCAATCTGCATTGTTTCGGCCAAAGAATATAATCGCTCTAAGCAACCATGGGCCTGTTCCTTGTTCTTGCAACACATCTCTTTCCCCTGTAAATGTGCTTTGATTTTCCTCACCGCCACCAATAACTGCACATTGCCTTTGCGACAAGGAGTGCACTGACCACAAGATTCCTCATCGAAAAATTCTAGAAAATTTTCCGCCACATCAAACATATTTCGTTGTGGACCAAAAACCATAATCGACCCACCTGGAGAGGCATCCTCAAAAGCGATCTTACGACTGAACTGATCCGCAAAAATTGTTTGCCCTGAGGCACCACCCATTTGAACCGCCTGAGCACCTTCACCACCAACGGCATTAAGCATTGCTGCAATAGTTGTACCCATTGAAAATTCATAAACACCTGGACGTTTGCAGTCACCAGAAATGCTAAAAATCTTGTACCCAGCAGATTGAACCGTCCCGACAGCGTTAAACCATGCGGCACCTTTGCTCATAATCGTCGTAATCCAAGCAAATGTTTCAACATTATTAACTTCACTTGGCTGACCTAAATAACCGCTTTGAATTGGAAATGGTGGGCGATTACGCGGTTCACCACGCTTACCCTCCAGAGACTCGATCAATGCTGTTTCTTCACCGCAAACATAAGCACCAGCACCACTCCTAATTTCGATATTGAAACCAGTAAATACCTTACACTTAGCAATCACAGCAACTAGATGCTCCTTCATAAAGGCATATTCAGCACGCAGATATAAAATCCCTTTTTCAGCGCCACCGATCGCCATTGCGGCAATTGCCATACCGGTAAAAACTAATTCAGCATAATTCGTCAAAATTTCACGATCCTTGAATGTTCCAGGCTCGCCCTCATCAGCATTACAAATTACGTACTTAGGGTGTGTTTTTTCTTTGGCCATCAAAGTTAATTTCAAGCCGGTAGGAAAACCGGCTCCACCACAACCTCTCAATTTGGACGCGGTAATTTCATCAATGATACCCTGCGCCCCTTTCTTTTGAGTCGAAGCAAAACTAGCCTCGCTATTAACTGCAGCAAAAGTAAGGGTAGATACATAGTTAGACTCTATAATCATTAATTTATCTCCTCTTTGCGTTATTTACTTACACTCTTTTATAATTTTTTCTACGTCTTCTGGTTTTACTCTAGTGTACGGAGTTTCATTAATCAGCAACGCCGGTCCCTGATCGCACATACCAATACAGTTAGTCCACTCCAAAGTAAATTTGTTATCTTTCGTGGTTTCACCAAAACGAACACCAAGAATTTTTTCTAATGCTAGAGCAACTTCTTTGGCACCAACCATTTTACAAGGCATGGTTTGGCACATACGGATGATGTACTTGCCTTTTTTCCCAGCATTATAAAAGCTGTAAAAAGATACCACCTCCTGTACTTCAATTGCATGGATACCAAGCATATCAGCCAAAAGCTGCATGTAGTCATCTGCAATTCCACGATATCTGTCTTGCAAATCATGTAAAATTGGCTTCAAAGCAGCACGATCCTTGCCATACTTGTTAATCAATTGCTCCAATTCTTGTCTTATTTCTACTTCGCGCTCTAATTCAAGTGTACTGGCCATCGAGTTTTCTCCTCTTAGTTATCTTTTTATCTTATATTCTGCCTTGCGTTTACCACTGGTGAATAAATCGGGGAAAAGCAAAACACTAGTCAATAAAACGTGGGGGAATTTGAGGGCGCAATGGTAGCAGATTCGACTATAAAAAACAGCTTTTGCCATGCGTAAAGGAAGACGCTGAATAAATGCTGTAAAAGGTCTAATGTCGGTCAATTCCATGCAACATCAAAATCACATGCTCTAAAGTCTTAAAAATTTCCATAAGGTACTCATTAACCGCACGAACACTTCCGGGTAAAGTATAAATTTGAGTTTTATTGTTGACACCGGCAATTCCAGCAACACCGCGACTCAGCAAAGCAGATGGATGACTAGACCCATATTTCAAGCGAATATTCTCCATGATTCCCGGGATAAGTTTATTACAAACCTTACCAACAGTTTCAGGAGTAATATCACGCACACCAACCCCCGTACCACCTAGTGTCAAAATGATGTCCACTCCATCATTTACGGCCACTTGTAAATGATCATTCAATTGCACCACATCATCCGGCAAAATCACACTATCAAGTTGCCAATGCCAACGTGACGATGAGGTGGCAAAAAATTGCGCCAACATTTGCCTGGCAATCTCACCTGCTTTGTCTTCATAAACACCAGCAGCCGCACGATCACTAAGAGTTATCACTAATATTTTTAGAATATACGGGGTATGATGAATGGTATCACCTGCAACGATTTTTCCTCCATGAAGCACACGCGCAAACAATCCCTCTTGAGGCATAATACACTTTCCAACCTCTCGAAAAATCGTACAACCATCGCCGTGACATTCTTTTCCTATTTGTGTTACCTCCAACAACACATCACTAATCTTCAATTGATCCAGAATACCAATATGCTCAGCATCAATTCCGACAAAAGAAATATTTTCCCCAAATTCACCGCAATTTATTTTCTTTCCAGTCCTTTGATTGAATGCATCAATGCTCACAACGCTTAGCAAACTAACTTGACGATGCCATGAGCCAGCATGAGCATCACCAACCACACCAAATTGATCAACAGTTATGATCGGAACGTTATTCTTAACCGTGCCTTTTTTTAATGAAAGACTAGAAGCAACCACAAGACCACTGCTAACAACTCCAGCAGCAACTTGATGCAACTTTTGACCTTGATCAATGGCACCGACATTACCACCACCATCAACACCGTTTTTACTCAACATTGCTTTTCACCTTTTCCAACAAGTGGATATTGATAATCTGCATATTTTTATCAACTGATTTACACATATCATAAACAGTCAACAACGCAACGCTGACTGCAGTTAGCGCTTCCATCTCAGCTCCAGTACGTTCGATACAATGAACTTTGCTCGTAGCAATCACTCCATCTACAACAACTGCCAACTGTAACTCAACATTATCTAGATGGAGCGGATGGCATAACGGAATAAGTTGTGCCGTTAATTTTGCTGCCTGAATCCCAGCGATTTGCGCCACAGTTAAAACGTCACCTTTTTTAACTTGATTGTCAGCAATAAGTATCCTGGTAGCAGCCGCCAATAAGATTTTACCTTGAGCACTAGCGTATCTCTTTTGGATCCTCTTATCGCTAATATCTACCATACGAGCGTTACCGGACCCATCAGTATGCGTCAATCGAGCGGTCAGCGCCCTCAACTCTACTGAATTAATTTTTTTGTTTGTCATGTTCCCCAACTCCATTATATGAATGTAATGTTAAGCACCAAAATACCGTATAGACAATATAAATAATGTCCGAAAGTAGTATATACCCAATCAAAAGAACACCACGAAACATCTGAAGCATCAGTCGTTAAACAAACAAGCGGTGAACTTTTGATGTTAATACTAACAATGCTACAATGCCCGCGGCTCAAAATCAGCTCAGCTATGTAAAGTCGTGTGAAACACTTAAACAACTCCCACCCCTTGCTCAATTAAAGAGGAAACATTATGAAAGTTATCGTGTTGTATCTTAAATTTTTCTGCTACATCATAGTTTTGGGGAGCTTATTAAGCTCTATCTATGGCTGCGCGACCCATGATACTGGCGCTGAAGCTTTTAAACATTTATCAGCCAAACAAATATTGGCTAGCGGCGAGCAATCCTTAGCAAAACGCAACTACAAAGATGCCTCCAAATACTTTGAAGCCATCGACGCACTGTATCCTTTCGATAAAGAAGTGCAGCAATCGCAATTGAATTTAATCTACGCCTATTACAAAGATAGTGAAATCGATTCCGCCACTGCCGCAGTGGATCGCTATATCCAACTCTACCCACAAGGAGAACATACCGACTATGCTTATTACATGAAGGGAATTATAAGTTATGAACGCGGTCGGAGCTGGTTTCAAAAACTGCGCTCAGAAGATATGGAAAAACGTGATGTAACCAATATGCAAAAGGCATTCGTAAACTTTAATGATCTCATTAAAAATTTTCCTAACAGCGTCTACGTTCGCGATGCTTATGAACGAATGCGTCATATTCGCAATCAATTAGCACAGCAAGAACTTAATGTGGCGCAATATTACTTTGAACGTAAAGCCTATGTCGCTGCGGCAAATCGCGCCAGCTACATCGTAAAACACATCGAAGGAGCCCAACAAACACTTGAAGCGCTAAAAATTATGATACGGTCGTATCGCGCCATCGGAGCCACTGATCAAGCCAACGATACGCTACAAATTATGCACCTTAACTATCCCAACGAAAAAATTTAGGTTGTTTCACCTTAAATCTGGTAGAGAACTAAAAACATGAGCAAAATCAAATGCGCCGTAATTGGCACTGGCTATCTAGGAAAGTTTCATGCCGAAAAATATCACAATTTGCCTAATGCTGAATTAGTCGCTGTTTGCGATATAAATCAATCTTGCAGTCAAAACATCGCAACTCTTTATGACGCTATCCCTTACACTGATTATCGTCGCTTGGTCGCAGAAACTAGACCAGAAGCAGTAAGTATCGTTGTTCCAACTTCACTTCATCATGAAGTAACTAAATTTTTTCTTGAAAATAATATTCACGTCATTTTAGAAAAACCAATAACCACCTCTCTTGAAGAAGCTGATGATTTAATTGAGCTGGCATACCGAAAAAATTTAATCTTACAAATCGGTCATCTGGAGCGTTTTAATCCAGTATTGCTGGCAGTACAAAACATTTTAGATCGACCAATGTTTATCGAATCGACACGCCTGGCACCATTCAAGCTGCGCGGCACCGATGTGTGCGTTAACTTGGATCTAATGATTCATGATATCGATATTGTACAGCACCTGGTGCAGTCCCCAATTAAAAATGTGCAAGCCAGCGGTGCACCAGTATTATCAGATAATATCGATATAACTAATGCCCGCATAGAATTTGTCAATGGCTGTATTGCTAATTTTACTGCCAGCCGCATTAGTACTAAACCAAAACGTAAATTACGCATTTTTCAACACAATGCTTATATCTCCACCGATCTTAATGATAAAACTCTTACTATTAGCCACAAAGGTGTGAGCAACAACACCATCACTTCACCCGCCACTTCGAATGCTCCAGAAATTGTGAAGGAAGAAATGGTCCTAGAAAAAGGTGACGCAATCCTGGATGAAATCAGAGCTTTTCTTGACTCAATCATCAATAAGACAGCACCGTTGGTATCAGGAGAAGATGGCAGAAAAGCTCTAGCCACTGCTTTGCAGATCACACAGTTAGCAATGTCTAGTTGGCAACAATATTTAAAGCGATAGTTAGACCTAGCAGAGGTTAAATAATGTTCCGCGTGTTCATTTCAGCTGGAGAAGCTTCTGGTGATTTGCATGCTAGCAACTTAGTCAAAAAAATACAGCAAAACACCAGTGCTCCTGACATCTATTTTTCCGGCATGGGTGGCGAATTGATGCGTCAAGCTGGCGTCAAGATTGTGGCCAACTCCACCGACCTTGCGGTAATTGGAGCTGTTGAGGTCCTGCGCCATCTACACCAATTCATCGCCGTCAGAAAAATCATCAAACGCGAATTACTTAACCATCGCCCTCACCTATTGATTCTCATTGACTACCCTGGTTTTAATTTGTGGTTAGCAAAAATCGCAAAAAAGATGGGAATTAAAGTGCTTTATTACATTAGCCCGCAAATTTGGGCGTGGCACCGAAATCGTATTAAAAAAATTCGGCGCTACGTTGACATGATGGCGGTAATATTTCCGTTTGAAGTCCCTTTTTATGCCAACGCTGGCATACCAGTAACATTGGTACCACACCCATTGTTAGCTATAGTAAAACCAACCATGGAAAAAGATGTCGCAAAAAACACCTTCAATTTACACCTAAATCAACAAACATCACCGATCATTGGCCTTTTCCCTGGAAGTCGCAAAAATGAAATTAAACGTTTGCTCCCGGTGATGCTACAAGCCGCTACTTTATTAAAAAACAAATTCCCCCACGCACAATTTGTGTTACCACTTGCGTCATCACTAAACGAAACAGACCTAAAACCTTACTTACAGACAACTAACACTAATTTTGCCAACTTAGATACTTTGGTAATTAAAAATCAGCAATATGATGTCGCCAACGTTTGCGACGCGATCATTGCCACTTCCGGTACCGTAACATTAGAAATTGCATTGCTTAAAATTCCAATGGTAATCATCTATAAACTAGCACCAATAACTTATTGGCTAGCAAAACAAGTAGTTAAAATACCTAATATTGGATTATGTAATATCGTCGCTGGTAAAAAAATAGTACATGAGTTAATTCAGAATGATGCTAACGCGGAAAATATTAGTACGGAAATCGAAAAAATACTGAAAAACCAGCACTATCGTGAAAATATGGTTGCAGCATTACAACAAGTAAAACAACGAATCGCTAGCCCAGACAAAGATGAAAACACCGGAGCAACCAAAGGAATTGACGAAGTAGTATTGGAATGTCTATCACCACACTGATGATGCGAATGCTCTTCATAAGAAATGTAAACTAAAACCGATGTCTAATGCTAGTGGTTGTAACGTCTATATCAGCACAAAGAAAGCGTTCGGAGATCTTTATCCCTCAGTAGTGTCCTCATTTTGATTGGGTATATGCCATAATTAAAGCTCAATTAACCGCTTGTAAAAAAAGGTAAGAGTTATGAATAACTATGGAAGTTGTGTTAATAAAAAAAAGCAAAAGAAAATCTTGTTGGAAGATATAGAATTAATTGACCTGAGCAAGAACAAGAAAAGTAACATCATCGAAGAAAAGAGCATTGATGATTCGGGCACAAAGATATTTGATATCAATATGATGGAGCAATACATCTTTGGCTCATGGGAATTGTCGCATCAAGAAAAGCAATGTTTAACAAAAGATATTTTTGATGCCTCGTTTATTAAAAGCTTTGCAAAAGGCGATGAGCAGAAAATAAAGAAGTTATGCGTCATTATCTCAAAGCGTGTGGAAACATTCCAGAGCCAGAGTGAGTGCGATGACTTTATTGATCAATGCGAACTAGAGGCAGAGCAGGCGAAGAAGGAGAAAAACGAATTAAAAGAAGGGTATTGTCGAAAGTTATCAAATCTTATTACTTTTTTATACAGCAATTGGCTGAATATACGACAGTCTCCGGATATTAATAAACTACTGGATAATGATTTGAAAGCAGACGGAGCTGTTCCTACTGTCCCGATTGAAGGATTGCAATATCAAGGAGTAGATCCAGCTAAAAATAGTTTTTATAAAGCAGTGTGCTGCTCTTACCACGGCTACCAGCCAAGAGGTTTAAGAAATTTTGTGGCATCGCACATTAGAAACAACTCTGGCACATTTTCTACACGTATCTTGAAAAATGGTTATAAGTCTGTAGATGGTTATGCGGATAATGTTAGAAGTAATGAAGCGAAGCGGGTTGACGAGCCAGAAATCATCGCTTTAATGATGCTGCTAGAACGACCGATTGTAATTGTAAACCGTGATGGGGAAATATGTGATCTAAGCCTGATCAGAGAGTTCGAAAAGAGTCTCGAGAAAATCAAAAAAAATGAGAAAAACGAAAAGAAGGGCAATGATGATCCGATTTTTATTCTTTACCATGCAGATAATTACAATGGGTTGCTGCTGAAGAAAAACTATAATGCAAAGAAAGTATTTAAAAGCCTGATAAAAGACAGCAAGGTTGATGAATTTTCTCAGGAAAACGAGTTGACACAACTTAGTCAAGCTTTTGCAAAGTTACAGCAAAAAATTCATGAAGGTTATAAAAAAGTTGTTAGTAATTATATTGAATATACACAAAGTAGTTGTATCGAGTTATTTAATAAGGCGATGTCATCTGGTGCAGCAGCTGACCTGCAAATTTTGCAAGCTTTCTTCACCCAATGCATGGTTAATCAACACATTCTTACGACACAGAACACTAAAAATATTTACGATCACTCGCTGGAACAAAAGCAGGTTTATCGTAATTTTGAAAAGCAGTTGAAAAAAATCACCGATGAAGAGAATGAAGCAGAGAAATTTGAAGAGCCGGAAAAAGAGAAAGAAAAAGAAGAGTTGGTAATAAAAAAATCTGAAAAAGAAAAAATTGAAAAGGAGCTGAGAGATTTTGTTAAAGAAAAGTATAAAAGTAACATAGCAGCAAATGCTCCCGAAAAAGCTCTGGTAGTAATAGGAGAAGACCTAAAACAACTGCGACACCTTAGTGACGTGAATAACCTCTGTTCTGGTCAAGGAAAAATGTGTCCACTTTTCCTTGACCAGAACAGAGGTTGAAAAATATGAAGAAATGGTTAAAAAAACGCTAATAACAGCAATCAAAGTAAGCTCTCCCAAGAGAAGCAAGAACAGCTCTTTTGGGAATTACAAAGGGAAAGAGAGAAACTGACAGAATTGAAAGAAAGGTTTGAGGAATCGGATAAGTTGATGCATGAAGAGTTTAAAAAAATGGATAAAATAAGGAATGAAATAAGAGAGGAATCAGAAAAATTTTTTAAAGAAAGGGATGATAAAATTGATAAATTTTTTAAAGAAAGCGATAAAAAAGTTGAAGAAACAAAAAAATCTCTTAAAGAAAGCAATGAAATAGCTAAGAAATTTTATAATGATCGCGAGATTAAGTTAGATGAGATTACTAAACAAATCGAAAAGGCGACTGAACAAGTGAATATTTTGATGAATTCTGAGGAAGAGGAGGAAGATGAGGAGACAAACGACGATCTAAGCGAGGAAGAAGTAAATACGGATGAAAATATGATAAATGAGGATGATCATGATCAGCTTGAAATTGAAGAAATAGATGGCACGCAAACAAAAATGGACACCAATGCGAATGAACCAGAAGATCATATAAAAAAACTCGAAGACGATAGTAATCTTAAATTAGAAGGACTAACTAAACAAACTAATATTTTATTTAGTTCTGAGGAAAAGCATAAGAAGCAGCATAAAAAATCAAAAGGCGAATCAAATAAAATAGAAATTAGAATATATGAAAATAAATCAAATGAAATTAAAAATAATTCAAATGGAATAAAAAATTACGTTGGAATAATGATGTATATCCGTGAAGACCAAAAATCAACAGAAGATAATATCGAGGATATCATAATAAATGATGAGAAAGAGACGGTGAATTTTGAAGAAGATATGAATCAAAACGAAATGACAAACAACATTAATGAAAAAAATTTATCTACAAACAGCTATTGACTGTGGAGAGTCTCGATATTTTTACAATTTTTGCATATTACGTTACGTGCAAGATGGGGTTCATTTAACTGTGTCAGAGGATAAATCAGTTTGTAATCTATGAGGGGAAATAGATATCAAGCTGAGATGAGTGTGAAAATGATCATGTCGTTATCCCACTAATCTGCCATGTAATTTATTTCGCCACTACAAACACGACACATCTTGCCGTCTTTTGCAGGATAGCTTTCGCCGCACTTCGGACAGATAACAACCGTTGAGCCTTTTTCTTTTTTGAATGGAGCAGTGTTTACTTTAACTTTCTGGAAAGATAGCAGCTCTGTTCCAGCACTTCTTATCTGGTTGAGGAGCACACTGGTGTTTTGTTCTTGTTTTGGAATAATCTTGAAAAACCAATGGTAAACTTCAGGAAATTTTTTTACTTTTTCTGTATCAAGATATACACGCACACCGTTCCCATTGTGTTTATCAAAAAAAGTAAGAGCGAAGCGGCCGATGTCAATGATTTTCAGCCAACCATTGCCGATGGAACAAGGTGTTAAAACTTGTACCGCGTCAGGCAAGCATTTTGCTGATTCGCAAATGACATCAAAAAACTGACCTGCAGGTAAGTTTTTCCGCGCCAGGTCAACCATAAAACCACCAATAAGCAAACCTGGCGCTTTATTGCCATGAAATTTTTCAATTATTTGTTCATACTCTTCAATTGAATAATCACAAATGCGGATATCAGAAAAATCGGAAAAATTTGTATTCATTATCAATTCCAATTGGGTATGATAATTCAAATTAGAGCATTTAAATTTTAGTTACACTCACCGCACAGGCCTTAAATTCTGGAGTTTTAGTTACAGCGTCGCCAACATTATTGGTAAGCCAATTACAATTTCCTTCTCGATAGTGGAAGGTCATCCACACCATACCTTCTGGAACTTCTTCGGTAACCCGTGCTGGTACTTTCACTTCACCACGACGCGACTTCACTAGCACCATATCTCCGTCTTTCACTCCAAGCATTTTCGCATCCGCCAGAGATATATCTGCTGTTTCGCGCTTATAGATTGCATCCATACCACTTCTACCGGTCTGTGTCCTGGTGTGATATTGCGAAAGACGCCTACCAGTGCTAAGAACAAATGGATACTCACGATCTTCAACTTCTGCGGGCGGTGTCCACTCAAACCCCTTCATGATCCCTTTGCCATGAGTAAACTTGCCATTCCTGTGCAACACTGCTGATCCTGGATGGTCAATGTCTGGACAAGGCCACTGCAGGCCATTTTTTTCAATACGCGAAAATTTTATGCCAGCAAACATTGGACCAAAGGCAGCAACTTCATGATCCCATATTTCTCTAGCACTGTTTGACGTCCACTCTTGACCCATTTTCTTCGCAAGTTCTTTGAAAATCCACCAGTTCGGTTTTGCTATACCAGGTGGCTCTTTGATTTTTCGCACTAGACTAACGCGCCTTTCGGCGCTGGCAAAAGTACCTTCGTCCTCACACCACGATGCAGATGGCAGAATGACATGAGCAAAACGGGTAGTCTCATTGGGAAAGATATCTTGTACTACTAGAAATTCTGCTGACGCAAGACACTTTTCTACGTGGTGAATATTTGGTTCTGCATTGGCAAGGTTTTCGCCAAATATCCAAAGACCTCTAATTTTTTTGGTGACCAAACCATCAAGCATGTCGGGAATCATCATGCCAACTTTATCTGGAAGATTGGGAATACCCCACGCTTTTTCAAATTTTTCTCGGGCTACAGGATCGGTTACTTTTTGATACGCGTGAAAATTATTTGGCAACGCTCCCATATCACAAGCACCCTGCACATTATTCTGGCCGCGAAGAGGATTGACGCCACCGAACTCCATACCCATATTTCCAAGCAGCATTTGCAGGTTTGCAAGGTTCCAAACATTGCTAGTGCCGCAAGTATGCTCGGTAATCCCAAGGGTATAAATCACCATGCACGGCTTTGTTGCTGCCATTTCGTATGCAATCCGCTTGATGATTGCAGTTGGCACTTTACAGATTTTTTCTGCTTTCTCTGGTGAATATTCCATCACTTTTGCTTTCAAATCGTCAAAACCAGTGCAGTTTTCAGCAACAAATTTCTTGTCATACAAATCTTCATTGATTAACACGTACATAATTGCGTTAATAAAAGCGATATCAGAGCCAACTTTAATTTGGGCGAAAATATGTGAACGGCGTGCAAGTTCATGTTTTCTTGGATCTGCAACAATCAGTTTTGCACCTTTCTTCACTGCCTGTTTAACAAAATAGGAAGCAACAGGGTGTGCTTCGGTCATATTTGAACCAATAACAAACAACATCTTTGCGTTTTTAAATTCACCAATGGAATTACTTGACGCACCTGAACCAAACGCAGCAGCAAGGCCGGCAACGGTTGGGGCATGGCACACGCGAGCACAATGATCAATATTATTGGTTTTAAAAACGGCTCGGAACAACTTCTGCATGTTGTAGGAATCTTCATTGATGCTGCGGGCACAACTCACCCCAGCTACTGCATCAGAACCGTAGGCTTGTATAATCTCGCTAAATTTATTAGCAATCAGCGTCAATGCCTCATCCCAACTTGCTTTACGGAATTCTCCATTCTTTTCCTTAATTAGTGGGTGAGTGAGCCGGTCAGGAGAATAAATAAAGTCATAGGCATATCGTCCCTTGACGCACAGGTGTCCATGATTTGGGCTGCCTTCTTCACAAGCGGTGATTTTTACGATCTGATCACCTTTGACATGCAAATTTTGCTGGCAACCAACACCACAATATGGGCAAGTTGTTCTGACAATTTTTGTTTCCCACGCACGCCCTTTACCGAGCGATTTTTTATCAACGATGGCACCAACTGGACAAAGCTGCGAGCATTCACCGCATTGAACACAGCTTGACTCACCCATAGGTTTATCATCATCGAATATAATTTCTGTTCTATTGCCTCTGCATTTGAAATCAAGCACTTCGTTGACAACAGTATTGTTGCAAGCAGCGACACAGCGACCACAAGAAATACATTTGCTTTTTTCGACATAAATACACGGCGCCGATGTATCTACAGTTTTCTTGACATCAGCATAGATTATTGACCCGCGTTCGATCCCTAGGTAGTAGGCCACATCCTGCAGTTCACAGACACCATTTTTGGCGCAAGCGAGACAATCGTGATTACCGGTTGAGAGGAGTAAATCGACTACCAATCTTTGTGCCTGCAATATTTTTTCTGTTTTGGTCTGAATACTCATTCCCTCGCGCACTTCAGTGCTGCACGCTGTTTGCAGACCGTTTACACCCTCTACCTCAACCACACAGACACGACACTTTCCTAGTGCACCAATTTTTTCGTGATAGCACAAAGTTGGAATGTAAATACCATTCTTTCTAGCCACCTGCACAATAGTCTGGCCAGCTTTTGCATCAACCTGCTTTCCATTGATGCTGATTTTCATGGGCTTATCTCCTGTTAGTGTTTTGTTATTTTATCTTGCTCACACCCAAAACTTGGGCGCTGCAACCCTATCCGATAAGGAGGGCGTCAAACTCATCTCTAAACTTTTCAATCATGGTTTTAATTGGTATAGAAAATGCTTCGCCAACTGGACAAAGCGTCAGACCTTTGATGGTACTGACTAAGCTTATGACATTATCAAGATCACGCCCTGTTCCTTGACCTGCAACTATTTTTTCAAGAGCGCGTACAATTATTTTTGAACCTTCTTTACATGGAGTGCATTTACCACAAGACTCGTGTGCATAAAATTTCATAGTTCGAAGTGCCAACTCGGGAATTGACCACTCATCATTGATCACGATAATCCCTCCCGAGCCGAGCGAGGTTCCTTTCGCAGCACAAGATGCATAGTCCATCTTAAGATCTTTGAGCTCATCAGCAGTGAGAATTGCCACCGAAAGACCACCAACGATAGCAGCTTTTAGTTTGCCTTTGACACCACCTGCCGCTGTCACCAGTTCGTTAAATGAAACTCCCATTGGGTATTCATAGCATCCAGGTTTGTTCACATTGCCACTAATTCCATAGATTTTAAAACCAGCGCTCCCTGCAATACCAAACTGCTTAAATTCTGCTGCTCCTTTTTCAATGATAAACGGTATGCTTGCAAGAGTTTCGACATTATTCACAATAGTTGGGCTACCATACAAACCATGAATTGCGGGAAAAGGCGGCTTCATCCGTGGTTGTCCGCGCTTTCCTTCGATTGATTCGATTAACGCAGTTTCCTCACCACACACATACGCACCGGCACCACGGTGTACGATAATGTCAAAATCTTTGAGTTGATTGTCTGTCTTCGCCTCTTCAATAGCATTCTCAAGAATATCAGCAATCCAATTAAATTCTCCTCTGATGTAAATAAAGCCAAGTTTTGCTTCAAGACCAAGTGCAGCAATAGCCATACCTTCAATCAGCAGGTGTGGATCATATTCCATGATCTGGCGATCTTTGAAAGTACCAGGTTCACCTTCGTCAGCATTACAGATCAGATAAACTGGTTTCCCAGTATTTTTAGGTAGAAATCCCCATTTCACCCCGGTCGGAAATCCTGCACCACCGCGTCCTTTCATGTCTGATGCTTTCACTTCTTTGACGATATTTTCAGCTGTCATAGCGCGTGCTTTTCCAAGCGCTTTATAGCCGCCATTCTGCTTGTACACCTTGATTGATGTTGCGTTGGCAACGCCCCGATTTTTCATTAGCACATTGCAGGTTGTGCCCCAGTAGTATTCGATTTTTTGATCAGGCATAACACCGTTTTTCAATGATTCAATTAGTACATCGACTTTTTCAATGGTCATATTTTCATAATATGTATCATTGACTTGAATTACTGGACAGGTACCGCAAGATGCTAAGCACTCAACTTCAGCAATAGTAAAGAGTCCGTCAGCAGTAGTCTGACCAGCTTTAACACCAAGCTTGCTTTCAAGATAAGCAAGAATCTCTCTCGCACCCATCAATGTTGCTGGAATATTTGTATCGATTTGGAGAAAGTACTTACCAATACCTTCGCTTACATTGTACATAGTGTAAAACGTTGCAACACCGAATGCCTTTGCATAAGTTACCCCGACAATCTTGGCAACAGCCTCAATATCATCCCTGGAAAGCATATTATTATTGTCTTTTTGCACCAGCATCAACGCTGACATCAGCGCTGATTCTTTTTTAGGATACTTAGAGATACACTGGCTAACTCTAATCTTAGTATTTTCTAAAATCATTTCGAATCTCTCATAACAGTGTTGTACTTAAAATGGTCATTCAAATCATCCATACAGAAGATATTGCTGAATTTCACATTTCACAATGGGAATTACGGAAATTTCTTTGAAGAAGCATAGCATCAATTAACATGGTAAACCAACTTGATAAGTCAATCCAATCAGCCAACGAATCTATTCACTATTCAAGAGTTAGCAAATAATAATTCACTTGTCCAAGCGTTTTGTGGCGCAATACCTTCCACGTTGATGGCAAAAATGATGTAAGTGTAACAACATCCAAATTTTTTTCAGTTTCAATATAAATCAAGGCACGGGGTGCTAAAAAATTTGAACTTAATTGCACGAGTCTCTGGCAAGTGGATGGCACAAGGTTTTGGTGAAACGGTGGGTCTAAAAAAACCACGTCGAATTTAGGTTGATAAGATGTTGTCGCTATAGCCAAATCTAGTTGCTGCGGAATTTTTGCTTGAAAAATAGTAAGATCTTTTTCCATCGCCAACAACCGCGCATTCTCCTTCAATTGCTTAATGGATTTTTTTGAGCAATCAAACGCCACTACTCGCTTTGCTCCACGAGACAATGCTTCAAAACTCAAGGCACCACTCCCAACAAAAAGATCAAGACAAACAGCATCGACGATTATCGGAGCCAACCAATTGAAAAGCGTCTCTCTCACTGCATTTGGCGTTGGACGGAGCCCAACAACGTCTGGAACAACAATTCTGCGCCCACGCAATGAGCCAGCAATGATACGCACAGACCCCATAAACTCACCAAATTTCTTGTGATTAGTCAAAATCCGGCATTGATGATGATTTTCGCTGTTTCTCCTCACTACTAATTATCAAATGTTCCATTTGCTCTTGAACACAACGACGGAACTCTAGAGGATGCGGCACAAAATCAAAAGGATCTTGACTGCCACCAGTACCACTAATAATCACCGTACCATAATCAAACATCCTACCAAATACGCTTTGACGCGTGTTAATGCTCTCTATTTTGTGGAAAAAAATCTCCAAAGAGTGACGGCGAATAAATCCCATTTTCACTAAAACACGTTTGTTAGTTATACCGTACTCACGAGAAATGTAAGAAATATAACAGGCAATAGCATAAAAAATAACCATCATCATCCCAATATACGAAATAAAAATATATTCCGGCGACAAAAAAATAGCAGTTGCAACGGTTACTACTAGCCATATTACACAAGGAAAGAAAACGATGGCATGTGGCCCACTGTAATATGATAGCTGTTCATCTGGTAACAATGTCTTTTTAATATAACTCATAGGTAGTTTGTCTCATCTACTCCATACTGTTGAAAATATAAATACAGTCTTTATCCGGCACAAAGAGCTCAACCAAAGTAAGATCAAAAATTAACGTTAACTTAATTTTAAGATGTTCAACATCATTTGAACTACCTTTCATCACCAAACTACTAAACATTAAACCACTTAACCACCATATTCACTTGCGGCAATAATTCTAGTTTTCCGACCATAGATGATAAAGACCTTCTGGCCAACACCAAGGTTCAGATCAGCTCCCTGAGTTACAGTCAACATTGAACCGTTTCTAAGGCGCAATACATATTCCATCCCTTGCTTAGTATTCACACCCTTCTCTATCGCATGACCCAACAACCCACCAGCAACCGCACCACCAATCCCTCCTAACAAGCTAGTCCTGGTATTACCACCAATAGCAGAACCAGCAACGGCACCCGCAGCGACCCCAACACCAGTACCAACACCGGTAGTCGCATTAATTGCTACTGGACGTATCGCGACTACCACGGCAGGAACTACTCGATTCACCCGTCCTGCATCCCTAGCATCATAAACATTCGGTGACACATTTTCAGCACACCCACTCAACAACAAGATACAACCCATCATCCATAGAACAGCAATTTTTTTAGCTATCATCTGTTATCCCCTGAGTTTACAAAACGTGATATTACCTTCATGAAAGTTAAAGCAAGCAAGACGCATTGTAGTATGAAACCATCGCTCCGGCAAACACCATAAAAGCCTATCAGCAAAAACACTTTGATTGGATCAACAGCACTGGCAAAACGGGATTTAATACGATAACCCATAGCGGTTTAAATAAATTTTTGCTTACCTATGAGTTTTGGTATACTCCCCCGCTTGTTTGTTAGGGCCGGGGGGAGGATACAATGCATCAACCAAGAACCAAACGAATTGCAATTGATACAATCAAAAACCCTTAACCATATTTCACTAAGTGATAAATAAAAAAGCGGAGATTTCTTTATGGCTGTTCAAAAAAGTCGCGTAACTCGTTCAAGGCGCGGCATGCGTCGTTCTCATGATGCCTTAACCAACCACACCCTTTCTATTGATCAAACCACCGGTGAGACTCACCGTCGTCACCATATCACCGCTGACGGGTACTACTGCGGGAAGCAAATGATCAAACCTAAGGCGTTGCCCCAAAAGGAAGAAGAAAGATCAGACGAAGAAGGTAAGTAACCAGATACGATACAGCTATGGATATTAAAATTGCTATTGACGCCATGGGCGGTGATTTTGGTCCAAAAATCACCGTACCAGCCGCTATTATTGCGCTGCAACGTCACCCTAATTTAAAACTCATACTAGTTGGCAAACGGGAGACTTTGCAGACACAATTGGCTAACTGCTTCAGGGCTTGTTGCTCTTGCGGGTTAAACAACCGCGTAGGTGATCAAATCGAAATCTGCGATACCACCGAAGAAGTAGCAATGGATGAGTCTCCGGTGAAAGCATTGCGCTTCAAAAAAGACTCGTCGATGAGAGTAACCATCAATTTAGTTAAAGATGGCAAGGCTCAAGCTGGTGTTAGCGCTGGAAATACTGGTGCATTAATGGCAATTGCCCATTACGTATTAAAGACGCTACCAGGGGTAGACCGCCCCGCAATTATCACCTCTTTACCTACTGTCAACCCAAATAAAGAGGTGCACGTTCTCGATTTGGGTGCCAATGTCGATTCTGAAGCTATGCACCTATACCAATTTGCAGTGATGGGGTCGGTTCTAGTCAAAGCAACAACGAGTACGGACAATCCTAAAATTGGCCTACTGAATATCGGGTCAGAAGAAATTAAAGGCAATGAACAAGTAAAAAAAGCTATGCAGTTAATCGTTAAAAATAGAGCACTGAATTATGTTGGCTATGTTGAAGGAGATGACATATTCAAAGGCGATGTTGATGTCGTAGTTTGCGACGGGTTCATCGGCAATGTAACCTTAAAAACCGTCGAAGGTATAGCGAAATTGTTTGATACTTACCTGAGGCGCTATTTCACTCAGAATTTTTTCACCAAAACTATCGCGATACTTGCCACTCCAATATTAAAAAAATTAGCCTGCCAACTTGACCCAGGACGACGCAATGGCGCGAGTCTAATTGGATTGAGAGGTATAGTAGTAAAAAGTCACGGCGGAGCGAATGAAGTGGCTTTTGCCAATGCTATCGAGGAAGCTATTCGCGAGGTAGAACATAACGTTCCTCAAAATATTCAAACGGAGGTTCGTCAATTACTGAGCGATGAAACATCGTAGAATTGTAGAACACCAAAACGAACAAAATCATGAAATATACCAGAATTTTAGGAACTGGCAGCCATGTACCAGAAAAAACTCTGACCAATAGCGATTTGGAAAAAATCGTTGATACTTCGGATGAATGGATTTTCGAGCGCACTGGTATTCGCGAACGCCCCATTGCTTCACCAGCAGAAAACTCTCTAACCATGGCTGAAGTAGCGTCAAATCGCGCAATTGATGCTGCTAATATTGATCGCAATAAGATTGGCTTGATTGTGGTCGGAACTACAACACCGCCGTCGATCTTTCCTAATACTGCCAACTTATTGCAATCCAGATTAGGTATTAGCAACACTGAATGCCCAACTTTTGATGTTAGCGCAGCCTGTTCCGGATTTATTTATGCCTTTAGTATAGCTGACAAGTACATTAGAAGTGGTGAAATAGAATACGCCCTAGTTGTTGGAGTGGACTCTCTATCCAAGTTTGTTGATTGGAGTGATCGCTCTACCTGCGTGCTATTTTCAGATGCTGCGGGAGCAGTAGTGGTTGGAAGCAGCGATGAACCAGGGGTTTTCTCAACTCATTTACATTCCAACGGTAGTTATGGTGACCTTCTCTATGTAGCAGGTGATTTGTACAGTAATTCCAGCGCACACCATATAAAAATGCGTGGGAATGAGTTATTCAAAATAGCGGTAAAAAAATTGGAAGCTGTGGTCGATGAAGCATTAAAACACAATAATCTGTCCAAGGAGGACATCGATTGGCTGGTGCCACATCAAGCCAATGCTCGTATCATTAACGCCACCGCGAAAAAACTGCATTTACCTGAAGAACGAGTTGTCTTGACGATCGAAAAGCAGGGCAATAATTCAGCAGCATCCGTTCCATTAGCCTTAGATCTCGCGATTTGTGATGGACGCATCAAGCGCGGCAATTTACTTTTGCTTGAAGCGTTTGGTGCCGGCCTCACTTGGGGCGCAGCTTTGGTAAGATATTGAATTATTATGGCTACGCAAAACGCTCTATCTTCAGTCTCTGCGTAACCCGACCCACGCTCCAACGTACCGACTATAAGGACCACAATAATGAAAAAAATCGCTTTAGTATTTCCAGGTCAAGGTTCGCAAGTTGTTGGCATGCTCTCGGAGCATGCCAACAATGCTATTGTTCAAGCAACTTTCAACATTGCTACACAAGTATTAAATTACGACTTATGGCAATTGACGCAGCAGGGTCCAGAAGAAAGACTTAATCAAACCACACAAACACAACCAGCACTGCTAACAGCTGGCGTTGCTCTTTGGCGCATTTGGCAACAACAAATTGGAATTATTCCGACTTTGTTAGCTGGCCATAGCCTTGGCGAATATACCGCTCTAGTTTGCGCCGAAGTTTTAACATTCGAGGATGCGATACAACTCGTAGCCGAACGCGGCCGTATTATGCAAGAAGCAATTCCAGTCAATCAGGGTGCAATGGCGGCCATTGTAGGACTGGAAGAAACGCAGGTGACGGCTATATGCATGGAAGCCAGTAATGGAGCAGTACTGCAACCAGCCAATTATAATTCAGTAGGACAAATTGTAATTGCCGGCGAAACTGCTGCCGTAAAGCGCGCCTTAGAGTTAGCCAAAAACCAAGGGGCCAAAATTGCTAAATTACTTGCTGTGAGCATCCCAGCACACTGCCAACTCATGCAGGATGCTGCTAAACATTTACAAGAAAAATTGAATGATATTAACTTCAGTATTCCAAAAATCCCTGTAATTCACAACGCAGATGTCGCAATCTATAATGATTGCTCAAAAATTAAAGATGCGTTGGTAAGACAGCTGTATAGCCCGGTACATTGGGTCGAAACAATAAGAATGATGCAAAATTGCGGCATTGAAGGTATTTTTGAATGTGGCCCGGGAAATGTACTCAACGGTTTAAACAAAAGAATCGCCAAAGGTATAATATTAAACACCCTTGGGTTACCACAAACCTTGCAGGAAGTAATAGCCTCAGTCAAAAGAGAGGAGTAACTACGTCAATGAAAGAAATTACACATAAAAAAAATAGCAAAAAAGTAGCCCTAATCACTGGAGCTAGTCGTGGCATTGGTAAAGCCGTACTATTGGAACTAGGAAAAAAAGACGACATCGTAATTGCTGGAGTCGATCTGACCAAAGAACGAAGTGACAGTATTACCACTCTATGTCAACAGCATAGTATCAATGGCCAAGGATTTGAAATGGATGTCGCTAATCCTAAATCGGTAGAGGCTACATTGGCCAAAATCACTGACACTTTCGGGTACCCAGCTATTTTAGTTAATAATGCCGGCATTACACGCGATAGCTTAATCATTCGCATGAATCTGGAAGATTGGAGCGATGTCATCAATACTAACTTAAATTCAGTCTACTACTTAAGCAAAGCGTGTATTCGCGATATGTTAAAAGCAAAATGGGGACGTATCATAAACATTTCTTCAGTCGTCGCGTTTACTGGCAACGCCGGACAAGCCAATTACGCCGCCGCCAAAGGCGCAGTCTTGGCTTTTAGCAAGACATTAGCGCTTGAAGTAGCTTCACGCGGTATCACAGTCAATACAATTGCTCCGGGTTTTATTGAAACAGATATGACTGGCAAACTAACCGGTGAACAAAGGGAAAGAATTTTAAACATCATACCAATGCACCATATGGGTAAACCGGAAGACATTGCTAAAGCAGTAACATTTTTGGTTTCAACTGATGCAGCTTACATCACTGGCACAACTTTACATGTCAATGGCGGGCTGTTTTTGGGATGAAACACTATACGCCACTGCCGTATTTTAATGCTTGCAAGTTTCAAAGTTTTGCATAAACTAAGCGCAACTCAATTTATACCCAGTACACGAGTTTAGGTATATTCGGCTACTGAACGCGCTAAATATATAACGAGTTATTATTAATCAATTTCTAATGAGGAAAGAAAAAAATGGCTAATAGCATAGCAAATCGCGTTATCAAAATTATTTCTGAACAACTTGGTGTAAAGGAAGAAGTAACTACAGAAGCTAATTTTGTTGACGATCTTGGCGCCGACTCTCTGGATACCGTTGAGTTAGTGATGGCCCTTGAAGAAGAGTTTAACATAGAAATTCCTGATGAGGATGCTGAAAAAATCGCCACCGTACGGGACGCCATCGAGTACATCAAAAAACACGCCAAAGAAGAAGAATAATCGCAGAACACACAAAATAAAGGCCAATGTGCACACAAAAGACCAATAGATGCAATTCAACAAACGGAGCTTTGGAAGCAACTCCTAAAAATTAAGAATACCATTCAAACGTGAACTCGTTGTTTTTGTGGTCAGTCTGTTTGTCTCCCATCGGTAAATAGTAACTTCAAGGTGATCTTTTGTTAAAAAAATGTGAGTCTGCGTTTTTTTGGTTTCTGGGTCTTCACCATTTTTAAAACTCATCCGTTGTAAATTCTTGTGTCTATTCGGCGGCATCCGCTAGAGAAATTTTTATGACTGAACAAAAAAGGCGCATAGTTGTTACCGGCTTAGGCGCGGTTACACCGCTTGGCCTGGATGTGGAATCCACATGGGCAGCAGTGCTTGCCAGTAAAAGTGGAATAAAACCGTTGACACGTTTCGATACATCAAAATTATCCACAAAAATCGCTGCTACGGTTCAAAATTTCGATCCAACCCCTTATCTTGACACCAAAGAAATCCGCAAAACCAGCGTATTTCTGCAATATGCCATAGCAGCGGCAACCCAAGCCATAAACAATGCCAACCTATCCATTAACGAAGAAAATAATACAAGAATAGGTGTAGCAATAGGCGCTGGCATTGGTGGTTTACCGTTAATGGAAGATATGCATATAAAATGCTTAGACGAAAACAAAGGACCAAAATTCATTTCTCCTGGATTCATTCCCAATATGATCATCAATATGGCATCAGGGATAGTTGCCATTAAACACCATTGCAAAGGACCAAACATTTCGGTAGTAACTGCTTGCGGCACGGGAGCGCACAACATTGGCTGTGCCGCCAGAATGATTAGTTATGGAGACGCTGATGTGATGATTGCCGGTGGTGCCGAAATGGCAACTACTGCTCTAGCCATTGGCGGTTTCGCTGCCGCACGCACACTATCACAACGAAATAATAATCCCGAACAGGCCAGCCGCCCGTGGGATAAAGACCGCGATGGTTTTGTCTTTGGCGAAGGCGCTGGAGTCGTAGTATTGGAAGAATACGAATACGCTAAACGACGCAAGGCAAACATTTATGCTGAGCTTAGCGGTGTTGGCATGAGCGATGACGCCTTCCACATTACGTCTCCGGACCCGCAAGGACGAGGATCAGCATTAGCCATGACTAATGCTATAAATGACGCTAAAATCAATCCAGAAGCTATTCAATACATTAATGCTCACGCCACTTCAACCACGGTAGGTGATGTCCTAGAAGTTTTAGCTATAAAAAAAGCTTTGGGCGATCACGCCTATAAAGTCGCCGTAAGTTCAACTAAATCAATGACTGGACACTTATTGGGAGCCGCCGGAGCTGTGGAAGCAATATTTTCTATACTCGCCCTACGAGATCAGGTTGCGCCACCAACCACAAACCTTGATCATAATGACGAAAATTGCGATCTTGATTTTGTACCACATACAGCACGACCAATGACAATTAAGGTTGCAGCATCTAACTCCTTTGGCTTTGGCGGCACCAACGTCTGCTTAATCTTCAGCAAACCTTAGCACTATATCAATCTTGCAACAGCAACTTTATTACTCTCGATCAGTACACTAGCAGGGCTATTGGTATGAACAAACAAAAAATGCTAAAAAAAATCCTCATCGCTATCAGCACCGCAACAATTAGCATCGTCCTTACTGGCGTTATTTTAAGTCTATGGTTTATCAATAAACCACTCATACCCGTTACTCAAACATCGGTTGATTTTGTTTTCACCCAAGGATCTTCGATTAAAAATATATCCAACCAATTAAATCACATGAAAATATTAGCATATCCTAATCTTTTGGTATGGTTGGCTCAGATTAAAGGCAAAACCACTCAATTAAAAGCTGGGGAATATCGTATCACATCTGGAATCACCACCCCTATCATGCTACTTAACATGATGATCAAAGGAGAAGTTATTCGTCATAGCATTACGATAGTTGAGGGATGGACCTTTGCGCAAATAAGGGCAGCCATCAACAATAACCCCTACCTTACTCATGAATTAAAAAATTTGTCCAACGCAGAAATCATGCGCCATATTGGGCATGAAGGTGAGGTACCAGAAGGAAGATTTGCACCGGAGACCTATATTTTTAGCGGTAAAATCAGTGATACAATAATACTGCGTAATGCCTATAACACTATGCGACAAAAACTAAACACGTTATGGCAAACGCGCTCATCACAGACCCAGACTCTCTATAAATGCCCATACGAGGTTTTAATTATCGCATCGATAATTGAAAAAGAAAGCGCCCACCTTAAAGAACGCCCTATAATTGCCGGGGTAATTGTAAATCGTTTACAACTGGGGATGCCGTTGCAAATCGATGCTACAGTAATTTACGGATTAGGCGAAAATTACAAAGGAAAACTATCCGAAAATGACTTGAAGAAGGATAGTTCGCACAACACCTATACTCGCATCGGATTACCACCAACCCCTATCGCCGCACCAAGCCAGAACGCTATATATGCTGTTCTCAATCCAGCAACAACCACAGCGCTCTATTATGTTGCGTCCGGAAATAGAGACGGGTCACATTACTTTAGCAACACCTTGGACGAACACCTTAAAGCAAAAAGAAGAGCTGCTCTTTTGAAATAAAAAAATTAATCGAAGAACCAAACAACCATATTAACTCACCACTGCTCACTTACTTTCTTGCTAGAGTTTCGGCTTTGGTTTCTGCATCTTCAATTGTTCCTACCATGTAAAAAGCCTGCTCTGGCAAGTGATCATATTCGCCACACAATAGCGCTTTGAAACCTTTTATGGTGTCGGCAAGTTTGACATAGCTACCAGCGACGCCAGAGAACACTTCTGCCACAAAAAATGGCTGAGACAAGAAGCGCTCGATTTTACGAGCACGGCTAACAATTAGCTTATCTTCTTCCGATAATTCATCTAAACCTAAAATAGCAATAATATCTTTCAATTCCTTATATCGTTGTAACATACTTTGCACTGCACGAGCAGTATCGTAGTGCTCTTTGCCAATAATGTATGGTTCAAGTTGCTTACTAGTGGAAGCAAGAGGATCCACCGCTGGATAAATACCGAGTTCAACAATCTGTCGTGACAATACTACTGTGGCATCTAAATGCGCAAAAGTCGTAGCCGGAGATGGATCAGTCAAATCATCTGCAGGCACATAAATCGCCTGCACCGAGGTAATCGACCCGGTCTTTGTTGAAGTAATACGTTCCTGCAACGTACCCATTTCTTCTGCTAATGTTGGTTGATAACCAACTGCAGATGACATACGCCCAAGCAAAGCTGATACTTCTGTTCCGGCCAAAGTGTATCGATAAATATTATCAATAAACAGCAAAACATTACGCCCTTCATCGCGAAAATATTCTGCCACAGTCAAACCAGTCAATACCACACGCAGCCGATTACCTGGGGGCTCATTCATTTGACCATAGATTAATGAGACTTTATCCAGCACTTTCGATTCTTTCATTTCATGATAAAAATCATTCCCCTCTCGAGTGCGTTCACCAACGCCAGCAAACACCGAGTAACCACTATGTTCAACCGCAATATTACGAATCAACTCCATCATATTCACCGTCTTACCAACACCAGCACCACCAAACAAACCAACCTTGCCACCCTTAGCAAATGGGCAAATCAAATCAATAACCTTAATACCAGTCTCCAGCACTTCCGTTTGACCAGATTGATCTTTAAACAATGGAGCCAAACGATGGATCGGCAATAACTGCCCTTTAATTTCCCCACAGTTATCAATTGGCTGCCCTAGTACATTCATAATTCGACCTAAGGTCTCGCGACCAACTGGCACTGTAATTGGCATCCCGGTATTAATTACCTTCAGATTACGCCTGAGACCATCAGTAAAACCCATGGCAATAGTACGCACCATTCCATCGCCAAGTTGTTGCTGCACTTCCAAAATCAAGCCATTTTTTTCAACTAGCAACGCATCATAAATTTTAGGAACTGCGGTATGCGGAAATTCCACATCTATTACCGCACCAATGATGGTAATAATTTTGCCACAATTTACGTCGTCAGAACCGACCATTGCATCAGTTGCTGTATTATTTGTCATTATCGCTCTCTAGTACTCAACTATATAAATTAGGAGACAACCAATTGATACTGTACAAAGACATAAAGCTGAATAAGACAATAGACAGAAGACACAGCTTATTCAACTAACGAATAATTACAAAGCTATAAATCAAAATCATGACCAAGATATACTTCACGCACCATATCATTCTGCATGATCTCACGGGGAGTTCCATTACCAATCACATCCCCTTCACTAAGAATATAGGCGCGCTGACAAATGTCTAAAGTTTCTCTGACATTGTGATCGGTAATTAACACTCCAATATTGTTGCCACTAAGTTGCATAATAAGTCTTTTAATATCAACCACCGAGAGCGGATCAATACCAGCAAATGGCTCATCTAACAGAATAAACTTTGGACTGATTGCCAACGCTCGCGCAATTTCAACACGACGCCGCTCACCCCCAGACAAACTAATTCCCATACTGTCGTAGATGTTGGTTAAGTGAAATTCATGCAATAATTCCGCTAACCTACCTTGACGCTGCTTTTTAGTTAAATCATCGCGTAATTCTAAAATTGCCATAATATTATCAGCAACACTTAACTTGCGAAAAATAGACGGCTCTTGTGGCAAATAGCTTATTCCTAATTTTGCACGCACATGCATTGGAAATGAAGTAATGTTTTTTTTATTTAAAACAATCTTCCCAGCGTCAGCCGAAACCAACCCAACAATCATATAAAAACTAGTGGTTTTTCCGGCACCATTTGGGCCAAGCAGACCAACTATTTCTGAACTACGCAGTTCAAAAGATACATTTTTAACTACCTTACGCCCTTTATATTGCTTAGACAAATGTTGAGCAGTAAGAACATTAGCATTGTTAACCATATTTTTTAACTATTCGCTTGGATGCAAAAAGACCGTAGCAGGACCTTGATCTTTTTTAGGCTTAGAAAGAACGGTTTTCTTTTCAAGATCATACTCTAAGTGCTGACCGGTAATGATATCCCGCTGTTGTACTACAACAGCGTTGCCGTCTAATATTGCTAGTCTTTTTGAAGGATAAATTACAATGTTATCAGCATTGGCATTAACTTTTTTATTCTGGATATTTGACTGATTACCTTCAACGTTACGATTTTTCTTTGCCACTTCACTGTTAGTATTTTCAACACTGCTATAAATAGCTTTGGCAGCAGCTCTACCGATAGCAACAACTTTAGCAATTTGACCATCTACACCGCGATATACAACAATAGTTGGCGCCATCAACTTAGCACCTTTATCCCCAAAAATGGCATTTTCTGAATAAGTACAAACATTGCCACCGCTATCTTCCTGTCGACACTCAGCCGAATCAGCACTAAAAACCGAAAAACTTTTGGCCCCAGTGACACTATCAGCATTTGTCCCATTTATCGCAAAAACAGCTTCATTACCGACGGCACCGACAATGCAACACAATAATATCAAAAAAATTTTCATACTCTTATTATCTATTTGTCCATGACATTAGTTGTTCGATCTATCAGCAGCATACTTTCCTTTCACCCGTGACTTAAACTTAATTGTGGAAGCATCGAAATTTATTTTTGCCCCCACAGCATCAAAAACGCTCCCTCCCTGAGTGATTGTAAGTGGCTTATCAGTCTCGGCAATCTTTTGTTTCGGGTACACCGTAGCAGCGCTAGTTACAACCTTCATACTAACCATTTGCGTGCTCTTATCATGTTTTTCAACCACAACATTATCCCAAACAAAGATCACACCACCATGTTTTCGACTGGAACCCCTATTGGCAGTAATGTACCACGGACTACCGTCTTTATCGGCCATAATCAACCGTAAATTATTGAAAATATAAACACCATCACTAAGAGGATAATGCACCATCTTCGCCGCCTGTAATTGATCATGCGCCAAACCGGATGTACCCATTTGTTTGTACTTCATATCATTCATAAAAAAATCACAGCTATCGACCTGCTGCTGATTTCTTGCCAACAAATTTCGCACAATGACTATGGCCAACCAACTGCTAACAGTTATCACAGCGACCAACAAAAAAGACAAGTACACCACTTTAATTTTCATATCATAAAACCGCACACCCTACTATAAAATTTCAGATTTCAGCATCATATCATACCCCGTAATTCACAAATAAAATTTTTTGTAACTATCCTCTTGATAAATTAAATATATCTTGTAACCTGGGTTTCCTTTATTTTTACTGGTGGGACTCTATCTCTTGCACCTATGACACTTCAAAAACACTGGCAACAATGCCTTAATAAATTATGCGAAGAACTGCAGCCAGAGCAGTTCAATACCTGGATTTCGCCGTTACAATTAAAAACAACCAAAACTGAAGATCGACTGCTTTTGCTCGCCCCCAATAATTACGTCCTAGAGAAAATTAAAGACAAATTCTTGGTCCGTATTACTGCAATTTTCAATGAGATCATCGGCTCCAACTCTTTTCTTATTGAACTAGAAGTAGGCAGCATTTTACAAAAACCAGCTAAACTGAAAAACGCATCAAAACCTGATCATTCAGCTATCGAAGACCAAGGTGCTGAAAATTTAGTTCCGGGATCACCAATTTACGGCAACCCTTCTAACGACAAAGACCACAATATAAATACCGTTAATAACAATCAATCATCAAAACAATCTTTCTCCTCAAAAGAATACATTTGTCGTAACTATCTTAATCCATCATTTACTTTCGATAATTTTGTTGAAGGAAAATCAAATCAATTGGCGCGCGCCTCAGCAATCCAAATAGCATCAAATGTTGGTAAGACTTACAACCCAATGTTTATTTACGGCGGAGTTGGTTTGGGTAAAACACACTTAATGCATGCTATTGGCAATATGATTCAAGACCGCAATCCAAACGCAAAAGTGCTATACCTACACTCGGAACGTTTTGTCGCTGACATGATTAAAGCATTACAAAACAACACCATTAATGATTTTAAAAAATTTTACCGCAGCCTTGATGCCTTGCTGATTGATGACATTCAATTTTTTGCTGGAAAAGATAGGTCTCAGGAAGAATTTTTTCACACATTCAATGCCCTCTTCGAAAGTCAACAGCAAATTGTACTAACGTGTGATCGTTATCCCAAAGAGATTTCCGGATTAGAAGAACGACTTAAATCACGCTTTGGCTGGGGGCTATCAGTGGCAATCGAACCACCAGAATTAGAAACTAGAATGGCAATTCTCCTAAGTAAAGCAGAGCAATCAAATGTTCTTTTACCTCAAGAAGTGGTTTTTTTTATTGCAAAACATATTCAATCTAATGTCCGTGAGCTAGAAGGGGCGTTGAAGCGCATTATCGCCAATGCTCATTTCACTGGCAAACCAATCACTTTGGAATTCGCAAAAGAAGCCATGAAGGATTTATTGTCAATGCGAGCACGTCTAATCACAATTGAAAATATTCAAAAAACAGTAGCGGAATATTTCAAAATTAGGCTATCAGATCTTAATTCCAAAAAACGCAGCCGCCCATTAGCACGACCACGCCAAATCGCGATGGCTTTGGCCAAAGAATTAACCAATCACAGTCTACCAGAAATAGCGAGTGTTTTTGGCGGTCGCGACCACACCACGGTTATCCACGCCTATAAAAAAATCAAAGATCTTATGAATAGCGATGTTAAATTAGTTGAGGATTATAGAAATCTAACACGCATCCTCTCCACTTGACCCAAACCTCTATTGCTATAAAGACAAAAAACTCCTTAATGGATTGATGGATTGATGGTTTATCTTAATTTTATTAAATTTTAGCGGTGTTATGCCGTTACCTGAATTTGTAAGTGTTTTATTTGAATTTTACTATTTGAGTTGTCACTTCATCTTCCAGTGTTTGCACCAGCTGTTCTGTTGTGGTTCTTGGTAAAACTGCGAAATGATTCCATTTTATCCCCGGGATCCAATTTGAAGATAGCTTAATCGAGAAAGGAGTTTCTCTATGAATAATAATGTCACATATAGCAAAAAGACTAGCGGTAATAATCGTTAACAGAGAATAAAAAAGCCCATCTAAAAATCTATCGCGACATGAGTGTCGACGACTGCTAAGAGACATGCGCTCTGACGATGATGCGACATTATTAGTGTTGGAATTCTGGGTAACGCCTTGCTTGCCCAAGTCATCTAGATTTACTCCTTGTTCGTATTTTCTTATTACTGTTTGTACTGCGAATTTAATTCTCTCTAAATTTTTCTTAGAATTGTCTTTATTTTTATTTTCGTCAATTTTTGTTTGCAATTCTTCCGCTAATGTTACAACAAACTTTCCTCGTCTTTTATCTGTTTCGTTTTGTTTTTGTAATAAATATTCTCCATGACGTTTAATTGCTTGTACTTTTTCCTCAATTGCGCTAATGGACTTCGATGCAATTTTAATTACTTTTTCTTTGGTTGTTTCTTTAATTGTTCCGTTTATATTATTTTTATTTGGTATATTTGATGTATCAGATGCATCTGATACATCTGACACATCTGACACATCTGACACATCTGATACACTTGATACATCTGATATATCTGATTCATCAGATATATCATTTTCTTCTATCTCATTCTCATTCAAAATAGCTTTGTAACAAATTACTTTTTGTTCTAACTCTTCGCTTATATTTACCTTTATATCTGGGCAAAATTTTAATAATATTAGCGCGATATCATCTTCACTTAGCCGATCCAAAAGATCTTTAGTATTAAATATTTTTTCCTTTGTCTTTTTGTTTGTAGTTGATAAATATAATATATATTTGATATCACTCTCATCTAACTGATTCACAAGATCTTTGTCATTGAGTATTTTATCACTCGTCTCATATCCTGTATCTTCATCAGTTAATATTGACTCGATATTATCTTTTTCTAATTTCTTCAAAAGATCTTTGTCATTGACTATCTTTTCTTTTATCTCATCATCTGTATCTTCATCAGTTAATATTGACTCGATATTATCTTTTTCTAATTTCTTCAAAAGATCTTTGTCATTGACTATCTTTTCTTTTATCTCATCATCTGTATTTTCATCTGTTAATATGTCTTCGATATCATCTCCATCTAACTTATTCAA
>Ga0172367_10000486_pt1 | contig 61244 bp, 51 predicted proteins | sample Lak10m_FD_114542 | JGI IMG/M metagenome (GOLD analysis project Ga0172367, IMG submission 114542) | Freshwater microbial communities from Kabuno Bay, South-Kivu, Congo - kab_022012_10m | ecosystem: Environmental > Aquatic > Freshwater > Lake | place: Democratic Republic of the Congo: South-Kivu... | reverse complement strand
TATCAAGGGGTTCAATGCCGTTCTGAAGGTGATCCTGTTCTGTTTTTAAAAGATCCAAATGGGATTGACAGGGATATGCGCAAGGCTTCCATCGAAGCCATCAACCAGGTCAATCAAGTCGCCTATCAAGAATTTCAAGATCCGGAAATCCTTTCCCGCATTTCACAATACGAGATGGCATTCAACATGCAAATTGCTGTTCCAGATGTAATGAATATTGCTGATGAACCTGAATATATCCATCGCATGTATGGAACTGCTCCAGGTAAAGAATCATTTGCCAACAATGTATTGCTTGCCCGCAAATTGGTAGAGAAAGGAGTAAGATTTGTACAGCTCTTTGATTGGGGCTGGGACAGTCACGGTACTGATCCGGGTACAGCACTTGATTTGGGATTTGTTGACAAATGCAGACAGAACGATCAGGCTGTAACTGCTTTGTTGATGGATTTGAAACAACGCGGACTACTGGATGAAACCTTGGTCGTTTGGGGTGGAGAATTTGGAAGGACTCCCATGCAAGAGAACAGAGATGGAAAACAAAATGTATTCAAGGGAAGAGATCACCATTCAGATGCATTCTGTATGTGGATGGCAGGCGGTGGTATACGCAAAGGTTTTACATACGGTGAAACGGATGAAATTGGTTACCATGCAGTCAACGGAAAAGTCTCTGTGTTCGATATCCAAGCAACCATTTTGAAACAATTGGGATTTGATCATACCGCTTTTACTTATCCATTTCAGGGAAGAAATTTCAGATTGACCGATGTGTTCGGAAAAGTTATTGAACCAGTCATTGCTTGATCATGAAAACATTCATCGCACATCTCCATCCCCTGCTGGTTCATTTACCCATTGGTATTTTATTGGTGTATCTATTGCTGGAATATTTGCGTAGAAATGAGAAGTATAAGCTGATTGCTCCTATCAATACCATTCTATTTTTCATCGGTATTGGAACTTCTGTGCTTTCTATCATTACTGGTCTCCTCAACGCAGATGTATCAACTTATCCTGACGATGATATTTTTTGGCACAAGTGGACTGCCATTGCTACAACACTGCTATTCACATTGTATTTCATAATTAGGAATCGCATATTTCACCAACCGATATACGTTATTGGATTTTTTATTTTACTGCTGTTTTCAATTGTAGCAACCGGTCACCTGGGAGGTGTATTGACACATGGTGAAAATTATTTGAGTTTTGAAGATGATGTTCAACCTGAAATACAACCGCTTCAAATTAAAAACTTAGAGGAAGCGAGGGTTTATGAGGATTTGGTACAATATATATTTAACAAAAATTGTATTTCTTGTCACGGTGCTCAGAAACAGAAAGGTCAATTGAGATTGGATACATACCAATTTGTATTGACAGGTGGAAAGTCTGGTCAAATCATCAAGTCAGGTGACATTGGTCATAGCGAAATGATAAGAAGAATTTTATTGGATGAATCGGATGATAAGCACATGCCCCCGAAAGGAAAATTGCCATTGCGTGATTTTGAGGTTCAACTCCTGAAATGGTGGGTACAATCCGGTGCTGGCAATCAGCAGCATGTTAATGAAATGGGCAAAGACAGTATAACTGCAATGGCCATCAAACAATTTCACCAGGTCTTCTCCCAACAGTTAACTCCTATCCAAGATGAGCGTCCGGTTATCAATAAGGTCGACCCTGCTATTATCAAACAGTTGCAATCCATCGGTTGCACGGTTACGCCATTGACCCAGCAGGAAAACTATTACAGAATCGTTGCCTTCAATGCAAAAGATTCAATCAACGGTGTGATGGAAATTTTACAGAAAATAGCAGCGCATGTGGTTGAGTTGAAATTATCCTTTACAAAAGCAAATGATTCATCCCTTCAAAACCTTTCAAAATTTATCCATTTGGAAAAATTATGGTTGGACCATACGGAAGTTGGTATTGTGGGACTCAAAAATATCTCCAATTTGAAAAATCTGAAATACCTCAATTTATTTAAAACAAATTTGAAGGAGACAGAAATTGCTTCAATTCAATTTCCAAAAGAGTTACAGTTGATATCACCAGTTCCAAAAGACACCCTCTTGATGGCAAGAGATTCGGTAATGGTTTCAGCAATTAAGCAATGATTGATCTGAAACTTTTCAACAATTTGAGCTGGTTCTTGGTTCTAACAAGATTATTGTCGGGGTAGCTGATTGAGTAATAGGTATCATTGTTAAGATAGTCGGTGAAAAAACGCAGGGCCTGCATATAGATCATGAATTCTCCTGCATAATTGAGATGTTTGATTTCATCCTCGCTCATTTGATCAGCCATTTTTTCTTTGTATCCTTCCACAATTGCATGGTAAAAATCTTTTCTTGCCTCCACCAAATGAAGATCTTTTTCTTCCTCATTGGCAGGTGAAAGATAGGTCCTGAACATATCACCTAAATCACTGATGAAAAATCCAGGCATGACTGTATCAAGATCGATTACGCATATACCTTTTTGTTCAGGATTGAACAACACATTGCTGATCTTGGTATCATGATGTGTTACCCTCGATTTAAATGAACCTGCATGCAAGATTTTATCATAGAACGAAACGATGGAGTGGTCATCTTCAATGGATGCAATAATGGGTGTGGTTGCCCTTATTCTTTCTGGATTCCCATTTTTCAGGGCTTCTCTGAATTGTTTCCATCTGAATGCAAGATCGTGGAAGCCAACGATGGTAGGCTTCAAACGATCCACTGAAAATTCCTTGAAGGAGGCTGTAAAATTTGCAAATTGCTTAGAGGCTTCGTAAGCCTGATCAGGAATCTCACAAACATTGATCGAATGTGAATTTTCTACAAAAGGTATCAGCCGATAATATACGCCATTCATCAAATGATAGTGCGCACCATTTTTTGACCTCATCGGGCATGGTAAAATCGTGCTGGAACCGGTTTGCTTGAGCCAAGTTGATAATTGTTCAATATTTTCTGCAATGTGTTCAGGCCATTTGAAGACAGTATGATTGACTTCTTGTAAAATATAAACATGTCTTGCCTCTTTCTTTACTACATAGGTATGATGGATAAGTCCAGATCCAAATAGCTCGATGGTATACCCTCTAACAGGATCAATAAAAGCACCTAAAACATTGTGCAGTGATTCCATTTAATAAAGCAATCTTACTTTGATGGCACCTTTTACTTTTTTCAATACTTCAACAGCGCTTTTGGACAATTTGGTATCGATATCAAGTACAACATATCCGATTTCATCATTTGTTTTAAGATATTGTCCGAGTACATTGATTTTATGTTCAGATAAACTGCTGTTGATTTCAGAGAGCACACCAGGAATATTGTTGTGGATATGCAGGATACGGTGTGTTTTTTCCTGTTGTGGAAGACTCAATTCAGGAATCGTATGAGAACCTGTGGTGGCGCCAGTTTCCAAATAATTGAGCATTTTGGCACTCACGTCTTCGCCAATGTTGTATTGTGCTTCTTCAGTAGAACCTCCAATATGCGGCGTCAACAACACATTGGGGATTCCTTGTAATGGACTCTTGAAAGCATCTCCATTTTTTTCAGGTTCCCATGGAAATACATCAATCCCTGCTCCAGATAGATGTCCTGATACCAATGCCTGACGAAGAGCTTCCAGATCAACCACCTCACCCCTCGCATAATTCAAGAGGATTGATCCTTTTTTAAATTGCTTGAGCAATGATTTGTTGATGAGGTTTTTTGTATGGCTGTTTTCAGGAATGTGCAAAGTGATGATATCTGATTTTGAGACCAATTCTTTCAATGATTTTTTGGAGACGGCATTGCCGAGTGGAAGTTTTGTTACCACATCATAAAAAAGCACTTTCATGCCCATGGCTTCTGCCATGATGCTGACCTGTGATCCAATGTTTCCATACCCAATGATGCCCAACGTTTTGCCCCTCAATTCAAAACTACCTTTTGCCTCTTTGTTCCAGATTCCCTCATGCGCTGACTTGTTTTTGTCAATGATTTTTCTGATCAACATGATGGATGCGCCGATGATCAACTCAGCCACTGACCTTGTATTGCTATAAGGTGCATTGAAGACAACAACTCCTTTCTTTCTTGCTTCTGTTAAATTGACCTGATTGGTGCCTATGCAAAAACAGCCAATGGCTTGCAGTTTTTTGGCATGTTGCAACACACGGTCGGTTATCATGGTTTTAGATCTGATGCCTATTAGATGAGCGTCTTTGATTTCCTGGATGAGTTGTGATTCGGGAAGGGCACCAGAAAACTTCTTGATGTCAACATATCCAGCATCTTTGAAAATCTTGATTGCAGCATCACTGATGTTTTCGAAAAAAACAATTTTGATCTTGTCTTTCGGATAACTGGTTGGTGTTGGATGACTCATTAGAAATTTCTGTAATTTTATGCGAATTTAACAACTTCTAACCCCTATTCCAATTAAAGACCTGTGATGTTGAAAATCAAAGTATTCTTGGTACTGTTCTTTGCGTTTTCCAGTCTCTTTTATTTTGTTGAAAATTATTTACTTGACAATACCACCAATTCCAAAAGAAACTCCATTTATCGAATTGAGATTGCCCCTGCGTCACCTCTTACGAATACAGAGGAAATGCTGCGTAAATCCTCTTCGAGATTTTTTGAGGAAAGCCTTGTTCGTTCAAGATTCAACGGAGCCATGTTGGTAGCATACAATGGAAAGATTGTGTTTGAGGAATACGAGGGATTGAAAGAAGTCATCAAGGGTGATCGCATAGATTCAGCGACCTCTTTTCATTTAGCATCTGTATCCAAGACTTTTACTGCAATGGCGGTTTTGAAATTATGGGAGGATGGCAAAATTAACATCGATGAGAAAGTTGGGAAATATATTTCCGGATTCCCGTTTAAAGAGATCACTGTCAGAAATTTATTGAGTCACCGTTCTGGATTACCCAATTATGTCTATTTCGCTGAACAGGTTGGATGGAACAGAAAAAAATACCTTCACAACGATGACATGCTGAATTTGCTGATCACCAACAGGTCGAGATTGAAGATCGGCAGACCAAATGCATACTTTGATTATTGCAATACCAATTATGCCATCCTTGCCATTTTAGTAGAAAAAGTCTCTGGTCAGTCTTTTGCCGCTTATATGGATCAGACCTTTTTTACACCTATTGGCATGATGAACACCTTTGTATTTGACATCAACAAAACGGAGAAAGTCCTGCCCTCCTTTAAATACAACAACCGCCTAGAACCCATGATGTTTCTGGATGCAGTATACGGCGATAAGAATATTTACAGCACAACCAGAGATCTGTTGAAATGGGATATAGCCATCAACAGCGGTAAATTATTCAAGCAGGAAACATTGGACCAAGCATTTCGTGGATACAGCTACGAACGCAGGGGCGTCAAGAATTACGGTTTGGGATGGAGGTTGTATGAAATGCCTTCCGGTAAAAAAATTGTATACCACAATGGCTGGTGGCATGGAAACAATACAGTTTACAGTAAATTGATGCAGGATTCAACAACGATTATTGTGCTTGGTAACAAATTCAATAGAAATATATACCAGGCTAAAAAAATTGCCGGTGTCTTTTCGGGATATGGGATTCAATTGGACGACGATGAATGATATACCCCAGGATTTACGTTCTTTGGTCAGGGTGGATGTTTTCAATTCCTCCACAGCAGAGGCAAAAAAACGAATCAAATCATATGATTCATTTGCACATAAGGGAACAAGAGGACATGCTGCTGTAGCTGCAGGTTCCAGCGGTATGATGGGTGCTGCCATCCTTTCCACTTCTGCTTGCATGAGGTCTGGTTGCGGCAAAACCACTGCAATTGTTCCATCCTCCTATTTTTCACTTATACACTCGACCATTCCGGAAGCGTTGGTATGTGATCGAGAGGCTAAAGACATACCTTTTGATTCCTTTGATGCATTGGCTGTTGGTCCGGGTATCGGATCCTCAGCATCTTCCAAAAAATTGCTCGAATTGTTCCTTTCAACCCATATTCCCTTGGTTATTGATGCAGACGGACTCAACATTTTGTCAATTGAAAAAGACTGGATAACTAAGCTTCCTCAAGGCTCTATATTGACTCCCCATCATGGAGAATGGGAAAGACTTTTTTTTAAGACACACGATGATTATTTTAAAATAAACACTTCAGTTGAAATATGTAATAAACACAATATCAATATATTAATTAAAGGTCATAATTCTATTTTTGTTACCCCCTCAGCTATATTTATCAATGGCACAGGCAATGCTGGAATGGCCAAGGCAGGTTCCGGGGATGTGTTGACGGGCATATTGGCCTCACTTTTGGCACAGGGCTATTCGTCAGAAGATGCGGGTATTTTAGGTATGTATATACACGGATTGGCAGGCGATTTTGCCCGGGACAAATGGGGCGAAGATTATATGAATGCCACAGACATAATTCATTATTTATCAGCTGCTTTTCAGTCACTCAGGAATGGATAAACAATAGCATTTTTTGCTTATTTTTGCTGCCCCCTGAAAAGGGTTGAATTCATCAAACAAAACCTAGAAATACTGTTTATGGAAAATTTGATCTATCTCGTCCCGCTAATGGGTCTGATTGGACTTCTTTACACCCTCATCAAATTCAACTGGGTTTCCAAGCAAGATGCAGGAAACGAACGCATGAAAGAAATCAGCAATTACATTGCTGAAGGTGCCATGGCTTTCCTCAAAGCCGAATGGAGAATACTTGGATACTTTGTAGTAATCGTTGCATTGCTGCTTGGCTTTATGTCAACCGGCAATCCCAACTCTCATTGGAGCATTGCACTGGCTTTTGTATTTGGAGCATTCAGCAGTGCACTTGCAGGATATATCGGAATGAAAGTCGCCACCAAAGCAAACGTTAGAACAGCGAATGCTGCCAGAACAAGTCTTTCCAAAGCATTGAACGTTTCTTTTACAGGAGGCGCTGTAATGGGACTCGGAGTTGCAGGTTTGGCGGTATTGGGACTTGGTGGTTTATACATCGTATTGCAACAAATATTTGCACCTGGAATGGCTGCTACTTCTGAGGAAATGGTCAAGACCATCGAAGTGTTGACTGGCTTCTCTTTGGGCGCTGAGTCCATTGCTTTGTTCGCTCGTGTGGGCGGTGGCATATACACCAAAGCGGCTGACGTTGGAGCTGACTTGGTTGGAAAAGTTGAAGCAGGAATTCCAGAGGACGATCCAAGAAATCCGGCTACCATTGCAGACAATGTAGGTGACAATGTAGGTGACGTGGCAGGAATGGGAGCTGATTTGTTCGGTTCTTATGTTGCAACGGTGTTGGCGACGATGGTACTCGGACAAGAAACGATTTCACAGGATCAATTCAATGGATTTGCTCCTATTCTACTTCCCATGCTGATTGCAGGTGTGGGCATCATATTCTCCATCATTGGAACTTTCTTCGTGCGCGTGAGTGATGCAGCAGGTATCAGTACCGACAATGTGCAAAAAGCATTGAACATGGGTAACTGGGGTTCCATTGTTCTTACAGCAATTGCCTGCGCTGGTTTGGTTTACACAATTCTTCCCGCAGAAATGAGTTTGAGAGGAATGACATTCACACAGAACGGTGTGATGGGTGCCATCGCAGTTGGATTGGTTGTTGGAACACTCATGAGCATTATCACTGAATATTATACAGCGATGGGCAAACGTCCAGTGCTTTCCATCATCAAACAATCATCAACAGGTCACGCTACCAATGTAATTGGTGGATTGGCTGTAGGTATGGAATCTACCCTCCTTCCAATCTTGGTTTTGGCTGGAGGTATTTGGGGATCATATGCTTGTGCAGGTTTATATGGAGTGGCAATTGCAGCTGCGGGAATGATGGCAACTACTGCCATGCAGTTGGCAATTGATGCTTTTGGTCCGATTGCAGACAACGCAGGAGGTATTGCAGAAATGAGTGAACTGCCGAAGGAAGTAAGAGAGAAAACAGATGTACTAGATGCAGTTGGAAATACAACAGCAGCAACCGGAAAAGGATTTGCCATTGCATCAGCAGCATTGACTGCACTGGCTTTGTTTGCAGCTTATGTTGGTGTGATCAATCACAATGGATATGAAATGGCTGGAATTGATATCTACAAAGCAAAAGTGCTAGCTTCTTTGTTTGTAGGCGCAATGATTCCGTTTATATTTTCGTCACTTGCCATCAGGGCAGTTGGACAGGCAGCGATGTCGATGGTGGAAGAAGTAAGACGTCAGTTTAAGAATATTCCAGGCATCATGGAAGGAACCGGTAAGCCAGAGTACGACAAATGTGTAGCCATTTCTACAGAAGCATCTATCAAGAAGATGATGGCTCCTGGTGCCATTGCGATTGTATCTCCCTTGTTGATTGGTTTTATACTTGGTCCAGAGGCTTTGGGTGGATTCCTTGCTGGTGCAACCGTAAGTGGTGTATTGATGGGGATGTTCCAAAACAATGCCGGTGGTGCGTGGGACAATGCCAAGAAAAGTTTTGAAAAAGGTGTTGAAATCAATGGTGAAACATACTTCAAAAAATCAGAGCCGCACAAGGCTTCCGTTACAGGCGATACGGTAGGTGATCCTTTCAAAGACACTTCTGGTCCTTCTATGAATATTTTGATCAAATTGATGTCAATTGTCTCGTTGGTGGTAGCTCCTACCCTTGCACAACTTCATCAATCTGATGCACACGCCACAGAAATCAAAAAAGAGAAAACTGTTGAAGTATCTGTCATCAGCAATGATAGTTCTGCAGCCAAGATTGAAGTGGTTGAGGGTCCTGATGAAGGTCTCATTGGCGCATTGAATGCAGATGGCTTGATCAAGGCAGGTGATAACAACATTGAATTCAAGAACAATATACTCACCGTAAATGGTGTTGTTATTGCATCTGAAAAATATAAGTCCTTTATCAAGGGTTCAGAAATGTCCATCAAGATCAGTCAATCTGAAACCAAAAAATAAACTGCTTTACCAGTCAGGATATTAAAAAACCCATTCGTTTGAATGGGTTTTTTCGTGGGATCAAGTCAGAACCCTAATTATTTTCTTGCCACTTTGAATGATGCAGCGGCGCTGTTGGATGATTTGCTTTTGCTGGTAACAGTTACAGATACATCATATAAAGTCCCAGCTGCCAAACCACCGATAGAGATTTCACTGCCGGATGTATATGGATCAATGGTTTTTGTTCCCTCAGAAACTGTGCTATTGTCTGCATTCTTTTTGGTAGAAATATCAACTTTGACACCTGCAGATGGGGGCTTGGTAACAGAAATTTTAAAAGCATAAGTAGCACCAGTTGCTGCTGCTGTGGTGGAGCCTGGATCAGGATCCAATGCAATGCTTAATTGTTCTTCGGTTGGAGTTGGTGTTGGAGTTGGCGTAGGTGTTGGAGTATCTTCCTTTTTGCAACCCGTAGAAAGTAAAAATACACTCAATACAAAAGTTGCGATGTACCTTAAAAACATAGTTTTTTTTTAAAAATATTGCTTTTTTGAAATTTTACCAAACTTTTCTAGGGCTCATATCATTGTACCTATTGTTGAGTACAAATCCAACCACCAATTCGTGTGTACCCTTGTTCAGTGGTCCCAAAAGTGTATTTCTGGCTGTCATGTCGTACGCATAACCAACGTTCAAAGTACTGTTGAAATTGATTCCTGCCAATGCCGAGATGCCATCCCCCCTTCTTACATTGGCCCCAATCCACATGAAATTGGTGTATTGTAATTTGAAATTATAGTCAACTGTAATAGGCGCATTTTGAATATATCTGAACATGATTGATGGCAGAAATGATACATACTCGTTCAAATTAATTCTGATACCGGCTGTACCAAATAAATGTGGAACCAAACTTGTTTGATAGCTGGTATCTGTAATATCTAATTTGCCAGGAATCAATTGTTGTCCGGATATGCCAAAAAAATATTTTTTTGAGTATAAATACAAGCCTGCACTTAAATCTGGCTTGTATTTTCTCTTGATACCTGTTAATGCACCAATCAATGGATCATTTGGATTTTCTACCAAAATTTGAGATCTGTTTACGGCTATATGTGAAAAGCCAGCACCAAATCCGCCACCTAAACTCCATGTTTCAGTGAGTCCCATGTGATATGCGTAATTCAACATCCCATTGATACGATTGATGTATCCGGTTGAATAGTTAAACGCCGACACACCGATACCATGATGTGGTTCAGCAGAATTATATGTTTCCGTAAAATCATAGCCCATTGGATTATTTTTCATTCCAAGTGAGGTAATATTTTCACGGTAATCTTTTTTATTCAAAGGTGTATGAGCCGTAAAATAGACTGTTTTGGGGGCACCTGGTATTCCAACCCATTGGTTGCGCATGCTCATTTTGATATCAGCATAATTTTCGATACCTGTAACAGCAGGATTCACAATATAGTTGTTGAGCACATATTGGGAATAATGGGGACGCTGTTGGGCTACGATTGTAACTGACCAAAACAAAAACAATATGATAATTCGATTTTTTTTCATCGGAGCAATGTTACGTATCCCGTGATACGTTTACGATTATTTTTTGGATTGATGATATAATAATAAGTACCAGCTGGCATGGGTCTGCCGTTGATGGTACCATCCCATGCTTTTTGCGCACCATTGTTGATTTTGTAAATTAGATTTCCCTGCGGACTGTACAATTCAACATTGCAATCAGGATATTTTTCAATGTACTTGATTTTCCAAATATCATTGAATCCGTCACCATTCGGAGTAAACGTATTCGTTGGCTCAACCATGTTAAGGGCAGTCATTTTAAAACGATCTGTTTCAATGCAATTTCCTGCTCCAGTTACAGTGAGTGTGTAGACAATGTCTTCCTGTGGATTCGCAATGAATGGTTGAAGAACAGTATCTGCATTTAAAAAAGTGTTGGGATACCACTTGTATTTCATATCAACACCAACGGCTGTGGCATATATTTGTCTGGTTGTGTCATCTAAAACAGTCAAATCCGGACCAGCATCAATGACAGGGGTAAAATTGACCCTTATCACTGTTGAATCACCGGCAAAACAACCTTTCTCAGTGGTATATCTATGATAAATGGTAAAATAACCAGAATCTATCTTTGGGTCAAAGTAGTAATTGCCTCCCTCGCTCACCACTCCTTTTCCTGAGTAGACTTCCACCCCATTTACCCCACTTACTTTTTGAATGACCGCTGCATCTAATAATCGCTTGTCTTTTCTTGTACAAATGGGACTCAAATCACGCAAAGAATCAAGGGGACTGCCATATACAGTGATGACCTTATCAACAGTATCTTTGCATACGCCTCCAGAATATGCAATCATTCTGATGGGAATATTGATACTGGGTCTATCTTGAAAATTACTGAATGATCTGGTGTATGTGCTTTTATCGGTAGGCTTTTCATCTGTAGAATCAGGTGTTGCATTGATATCTGTATAATTCCAATAAACATCCAGTTTCCCAACAAACCCTATGTCAACGGTTGATTTATTTTCAAGTACAATGGGTTGATTGCTGCATAACCCAGACTCATTCACAATTGAAAAATCTGCGACAGGGAAAGAGCCATTGATATAGAAGGAAGTGTCCCGTTTGGTGTTGCATCCAAAATTGGATGTAACAGATAATGATACTGTATACGCACCTGGATCGCTGTATACATGCGAAACAACTGAATCTTTTCCAATATTTTTTTCTGCTGATGATTTTGGATCACCAAAATTCCATTCAAAAATACTCATCTTACTGTCGCCAGGAATGGTTGAAAGACTTCTGAAATTGGCAACCGCATCTTGCAAGCAAATCTCAGGCAGAAACATGACAACATCAGGATTGGGCTTTACAAATAAAGTATCTGTCAGGGTATTTTTGCAACCAGAATTGGTTGTTAATTCCAACTTGACAGGAAGTATAGAGTCATTGAATTGTTTAGTTGTATTTTTTGAAGCAGCAGTTGATGCAAAAGTGTCAGAAGGCTGTTTGTCAAAAAAGCTCCAAATCCATTTCTCAATGGTTGAATTACCTTTTAAAGTTGATTTATCGAAAATTTCCTGCGATTTTCCCAAACATACACTACCAGCAGCTTCAAATAGAGGAACTGGTTTATAAGACAACAATACTGTTGTGTCGAAGTTTTTACTTATGCAACCAATATTGGTAATAATTGAAACACTTACTTTTTTTAACCCATCGCTGTCATATTTGGCTTTGTATATTTTGGAGGTAGTGTCATGAACAATGTTGTCTACTTCCCATAAATATTTTAATACGGGGATATTGTCTGTTACAGTCGACGCCGTAAAAAGAACAGAGTCCTCTAAACATCCTGTGCTATTGGGGTCAATCGTGTTGGTAGGAGGATCGTACACAGTTAAGTCATATGGAATGATGCGTTCGCTGTTGCAACCATCAATTGTAGGATTATTGGCAATAACTTCGATTGGAAAGACTCCCTTTTGTGAAACTTTAAATTCTCTTATGGAGTTATCCTTGTTCCTTACATTGTATATATACAATTCTTTATTTGGATCTGCTACACTTTTTGTAATTGAATCTGGATTAATCTGAGTTCCATTAGCACCGTAAACCGTATCTGGATTTTTCCCTAAATCTGAATTATCAAAGAAGTTCCAGGCTATACTTGTAGGTTTATACGGTAGTGTAATGTATAGATTAAAAGGAGCCTCTCTGCATGTTGCTGGGTAATTTACAACTGCATATGTGTTTTTGATGGAAGCAAATTGGTTCAAATCACGCACGTTTGAACCAGCAGAATAACCATATGATTCTGCATTTGCATACCCATAAGCCAGGGCATTGAAGCCAGAGTCTGATGATAAAGTATGGTAACCTTGGGTTACATTCTCTAAATATAAATAAGAGTATTGATTATCGGCATCATGAGTTGTCCAAGCAGTTACAGGTACTTTTACACCATCCACAGTGAATGAAGAGAGACTTGTCCCTTTATTAGTAATTATGATATGTATATGATGCTGTTGGTTAGCTGGGGCTGCGAGATTAGAACTTACCAATGTTACCTTTGATATATTCTGTTCAACCGGATTTAGAATAATCATGTCTGGGTCGTATGGTTGAGGATTAGAATTACATCCTTGAGTGGTAAAAAACTGAGCAACAGTTATTGGCTCTGTTGATTCAATTTTAGTAGGTAATGATGTTTGAAATTCATGATAAGTATTGTTGGTAAAATTTGCAGATGGGATTGTAAGTCCATTTATTTTTACAACTGCATCAACTTTTGATTTTATAATCCTGTAAAAATTTGTCTGTCTACTATAGCTAGATACTGTAAGAAAGGTTTTCCCCCAAGTGGAAACAGGATAATTTTGTTGATATAAATTATCAGATGTATTGTTATTACCAACACAATCTCCTATACGGATTTTTCCAGAACCAGAAAAGACTGCAATTCTTTTACATGTACCTATCGATTTTATTCTAGAACCAGTCAAATCCTCTCCAAAAAATAATTTCGCTCCAGAATTATTGTGATCCCCTAAAACTTGATAAATTTCACCTTTGTTTAATTTTATTGTATCCTTTGATCCTGCAGATTTTTTACTTTTTGTAACTGCAGCATACGTAATCTCAACTGATGTATTATCTTCTGTTGCTATAATGGTAAAATATGAATTTGAATTTGGAACATTTGAAATTTGCCTATAATTCATTGTGATATATTCTTGTCCCAATACATTTGTTGGCAAACAGAGTGTTGCCCCACTGATGGCACTTTGGGTAATATAAGAGTATACAACAATAGGATTTCGTGCAGAAACCCGAATGGCCATGTTCTTGAAAAGACCTTCATTGTTTAGGAGATACGTATTGGGAATAATACAGGTGACTACCTGACCTGCGTTTATGGTATCAGATTGAATTACTGAGCCACCGAAAATTTCAACCTTATAGTCTGTTTTTACATCAGAGGTTAGATATAATGTCATGACCAATGGTCCTATACCGCCACCACTCTGATTAACATGGTATGAATAAGGTATCCAAAACTCCTTCCCCTTATTGGAAAGATCCTGCGAGAGTCCAATAAACTTCAAAAATGTAAAGGCAAAAAGTAATAAGAAACGATTCATGAAGGGTGGCTACATCTTAATGTGTATACTAAAATAAGATTTAGTACTTAGACGATTGATATTCAATGAAGTTTATTTAGGCATTGATTCATATATGTGGCTGTATCCGGACCCACATTCATCAGAAGGTCCAGGCAGCTCATATTTGGAACAAAACCGACTCTATCATCAAAAACTTGGTGATAAGCAGGAAAGAGATCTATGTCCACATGGATATCAACATCGGCTGCAGGCATTGAAAGGTTGTCTTTTGCAACCGTCTCGTAATGAATCATATTTGACATTTTCGCATTGCTGACAAAAAATTCAAAACAGCGCAGATTCCACTGAAACAAATTTGTCACATCGGAGCCATACAGCTCCTGGATACCATTTTCATAAAAAGTGTAAAAAGGGGCATTTCCGTAAATACTGCTAATCGTTCGCAGATGATTTGTCTGCCAAGCTGTTTTATGATCAATTTCAACATCCTTGTACAATGCTTTGACAGAACGTCCCCCCTTGATGGGAATGGAAAGTTTCACAATTCCATTCGCTCCTGGCAATTCCATTTTATTCATAAAGGACGCTTTTTTATAAGAAGCATCTCCAGAAAAAGCAATTAAACCTGCTTTTACTAAAGTTAATAAGTAGTTGACTTTGGGAAAATATTGTAAATCAGTGTAATACAAATAAATATATTTATTTACATTAAATGAGTAAATCTATATAGAATAAGTCTAAAATTAAATTAATTAATGATTCATGTATATCTTATATTTAATTGTATATCATATATTTATTAAATTTAAATATATCTATTTATTTTAGTATTGTGGAACTTATTTTAAAAGCTTGAAATACTAAAAAAGATAGTCAATATTTACTGGTCAGACGGCTTTTTACAACAGGTCGGAAGCTTGGCATACATGTCAGGTTCAGCCTTTACATCCTCTGCATCATAACCACAATTGGCTATGGCAGTTTTGATATTTTCTAGGTTGGTTCTGTCCAACAGATAGGTAACGGTTGTTCGTTTTTGCTTGAAGTCGACCACTGTTTTAAGGACCCCCTCCTCCACTTTCATGTAGTCCTCGATCCTCTTTTTACACTTTTCACATTGAACGGTTGGAGTGCTGATTTTTACAGTTACGGGCTTTTGCTGCTGCCCATTGGTTGAGATGGCAAAAAAGAGGCATACAAAGATTGAAATGATGACCCGCATATTGTTGGTTTGTTGCAAATTAATTCCCCGGCTGCCAATTGGCTGGATCCATTCTCCAGTTTAACAGTGTTTTTTGATCTTCCTCCCCGACCAATCCTTTTTCCACCGCCAAAGAGATCAGGCTTGTATAATTTGTTAGAGAAACCGTCGGGACCCCTGCTGAGCTGCAGGCTTTCTCTGCTGCTTCAAATCCATAGGTGAAAATAGATACCATTCCCATGACTTCGAGTCCGGCGTTCTTTACCACATCTACCACCTGCAAACTGCTTTTACCCGTTGAAATCAGATCTTCTATGATGACTGTCTTCATCCCCGTTTCAAAATAACCTTCGATTTGATTTCCCAGTCCATGTTCTTTGGGTTTTGGACGAACATAGATATAGGGCAGCTTCAATTGATCGGCCGACATGGCTCCCCAAGCAATTCCCGCAGTTGCAACTCCCGCCAGCAATTCCGCATCAGGAAATTTATCAAAAATGACGTTGCACATCTCACTTTTAATGAAATCACGCACATACGGGAATCCCAATACCTTTCTGTTGTCACAATAAATGGGACTCTTCCAGCCGGAAGCCCAAGTAAATGGGTCTTTAGGATTCAATTTAACTGCATTAACTTGTAAGAGTTTTTCGGCTACCGTGGTTTCATTTGTCATCTTACAAATTTGAACCATGGACTTGAATTATGGAAATTTAGTTATGTACATCACCATTCATGAACCCAAGGGTAAAAAGATCTTCAGATCAGAACAAAGCTTCAAAGAATACCTTCTTGAATTTGACAAAATTGAAGCTGCAGGCGGCATGGTGTTGAACCAAAAGGGAGAATTATTGATGATGTTCAGAAGAGGTATGTGGGATATGCCCAAAGGGAAACTGGATGAAGGTGAAACCATCAGAGAATGTGCACTCAGAGAGGTTGCAGAAGAAACCGGACTCACAAAACTTACTATCGGGAAGAAACTGCAGACCACGTATCATACCTATTCTTTAAAAGGTAGAAAAGTCATCAAACCCTCACACTGGTATTTGATGAAATATGCTGGAAATGAAACCCCTGTACCACAGACCGAAGAAGACATTACAGAAGTAAGATGGGTTGATAAAAAAGAAGCTGCAAAACTGTTGGACAACGCCTATGCTTCTATTCGAGAGATTGTAAAAAAATATTACCTGGATTAACCTTTTGATTTGATTGAGTTCGCCACTTGTGCAGGTATAAATTGTGAAGCATCGCCGCCATTTCTGATGATGTCTCTCACAATGGTCGAAGCTACAGATGTGTACTTGGGTTCGCAGGTTAGAAAAAAGGTTTCAATGGTAGGATCCAAGTTGCGGTTGGCATCAGCAATGGCTTTTTCATATTCAAAATCACTCACATAACGGATACCACGTAAAATATAGTTGGCATGCATCTGTTTACAGAATTCGACTGTGAGTCCCTCGTATACAGCAGAAGATATTTTTTCTTCATTACCGAAAATTTCATCGATCCACAATTTTCTTTGTTCTGCACTGAACATGGGAGCTTTACCTACATTGGTTCCAATGGCTACCACAATCTTATCAAACAAAGGCAATGCACGATTGATGATATCAACATGCCCCAATGTCAGCGGATCAAATGTCCCGGGGAAAACACAGATTTTCTGCATGTGCAATTGTTTAATTATTTGCCTCTCTTCTACCTGAAAGCAAATATAGTACAGCCATTCTTACTGCTACCCCATTTTCAACCTGATCTAAAATGATGGATTGACCGCTGTCTGCCACATCGGAGTCGAGTTCCACCCCACGGTTGATCGGACCCGGATGCATGATGACGATGTCTTTTTGAAGGGATGATAAGAGTGATTTGGTAATCCCGTATGCACGGTTGTACTCCCTCAAAGATGAGAACAGCACCTGATTCTGACGCTCCAATTGAATCCTGAGTACATTGGCTGCATCGCACCAATCCAATGCATCTTTTACATTATAGGTTATATTAATTCCGAAAGCGTCTTTCAGGTATTTGGGAATCAAAGTAGGTGGACCCGCAACAGTGACTTCTGCTCCCATTTTGGTGAGCAAGTAAATATTGCTCAAAGCCACCCTCGAGTGCATGATGTCTCCTATGATGGCAATCTTTTTGCCTTGGAGTCCGCCTAATTTCTCCTGTATAGAAAAAGCATCCAACAATGCCTGTGTGGGATGTTCATTGATGCCATCACCTGCATTTACAATGGCAGCGGGAATATGTTCTGCCAGAAAATGTGGAGCACCGGTAGCACTGTGTCGCATGACAACCATGTCCACTTTCATCGACAGAATATTGTTGACCGTATCCAACAGTGTTTCGCCTTTTGAAACAGAAGATCCGCTGGCTGAAAAGTTGATCGTGTCTGCACTGAGTCGCTTTTCGGCCAATTCAAAAGAGATTCTTGTCCTGGTTGAATTTTCGTAAAACAGATTTACGATGGTAACATCTCTGAGGGATGGGACCTTTTTAATGGGACGCTGTAAAACTTCTTTGAATTGTTTTGCTGTATCTAAAATGATTTGAACATCCTTCGGTTGAAGGTCTCTAATGCCAAGCAGATGTTTTGTACTAAGCTGCATTAGGGTGCAAAGCTATTGTTTTATTGTGATTTTTCGAATTATTTATTTTCACTACACACTTTCGTATAGAATCACCTTTTTTTCATCCCCCCAGTAGACTTTTACTTTTTGGGTTACAATGGAATCAATGGATTTACCGACAAAATCAGGATGAATGGGCAATTCTCTGCTGAATTTTCTATCAACCAAAATACAGAGCTCTACTTTTTTTGCCCTCCCATGATCCAACAATGCATCCATCGCAGCCCTGATGGTTCTTCCTGTATAGAGTACATCATCGATCAAAATCACATTTTTATTTTCTATCGAAAAAGGCAGTTCTGTGACATTGGGCATGTGAATTTGACCCCGGAAATCATCTCTGTAAAAAGTGATATCCAATTTTCCATATTGAATGTTCACGTCAGGATGAATTTCCTTGATGTATTGATAGATATAGTCACTGATTACAATGCCTCTTGGCTGGATACCGATCAGACAAGTATCTTCAAATGGAAAGTGATTTTCAATCAACTCATGTGCCAACCTTTGCAGGGTCAGCCTGAGTTGCTTTTCTTCCATGATGGTACTCACTCCTTTCATAATGTGTAAAGGTATTGATTCTATTCAGCAGATAAAAATGGGTATCTGTAATCTTTCGGCGGCTCAAATGTTTCTTTGACAGTTCTTACACTCAACCATCTGTACAGGTTGATGGCAGAACCTGCCTTGTCATTGGTGCCAGATGCTCTTGCTCCACCGAAAGGTTGTTGTCCAACAACAGCACCGGTTGGTTTATCATTGATGTAAAAATTACCGGCAGCATGCTTCAGCGCCTTGGTAGCTTGCACAACCGCCTGCCTGTCCTGCGAAATAATTGAACCTGTCAGCGCATATGGAGAAGTTTGATCTACCAATTTCAATGTATCAGCAAATTTCTTTTCGTTGTAAACATGAATGGTCAGTACGGGTCCAAATATCTCCTCACACATGGTAGTGTACTTTGGATCTGTTGCTTCAATGATGGTAGGCTCAACAAAATAACCCTTGCTTTTATCGCATTTGCCTCCAACCAATATTTTTGCTTTGGGAGCTTTCTTGGCACCGTCTATATATGACTTGATTTTATTGAATGATTTGTCATCAATCACTGCTGAAATGAAATTTCTGAAATCTTCTACAGATCCCATTTTGAAACTTTTTACACCATCCACCAATTTCTTTTTAACAACATTTGCAAGATTGGAAGGGATATATGCTCTCGAAGCAGCAGAACATTTTTGTCCCTGGAACTCAAAAGCACCTCTCAACAAAGCCGTCGCTACCACATCTGGATCTGCAGAAGGATGTACCATTACAAAATCCTTGCCGCCTGTCTCACCTACGATTCTAGGATATGATTTGTATCTTGAGATATTTTCACCGATGGTCTTCCACATTTGATTGAAAACTCCTGTTGAACCGGTAAAGTGGACACCTGCAAAATCAGGATGTTTGAAGCAAACATCACCGAGGGTTGGTCCATCCACAAAAATCAAGTTGATCACACCATCCGGCAATCCAGCCTCTTTCATCACTTTCATAAACATCTGAGCTGAATAGACTTGAGTATTGGCGCATTTCCACACTACAGTGTTACCACACAATGCCGCTGATGCAGGAAGGTTGGCACCAATGGCAGTGAAATTGAATGGGGTTACAGCCAAAACAAATCCTTCCAGGGGACGATATTCTAAACGGTTGTGTACACCCGGACTCGAAATCGGCTGTTGCTGGTATATTTCACTTAGAAAATGAACATTGAATTTTAAAAAATCAATCAATTCACAAGCGCTGTCAATTTCTGCCTGAAAAACAGTCTTGCTTTGTCCGAGCATGGTTGTACCATTCATGTAGGGACGATACTTTCCGGCTATCAAATCTGCTGCTTTGAGAAAAATGGCAGCCCTGCTCTCCCAAGGCATGTTCTCCCAATCCTTTTTGGCAGACAATGCTGCATCAATAGCCATTTTCACATGTTTGGCATAACCCATGTAAAAGTGACCGAGCAAATGCTTGGTTTCGTGTGGAGGTCTGATTTCCATTTTCTGATTGGTCCTGATTTCTTTTGAACCAATGTACATGGGTACATCTACCTTGGTAGATTTTAATTCCTTCAACACTTCCTTCAATCTTGTTTTTTCTGCAGATCCCTGTGTATAAGATAAAACAGGTTCATTGGCAGGCAAAGGCAAACTGTAGTGTCCGTTGTTCATATCATTCATTTTCTTTAAGAAACATTTTCTTTTTCCATCATCAGGAATGCTTTGATAAATCCATCCAATTCTCCATCCATGACCGGTTGCACATTGCCCACTTCATAATCCGTCCGGTGATCCTTGATCATCTTATATGGATGAAAAACATAGCTTCTGATTTGACTTCCCCACTCTATTTTTTTCTTGGATGCGTTGTTGGCATTTTTAAGGGCTTCCCGTTTGCGCATCTCTTCCTCATACAACTTACTTTTGAGCATCTTCAGGGCTTTCTCTCTGTTCTCACCCTGTGTTCTTGCTTGTTGGCACTCTACAATGATGCCGCTTGGAATATGTTTCAAACGGACGGCAGTTTCCACCTTGTTTACGTTTTGTCCGCCTTTACCACCTGAGCGGTAGAATTCCCATTCAATATCAGCTGGACTCACTTCAATTTCTATTGAATCATCCACCAAAGGGTAAACATACACAGAGGCAAAAGAAGTATGTCGTCTGGCATTGCTGTCAAATGGTGAGATTCTCACCAAGCGATGAACACCGTTTTCGGCTTTTAAAAATCCATATGCAAAGGGGCCGTCAAATTGCAATACAGCAGATTTGATACCAGCACCATCTCCATCCTGCCAATCGAGTTCTGTGACTGTCCAACCCTGTTTGTCACCGTACATTCTGTACATCCTGACCAACATTTCTGCCCAGTCCTGGCTCTCAGTACCACCGGCACCACTGTTGACCTGCAAAACAGCTGGAAGTTCATCTTCAGGCTGGTTCAACGTGCTTTTGAATTCTGCTTCATCGAGTGACTGCAGGGCTTTATCGTATGCTTGCTTTACTTCTTCTTCTGTACACTCACTTTCTTTCCAAAAATCAAATAGAACGGCGAAATCCTCCACAGCATTTGACGTGAGTTGGTATAAATTCAGCCAATACTCATTCAACTTGATATTTTTCAATATATCAGTTGCACGCTTGTTATCATCCCAAAATCTTGGAGAAAGTGACTTTTGTTTGTCCTCGTTTACCTTATATTGTCTGTTCTCGACGTCAAAGAAACCTCCTCAAGACAGCAACACGGTCTCTCATATCTTTTAAATGCTCAATTGTCATAGGTTGCAAAGTTAAATCAAATAGCCAACATGGGATTGCCCAAATTTTATACAACAATTTGTCCATCAGGTTGTTTTCGTAGATATGCATGAGCTTTATAATTTCTTGTTTTCCTGGCAACTTTTCCCTGAAATGGGTACTTACCATACTGCGGATCGCCCAAAATCCGGTACCTATAAAATCAATTATTTACAAGATCACTCCTCTCTGCAGATTGAACTGAATTGGGTGGGGATAGACAACCATGCTTACAATACATCCTACCTGATCACTCCAAACGGCGAAAAACATGCGATTGAAAACAACCTCATTTTTGATGAAGCTGCTTACCGGTTTCAGGATCATAAAAATTTTACAATCCACTTGTTTTCAAACGGAAAAGCATTCGTTGATATAGCACATGAAATCTTACAAAATGGATACCTGAAAGTTACAGAAACCAAATTCGAAGATGATGGGACTCAAACGATAGATATTTCCATTTATCATAAACAATTGAGTGTGCTTCCTTATGCAGCCTCTGTAGCAGGTGCTGTCATCAAACCAACTGAGGTTGGCATGATCAAACACAAAGCCCTTGCTGCCATGGAAGAACAAACTGATCTGCAATTGAATCAGATCAGACAACAAATTGAACTGCTTGCTTCACAGGCTCAGGAAATCAATCGAAGAAAAGAATTGTCCATGATGATTTACAATGCCCAACTGAGTTTTACCCCTGTGATGGGAAACACGTATCATTTGTATGAAAAGAAAGATGGATCTTACTTTCTCTCAATGATTGCTCCAAAAGAATGGAACAACCAATTTGTCACCATAGCCTCCGTAAAAATGTTGGCTGATCATACCTGGATTGAAGTGAAATAAAAAAGCGACCTGAATCATCAGATCGCCTTTTCAAACACTAAAACAAAATTTTATTTAACTTCTTCAAATTCTGCATCCGTTACGTTTTCAGCATTGGTAGCACCCGCTTGTTCAGGTCCAGGTTGTGCACCAGCCTCAGCTCCTTGGGTTGCGTTGTACATATCCTGACTCGCAGCCATCCATGCATCATTCAATTCTTTGGTAGCAGCTTCAATGTTGGCCAGGTCTTGTTGTTTGTGTACCTCTTTTAGCTTGTTCAATGCATTTTCAATTACTGATTTTTTCTCAGCAGGGATTTTTTCACCAAACTCTTTCAGTTGTTTTTCAGTTTGGAAAATCAAACCGTCAGCAGCATTGATTTTTTCAACTTTATCACGTGCTTCTTTATCGGTTGTTTCATTGGCCTTCGCCTCTGCTTTCATTTTTTCAATTTCCTCCTTGGTCAAACCACTTCCTGCTTCAATTCTAATCTTCTGCTCTTTACCTGTTCCCTTGTCCTTTGCACTTACGTTGAGGATACCATTTGCATCAATGTCGAATGTAACTTCAATTTGAGGAACACCTCTTGGTGCAGGTGGAATATTGTCAAGGTTGAAGATTCCCAATGTTTTGTTTTGATTGGCCATGGGTCTCTCTCCCTGCAGTACATGAATTTGTACTCCAGGCTGGTTGTCTGATGCAGTTGAGAATGTTTCAGATTTCTTTGTAGGAATGGTGGTATTGGATGGAATCAAGACTGTCATAACACCTCCCATTGTTTCAATACCCAATCCCAGTGGAGTTACATCGAGTAACAATACATCTTGCACTTCACCGGTCAATACCGCACCCTGCACACCTGCACCGATGGCAACAGCTTCATCTGGATTCACACTCTTGTTGGGCTTCTTGCCAAAAAACTTTTCTACAATTTCTTGAACCTTGGGTATTCTGGTAGATCCTCCTACAAGAATAACCTCATCGATTTCTGTTGCTTTCATTCCAGCATCTTTCAAAGCCTGCTCGCAAGGCTTCAAACAACGCTCAAACAAATTGTCTGCTATTTGTTCAAATTTTGCGCGGCTCAACTTCTTCACCAGGTGCTTGGGAACTCCATCTATTGCTGTGATGTATGGAAGATTGATTTCAGTTTCTGCAGAAGATGACAATTCGATTTTTGCTTTCTCAGCTGCTTCTTTCAAACGCTGAAGTGCCATTGGATCTTTTCTCAGGTCAACATTTTCATCCTTTTGGAACTCTTCCGCCAGCCAGTCCATGATCACTTTGTCGAAATCATCACCACCCAGGTGTGTATCACCATTGGTTGATTTTACTTCAAATACACCATCTCCCAATTCCAAAACCGAGATATCGAAGGTTCCACCACCCAAGTCGAATACTGCGATTTTACTGTCAATATTTTTCTTGTCAAGTCCATAAGCAAGCGCAGCTGCTGTAGGTTCGTTGATGATACGGCGTACATTCAAACCTGCAATTTCACCTGCTTCTTTTGTAGCCTGACGCTGAGCGTCGTTGAAGTATGCCGGAACGGTTACAACCGCTTCGGTTACTTCCTGGCCCAGGTAATCTTCAGCAATTTTCTTCATTTTTTGAAGCACCATTGCACTGATTTCCTGTGGAGTATACAATCTACCATCGATGTCGATTCTTACGGTATTGTTGTCACCTTTGGCAACTTTATAACTCCAATGTTTGATTTCCTCGGTTACTTCATCATAACGGCGTCCCATGAAACGCTTCACACTCGTGATGGTATTGATGGGATTGGTAATAGCCTGACGCTTGGCAGGATCACCTACTTTTCTCTCCCCATTTTTCAAAAAAGCCACAACGCTCGGACTTGTCCTTCTTCCTTCATCGTTTGCAATTACCACAGGCTCATTTCCCTCCATTACAGATACGCAACTGTTGGTTGTACCCAGGTCTATTCCAATAATTTTTGCCATAATTCAATGTTTAGATACTGATTGGTTGCAATCTGTATGCCGATGGGAATTTTAAGAAAACTTGTCAGGTTAATTGCTAAATAACTGACAAACAGTTAGTTATAATGTAAATTTCATTACAATTTGTCAGCTTTTCAGTCAATTGAAATGGCTACGGGTTCGAACTTGTTTTGAAACTGAAATACTTCTGAGAAACAAAGCTTACCCCTATAACAAAGAAAGTGGTGAGAAATTTTGAAATGGTGGGATAGAAATGAAGCTTTTCTACAAATAATTTGAGGAATATATAATTCAAAAATAGACTTAGACAAACCGTGAGGAAATACCTGAAGAGCTGTACCCTTCCCCTCAAATAGGAATCCTGAAAAACAATTGTCTTGTTCAGATAGAATCCTGTTGGAAAACTTACACAAAACGCGAGAAGGAAAGCTCCGATATGTGGACTGACTGTAATGAAAGGAAGTTGGATAAATTGTTTCTGCAATGCGTAATTGTAAATCAGAAAAAATAACAGCAAATCAAAAACTGTATTTGCTCCTCCGCAGGCTGCATACCTGAATGTAGTTCTATCAACGATTTTGTTGAAGAAAGGATAGAAAAGATCTAATATATACTCTATTGCCTTTTTCAAAAAGCCTAATTAAAATTTCAAGATATAGGTTGTATGCTTTTTAGCATAGGTTGCACCAACTGCCTGATGCAATGCAAGCATTTTTGAATTGAAGTCACCCACCCATGAGAGTTCCAATTCTTCATAATGACCCAGCGGTTGAACGTACTCCTGCAGTTTCATGAACATACAGGATTCGAGTCCCTGGTTTCTGTACAACTCCTTCGTTCCCATGATCACTGCCCTCATTTTTTTATGCTTGATCGTCCATTTATTCCACAGAAATTTCAATTTTCCAATCAGGTTCAATTTGCCTTGGAGTCCGTTGATCCATTCATTTGTATCCGGAAGAATCATCACAAATGCAACAGGCTCTCCTGTTGATGTATAACTGAACCAGATCAAATTAGGATCCATTACAGGTTTGATTTTTTCCAGTGTCTCCATGATGGTAGCATCTGTTACCTCTGTGAAATTTTCAAAGTCCTTCCAAGCATCATTGTAGATTTCTTTGAAATCCTTTGCGAATTTGGGTATTTGATTGGTATCGAGCGGCTTGAAAAGATACCCATTTCTCTTCTCCACCCATTTGGCGATCTTGATTACTTTTTCGGGCATTCCCTTTATTACATCGATCCTGTTGGAAATCTGTTCGTATTTAACCTTGAATCCATAGTCGATGAAAAACTGTTGGTAATAAGGAGGATTGTAATTCATTCCGTAATATGGATTGGTAAATCCATCCACCAGCAATCCCCACCACATGTCGGTTTCACCAAAATTGATAGGTCCCATCATACCCCTCATGCCATTTTCATGCAACCATGACTTGGCCTGGTCCAGCAATGCAAAAGCAGCTTCCTTGTCGTTGATACACTCAAAGAATCCGCATCCACCTGTTGGGACTTCTTCATTGAAAGCTTTTTTATTGTTGATGAAAGCGGCAATTCTCCCGATGGGGTTGCCGGTATCATCAAGCAACATCCACCTTATACATTTGCCAAAAGTGAAAAAATTGTTTTTTGAAGGATTGAATACAGCTTCAATATCATTGAATAGAGGACAAATCCAGTTGGGGTCATTCTTGTAAATGACAAAGGGTACTTGTAAAAATTGCTTTGCGGTGGCTTGATCCGCTACTTCTACTAATCTCATTGTTGAAATGGCAAATTTACCGAATATGCCTCAATTAAAATAGGGGGAATCGTACCTTTGCTGCAACTCAGCATACATGTTAACAGATTTTATCAGAAGCAAGTCACTCGATGCCATTTCAGCCCTTTACAACATCAAACTGTCTGATAAAGAGCTTCAAGTAAACATCACCAAACCTGAATTTGATGGTGATTACACAGTGGTACTTTTTGCTCTTGTAAAATCGCTGAAAAAGAGTCCGGATGAAATAGGCCATTCCATCGGACAATACCTGATTGAAAAAGAGCAATCAAGTTTTGAGGCTTATAACATCATCAAAGGATTTCTAAATCTGACTGTTCGCAGTGATTTCTTTTTGGATATGTTGAACAAACATTACCAAGATCCATGCTTTGGAAAGGCTCCCATGAACGGTAAAAAAATCATGGTCGAGTATTCCTCCCCCAATACTAATAAGCCTTTGCACCTGGGACATCTACGAAATAACTTTTTGGGTAGAAGCATTGCTGAAATATTAAAAGCAAATGGATACGATGTCGTAAAAACATGCATTGTCAACGACAGAGGTGTTCATATATGCAAGAGCATGGTCGCATGGAAAAAATTTGCCAATGGCGCAACTCCTGCATCTACCCAGAAGAAAGGCGATCACTTTGTAGGTGATTATTATGTACAATTCAATGACGCATACAAATCTGAAGTAGAAGCATTGGTTCAGCAGGGCATGGACAAAATCCAGGCAGAGAAAGAAGCTCCCATCATGAAGGAGACCCAACAAATGCTGATTGATTGGGAAAATGGAAAATCGGATGTGATAGCACTCTGGAAACAAATGAACCAGTGGGTATATGATGGATTTGATATTACCTATAAAAGAATTGGTTCTGATTTTGAAAAAACTTATTACGAAAGCAATACCTATTTGCTGGGAAAAGATACTATAGAAGAAGGACTGAAAAAAAATGTTTTCTTCAAAAAAGCAGATGGGAGTGTTTGGATTGATTTAACAGCAGACGGACTCGACGAGAAATTGGTGCTAAGAGGTGATGGCACTTCGGTTTATATTACACAAGATATTGGACTCGCACAATTGAAGTACGAGGAGTACAAAATCGACCAAAGCATTTATGTAGTGGGCGATGAACAGAACTATCACCTGAAAGTATTGCAGCTGATTTGCAAAAAATTGGGACTCCCCTATGCAGATGGTATTCATCATTTGTCTTACGGCATGGTAGAACTGCCTACCGGCAAAATGAAGAGCAGAGAAGGTACAGTGGTTGATGCCGACGATCTCATCGATGAAATGGTGAATATAGCGGCAACCCATACACAGGAATTGGGTAAAGTAAAAGACTTTACCGAAACAGAATTGAAAGATTTGTATGATACGATAGGCATTGGAGCATTGAAGTTTTTCCTACTCAGGGTGGATCCCAAGAAAAAAATGATTTTCAATCCAGAGGAATCGATCGATTTCCACGGATTTACTGGTCCCTTTATCCAATATACACACGCGCGGATCAAAAGTGTACTGAGGAAAAATGAAATAGCACCTGCTCCTTTGGTATTGTCTTCCCCTTTGCACAAAATGGAAAAGGAATTGCTGGTGCAGTGCGAATTGTTTGAGCAAACACTTTCTCAAGCAGGACAGTCACTTGACCCATCAACGCTTTCCATGTATCTCTTCCAATTGGCACAGAGTTTCAATTCATTCTATGCTGCGTTGAGTATTTCCAGTGCTGAATCAGAAGAGAAAAAGCAACTCAGGCTCAAGATTTCTTCGTTGGTAGCAACCATACTCCAATCTGGGATGCACCTATTGGGTATTAAGGTTCCAGAAAAAATGTAATCAGTTCACTTTCTTCAAAACGATGCCTGCCAAGGGTGGCAATTGCAGCAGGAGATGATTGTTTTGATCTTTGTCAGTAACAGTTGCTAACAATTCAGGATTGTTATACTGATCTGTTCCCCAAAATGCTTTCTTGTCACTGTTGAAGATTTTTTTCCAATTTCCCTTACTGTTCATTTTCAACTTCCAGCTTGTTCTTTGAACGGGTGTCATGTTCAAGATAATCAGGAGTTCATCATCAGATGATTTACCTCTTCTGAAAAAAGATATGACAGATTCTTCACGGTGATTGAGTTCATGCCATTCAAATCCGGTTGGATTGAATTGCTGGTAACTCAGCGCTGATTCTTTTTTCACCAAATGAGCAAGAGCACTGACACATTTTTTCATCCCTGCATGGCAATCATACTGGAGCAAATCCCAGCGCAATGAAGTTTTATAATTCCACTCATCGGTTTGTCCGAATTCATTTCCCATGAAAAGCAATTTACCTCCAGGATGCATGAACATGTATGTATAGAGTAGTCGGAGATTTGCAAATTTCTGCCATTCATCCCCTGGCATTTTGTATATCATCGGTGATTTTCCGTGCACCACTTCGTCATGGCTCAGCGGCAGCATGAAATTTTCATCATAATAATACATCATGCTGAACGTGAGTTGATTTTGCTGAAATTGCCTGTACACCGGATCCTGCTTGAAATACCTCAATGTGTCGTGCATCCATCCCATCATCCACTTCATTCCAAATCCAAGTCCATCGAGGTACGTTGGACGAGAAACACCTGGCCAGTTGGTGGCTTCTTCTGCGATGGTTTGAACTCCCTTGAAATCACGGTAAACCATTTCATTCATGTTTTTCAGGAATTCAATGGCTTCGATATTTCCATTTCCGCCGAACTCATTGGGCTCCCACTCTCCTTCATTTCTGGAATAATCCAATTTCAACATGGAAGAAACTGCATCGACACGGAGTCCGTCAATGTGAAAACAATCCAACCAGAATCTTGCATTGCTGATCAAAAATGATCTTACCTCACCTCTTCTATAATTGAATATATAACTGTTCCAATCCGGATGATAGCCTTTTCTCATGTCAGCATACTCATAGGTATGTGTACCATCAAACATGAAAAGACCGTGACTGTCATATGGAAAATGAGATGGCACCCAATCTAAAATGACCCCAATTCCTTCCTGATGAAAATAATTGATCATCGCCATGAACTCTTCCGGATGACCGAAACGTGATGTGGGAGCAAAATATCCAGTCCCCTGATAGCCCCAGCTTCCATCAAATGGAAATTCCATTACAGGCATCAATTCAACATGGGTGAATCCCATTTCCTTTACATAAGGCACCAATCTTTCCGCAATTTCCCAATAAGAGAAAAAAGATTCTTCATTGAACGGATCGGGCTTCATCCAACTACCCAGATGCACCTCATAAACGGTGTAAGGTGCATCCAGATTGTTATGTGCTTCCCTGTTGTCCATCCATTTATCATCCTTCCACTCAAATTCAATATTCCAGGTAATACTTGCCGTCAAGGGTTTCTTCTCCCAATAATGTGCATAAGGATCACCCTTTTGCATGAGTTTTCCCTGAAATCCTTTGATGGCATATTTGTACACCTCTCCTCTGACACAATGGGGAATGAACCCTTCCCAAATTCCGCTTTGATCGAGTCTCACGTACAATGGATGAACACCTTCTTTCCAATCATTGAAATTTCCAACTACACTGACTTCGGTTGCATTGGGAGCCCACACTGCAAAGTAGGTGCCTTCTTTACCCAGCACAGTAAGCTGCTTGTTCCCAAAATAGACATACGCATTGTAAAGAGTGCCGCTTTGAAAATTGCGAATGATTTCTTCGTTGAACAATGAATAATTCCAAACAGACTTGGTGGCATCTATAAAATGAACATCTTCGTATGCTTTGTTCGTTTTATTGGATGGTTTCTTCATTGTGTTGTTTGAAAATTATTTCAATTCAAATACATGAAATGATACGGGGGGAATGGCAATAGAATTTTGATTGATGGTAATGGTTTTTTTATTTAAAATATCCAGGAGGACTTTATTCTGAGAAATCATTTCGCTGAAAGCAGACATTTGTATATTTTCTTCTTTGTTAGATGTATTTACTACGCACATGATTTTCTGCTTATCTGAAACCCGAAAATATACATAAACTCCATTTTTGGGGATGAATTGAATCAGTTTGCCTTTGGTAAGCGCGGGACTCCCTTTTCTGAACTGCGCGAGTGATTTGAAAAAGTCAAATGCTTCCTGTTCTTTTTCTGATCTCCCACTGGCACTGAATTTATCGGTATTGTCTGATTTCCATCCACCCGGAAAATCCAATCTTACGGCCGCATCATTGGGATCTTTGAAGTTCTTCATGAGAATTTCAGTCCCATAGTATACCTGAGGAATCCCCCTTGTGGTAAGCAACAATCCGAGTCCAATTTTATATTTGTTCATGCTCTCTCCTGCCATGGAAAAAAATCTGTTCATGTCATGGTTGTCTAGAAAAATACAATTGGTGAATGGATCTTTGTATAGAAAATCCTGTGACAAAGTAGTATAGACTTTCATGACTCCCTCGTTCCATCCAAAAGGCTGATTGAGTAGGTCCATGATGGCACCTTGCAAAGGGAAATCAGTTACACCTTTGATTTGATGCTTGAAAGCAGTATTCATATTGTTTTGGGTGAAGTAAGCACTTCCAGCTACAGTGTTTGTCCACGCCTCTCCAAAAACAGTCAGCTTCGGATATTCTCGAAGCAATGCAGCATTGATATCATTTAGGAATTGCTCATCACAATATTTATAGGTATCAACCCTCCAACCATCGATGCCAAATTCTTCGGTTGACCAGATATTTTGTTGGATCATGTATTTGGCAACATAGGTATTGGATAAATTCAAATCAGGCAAATGCGGTACGAACCAACCGCCAATCATTCGATTTTTTTCTAAGGCAGTTGCATAGGGATCAAAGAAAACTTCTTCACGATGATCTGGACCCGTATACACCGGCCATTGATTCAACCAATCGTTCATGGGCGGATCCAATACCGTGTGGTGGTGATTGCCTATGTGATTGTAAACAGCATCCTGCAACACCTTCAAACCTTTTTGATGTGCAGCTTGTACAAGACTTTTGTAAGCTTCGTTTCCACCGAAACGTTTATCTACCTTGTAATGGCTTGTGATCCAATAGCCGTGGTAGCCACTCATCATCCAAATACTTTCTTTCATAATGGGCATATCATTCTCCATAACAGGAGTCATCCATATGGATGTGACACCCAAATCTTTTAGATAATCCAATTTGGATGCAACGCCTGCCAAATCACCTCCATGTCTCGCAAAAGGATTTTTCCTGTCAGACAATGTATCCCTCAAATCTTTGAATGCATCGTTGGTTGGATCTCCATTCACGAATCTGTCGGGCATGATCAGGTAAATCAAGTCCTCAGAACGAACACCCTGGTGCATGGAAACATCTTTTACACGTGGCTTCAATTCATATTGAAGGGTTCTGCCGTCTGAAAAAATCAATGGGTAGATACCGGGTTTGGCCGAGGAAAGAATTTCAATATCAACAAATAAGTAATGTTTGTTTTCGGGTTGAAATATTTTTTTGATGGAAATACTGGATGACTTCGCAGTCAATCTAGGTGAGAGATTTTCATTGCTGTGTATCATCAATTGAATAGAAGAATGCTTCATTCCTGTCCACCAATGAGAAGGATAAACATTGATCTGAGCGATGCTCCATTGAATACAAATAGAAAATACACAAGCCAATAAAGAACGAATCATATAAAAGTTTTTATTTTTTTTCAGCTGGATCATATACATAAACAACGCTGATTGCAGCACAGATCATAAAAATACCTGCCAATACAATTGCGTAGATTGATTGTCCGTTGTACAGATGTTTCACAATCCATCCCCCAACAAATCCATTGATGATTTGTGGAAGAGTGATGAAGAAATTGAAGATACCCATATAAATACCCAGCTTACCTGCTGGGATGGATGCAGACAGAATTACATAAGGCATAGCAAGTATCGATGCCCATGCCAGTCCCACGCCTACCATGGAATATTTCAGCATCGACGGATCTTCAACAAAATATATGGAAATCAATCCGATCCCGCCAGCCAAGAGTGAAACTGCATGTGTCAATCTGCGGTTGATCTTTCTGGCCAAAACAGGAAGCAGCAATGCATAAAACATGGCTACCAAATTATAAACGCCGAATGCGGAACTGACTTTGTTCCCAGCTTCGTTGTAGGCAACTGACTGACTATAGTTTCCTGTAAGCTTATAAATATGTGTCGCAACAGCATCTGTGGTGAACACCCACATGCTGAACAATGCAAACCAGCTGAAAAACTGAACGAGTCCCAGTTGTTTCATTGTTCTCGGCATCTGTTTGAAATCTGTAAAAATTTCTGAAAGTCCCCCGCCTTTGGATTCCGCTTTGCCATGGTATTTCTCATACTCATGAGGAGGATATTCTTTTGTAAAGAAAATGGTTATTAAAATGGATGCAATAAAAACGACAGCACCGATATAAAATGAATACTTGATGTTATCTGCTACACCATCACTTCCTGCATTCATGCTGATGCCATTGTTGGCTAAAAATTCGGGCAATGCAGAACCAGCAACTGCTCCCAGGCCAATTAAAAATGTTTGTATACTGAAACCTGAGGCACTTTGTTGATGAGATAAATTGTCTGCAACCAATGCCCGGAATGGTTCCATGGCAATATTAAAAGAAGCATCCATGACCATTACCATGCCTGCTCCAATCCACAGTGCTGGTAAGATGGAAGTAAAATTTCCTGAATTAGGAAGCATAATCAATGCTATACTGGAAAGGATAGCTCCTGCAAGAAAAAATGGTTTTCTGCGTCCCAATCTGTTCCAAGTTTTATCGCTGTAGTGACCAATGATGGGTTGAACAATCATACCAACCAAGGGAGCAACAATCCAAAACATGGGAAGCTGTTCCACATCTGCGCCGAATGATCTTAAAATTCTACTTGTATTTCCATTCTGTAATGCAAATCCGAATTGAATTCCAAGAAATCCAACGCTCATCAAAAAGATCTGGCTGATGCGCAGCAAAGGTTTTTCTACTGTTTTTGATTGAATGGCATCAATGCTTGCATGTCCCATACGGCAAGGGTTTTAATGTGTTTCAATTACACAATGTGGAAGTTACGAAAAAGGGCTGATTTCAGCATTAAATAACAAATCCATCAGGTAGCACTGCTCCTTTCTTTACTACAACAATACCGTCTTTGATGGTATACAGCAGGTGATCGGAATTGGTTAAATGTTTGCCTCCATTGATCCTGACGTCATTTCCTATGCGGCAGTTTTTATCAATGATGGCATTTTTTATATAGCATCTCTCTCCGATACCAAGCTTTGGGAGTCCGTTGGTGACAGATGCGTTCATCTCTTCCAAAGTTTCGTAGTAATCGGTACCCATGATATAGCAACTGACAATGGTTGTTCCATATCCTATGCGGGTTCTGATTCCGATTACAGAATTCTCTACCCTTGATGCGTTGATGATGCAACCCTCTGCAATAATGGTTTTTTCCAAAGTGGTACCACTGATTTTTGCAGGCGGCAACATCCTGGCTCTTGTGTATACGGCCTTTTTATTATCAAAAAGATTGAACTCGGGAACGTCTTTGGTAAGTGCAAGGTTGGCTTCAAAAAATGAATGAATATTTCCGATGTCTGTCCAATACCCCTCGTATTGAAAACTGACAACTTTGTGTTTATTGATGGAAAATGGAATGATTTCTTTTCCAAAATCAGTTGCATCTTTGAAATCTTCCAACAGAGAATTGAAAAGGGTATTACGGTTGAAGATATATATACCCATGCTGGCCAGGTAATCTCTTCCTTGTGCCTTCATGACATCACCTGTATCACTTACCCAGTCCTTCAACACTTCTTTCTTTGGTTTTTCTATAAAAGTTTGAATGATATTATCACCTCCCTTTTTTAAAATACCAAACTCGGTTGCTTCCGCCGCACCGACGGGTATGGTGGCAATGGAAATCTCTGCATTGTTTTTGATATGGTCTTCAATCATTTGTTGAAAATCCATTTGATAAAGCTGATCACCTGATAAAATCAACACATACTCAAAATCCTGTTGATTGATATGCCTCAAAGATTGCCTCACTGCATCTGCTGTTCCCTGAAACCAAGCCGGATTATCGGGAGTTTGTTCAGCAGCAATGATATCCACAAAAGCAGCGCTGAAGACACTGAAATGATAAGTGTTCTTGATGTGTTTGTTCAAGGAGGCTGAATTGAATTGGGTAAGGACATACATCCTTCCGATATCAGAATTCAAACAATTGGAGATGGGAATATCCACCAATCGATACTTACCTGCAATGGGAACAGCCGGCTTGCTTCTTGTTGAGGTAAGCGGTGAAAGCCTGGAACCAGCACCTCCTCCCAATATAACTGCCACAACACTTTTTATCATTGCTTTATGTTTTAATCAATTTAGTAAAAACTTTGGTAAAGATTCACATAATCATTCGCACTTCTGGTCCAGCTGAAATCCAATGCCATTATTTTTTTTCGAATTGTACTGAAAGTCTCCTTTTGTTGATACAGTTCAGTTGCCCTGAAGATGGCATGCGTGATATCACCAACAGAAGTATTTAAAAAAGTAATCCCGTATCCGCCGTTTTCACCCACATCTCTGACAGTGTCTTTGAGTCCGCCTGTTGCCCTTACAACAGGCACGGTTCCGTATTTCATTGCGTATAGCTGATTCAGACCGCATGGCTCCACTCTCGAGGGCATGAGCAAAAAATCAGCTCCTGCATACATCAGGTGACTCAATTTTTCATTGTATCCGATATAAACATTGTAATCCTGTTTTGCATAATTTTTCAATAATGACAATCCAGATTCCACTTCAGTTTCACCGCTTCCCAATACAAGGAAATTCATTTTTCTTCCGATGAATTGGAAACTGTCATATATGGATTGAGGCAAGAGATCTGCACCTTTTTCGCCAACAAGCCTTCCAATAAAAACAAAAAGTGGTTTGTTCGGATCGAGTCCGAATTCTTTGCAAAGCAATTCCTTGTTTTTGGATTTTCCTTCCGATATGGTTTTCTCTGAATAGTGGTGATCTAAATAAGTATCTTTCTGTGGATCCCAAACTTCGTAATCAATTCCGTTGATGATACCACTGCATTTTCCTTTTTCATATTCGAAGAGCGGCTCCAATCCATTGCTCATGTGTTTCAGTTCACCCAAATAATTATTGCTGACAGTTGTAACCTTCCAAGCGCATTTGATGGCTGATGCAAGTGGATTGATGGCACCCTGCCATTCAAGCATACCACGTTTCCAACTGTCCCATTGCGGCAAATAGGTAGTTTTATCCCAACCAAACGAACCCTGGTACTGTGCATTGTGTATGGTCAAAACAGATGGAACCGATTCAAGTCTTTTGAATGCATAGGTATGTTGCATGATAAAAGGAATCAAACCGGCATGGTGATCATGCACATGAATGACATGCGGAAGTGTATCCCATGAGCATACCCAATTGGCGAAAGCTATTTGAAAAGCACAAAACCTCTCTACATCATCTTCGTATCCATATACTTTTTCTCTGTCCAACAAACCATTGATATCAATCAAATAGAGTCCGAATCCCTGTGCATCGGATTTTTCTTTGATCACTGTGTAATCAAACCACCAATGGCCCAAGTTGGATGAAGCCTTGTGCACCACTTCCCAGTCATGGTTGTACAAATACTTGGATCTGTACATGGGCATTACCACACTTGCATCATGACCCAGTTCATTTAAAAATTTCGGCAATGATCCAACTACATCACCCAATCCACCTACTTTGGCAACTGGATAACATTCTGCACTTACATGAACGATTTGCATACAACGGATGGCTGTTAAAAACTTAAAATCTGTATCTTGTTAAATATAATTATTTTCAGCTTACCAAAACGAATGTCATTATGAATCAACAAACGAAGTGGTCTCAATTTGGAGTATTGATTACAGTATTCTTTTTCTGGGGCTTTGTGGCTGCATCCAACAGTATTTTCATCCCTTTTTGCAAGAAGTTTTTTCAATTGGATCAAATTCAATCACAATTGATTGGATCTGCCTTCTATGGGGCTTACTTTTATGGATCACTGATTTTGTACATTGTTTCTTATGTGAGCGGAACTGATTTGTTGAACAAAATTGGTTATAAAAAGGGCATCATCTACGGACTCTTGATTTCAGTTGTAGGTGCCATTGCATTGGCATTCATCAGTGGGTCGGGCAATGCAACATTCGGACTCGTACTGGTTTCTTTTTTCATCATTGCATTGGGATTTTCACTGCAGCAAACATCGGCTCAGCCTTTTGCTGTAGCGCTGGGTCCTGAGGAAACAGGCACCCACCGTCTCAACATGGGCGGAAGTGTAAACTCTTTTGGAACACTGTTGGGTCCCTTGGTTGTAAGTGTAATGCTTTTCGGCAGCATTACGAGTGTGAAAGAGGCTTCCATTGAGAATATTCAGGAGTTGTATTTCTTTCTTGCCGGACTCTTTATCATTGCAGCCATCATTTTTGCTTATGCCAAGCTTCCAAAAACCACCTCAGATGAAAAATTGGAAAAGAGTCCCAAGGCGATGGTTGTGCTGCTTATCATTGGACTCGTTTTTCTTCCAGTTCTCTTTTCTGATTTGGTAAAAGAAGTCACAGGCATCAGCAAAGCGCTGATCATCATCAGTTCTCTCGCCATCATCTTGACCACACTTTTCTTCTCAATGCTGAGTGCAAAGAAGAATCCAGAGGGATGGGGAGCCATGGCTTACCCCCAACTGGTATTGGGTATGATTGCCATATTCATATACGTGGGAGTGGAAGTAACGATTGACAATAATTTTGGAGCGTTGTTGAAAAAGAATGCTTTTGGAGGATACGATGAATCTCATATTTCACATCTTGTCTCTTTGTATTGGGGTTCTTTGATGATTGGTAGATGGACAGGTGCTATCAGTGTCTTCAACCTTAGCAAGCCTATGAAGAAATTCATGGTCATGGTAGTTCCTTTCGTCGCATTTGGCGTAATCCTCCTTGTGAACATCATCAAAGGAAATGACGTGTCAGACTTTTTGATGTATCCCATCTGCATAGCCATTGGTGTAATTGCTTTCATATATGCCAACGAGCAACCGGTAAAACTCCTGCTCTCCGTTTCAGTGTTGGGTGCAATAGCAATAGTTGTAGCGCTGACCACAACTGGAATGGTTGCCAATTTTGCAATCATCAGCACCGGAATGTGTTGTTCCGTGATGTGGCCTGCCATATTTGCATTGGCCGTAAATGGCATTGGTAAATACCAAAGCCAAGGCTCTGCCTTTTTAATCATGATGATCTTGGGCGGTGCAATCATACCGCCTGCACAGGGAGCCATCATCGATCTTGAATCTGTCAACGATGCAGGCGTGCACACTTTCACACAATTGTCTTATGTTGTACCCCTGGTATGTTTTGCATATTTGGCATGGCATGCAGTGCAAACCAGAGCTGTCTTAAAAAAACAAGGACTCGATGTGGATGCGCAGGTAGCAAGTGGACATTGATCCCATTTCTTTGTATATTGATCAGCTATATATATGGCTGCTTTTTTATATTAAATCGTGAACGATGAGTACGAATGAACCTTTGGCAATAGGTGTTGATATTGGTGGAACAGGAACAAAATTTGGAATTGTAGACAGAAACGGCAATGTGCTTTTCTCCAGTGAAATGTCAACCAAAAAACACAAAACCATTGATACGTTTATCGATGAATTGCATGAGCAATTGAGCACCCTGATTGAAAAAGCAGGTGGCATTGGTAGAATGCGTGGCATTGGTATGGGAGCACCCAATGGAAATTTTTACAGCGGTACAATAGAATATGCACCCAACTTGCCATGGAAAGGCATCATACCCATCGCCAAGCTAGTGAGCGATAAATTCAAACTGGATGTTACCCTTACCAACGACGCCAATGCTGCAGCCATCGGTGAAATGATGTACGGCGCAGCTAAGGGGATGAAAGATTTTATCATGATAACACTTGGCACTGGCGTTGGAAGCGGATTTGTTGCAAATGGACAACTGATATACGGACACGATGGATTTGCAGGTGAAATCGGTCATACCATCGTAATACCTGATGGAAGAATTCATGATGGAACGGGCAAAAAGGGTTCATTGGAAAGTTATGCATCAGCAACAGGTGTAAGATTAACCGCACTGGAAGTGTTGGAGAACAGCAACGAACCTAGTCTCTTGAGAAACCTTGATAAAGAAGCAATTGATTCCAAAGCTGTATATGATGCAGCCATCAAGGGAGATCAATTGGCCTTGGAAATATTTGAATTCACGGGTAAAATTCTGGGTATATCACTCGCCAATGCAGTGATGATCAGCAGTCCAGAGGCAATTATTTTATTCGGTGGACTCACCAAGGCTGGAGATTTGATTTTAAAACCTACCAGACAACATATGGAGGAAAACCTCATCCAGGTATTTCAAAATAAAGTCAAGATACTCATCAGCCATCTCAAAGAATCAGATGCTGCCATCTTGGGTGCCAGTGCATTGGTTTGGGAAAAAGAAAAATAATCAACTGTTTTTCAATGCAAGCTCCTGCTCCCAGGCCTTTTTGCCATAACCCGGAATAACATGTTTTTCGCTGTGGTATGAAGATCTTACCAGTGGTCCACTCTCTACGTAATCAATTCCCAGTGAGTATCCAATTTCTTTGTATTCAAAAAATTCATCCGGATGTACAAAACGGTGAACAGGTAAATGTTTTTTGGTTGGCTGCAGGTATTGTCCAATTGTAATTACATCAACACCATTGTCAGCCAAATCCTTGATGGTTTGAACGACTTCTTCTTTTGTTTCACCCAATCCAAGCATGATACCTGATTTGGTTCGCATGCCGCCTTGTTTCAATTTTCTGAGCACCTCCATGCTTCTCCAGTATTTTGCCTGAATCCTCACCTTGCGAGTCAATTGTTCTACTGTTTCAATGTTATGAGAAACAACTTCTGGAGCAGCATCTACAATGCGCTTGATTTGATCATCGATCCCTTTGAAGTCAGGTATCAATGTCTCCAATGTTGTATCTGGATTGAGAGATTTAACTGCACGAATGGTATTGTACCAAATGGTACTGCCTCCATCTGAGAGTTCATCGCGATCAACTGATGTGATCACGGCATGTTTCACTTTCATCAGGTGGATGGCTTCCGCAACTCTTTGTGGCTCATCCCAATCTACCGCATCGGGTCTACCGGTAGCAACCGCACAAAATCCACAGCTTCTTGTACATACATTTCCAAGGATCATGAAGGTGGCAGTGCCTGCACCCCAACACTCTCCCATATTGGGACAATTACCGCTTTCACAAATGGTATGCAGTTTATGTGTATCAACGAGTGATCTAACATGTCTGTAGCTCTCACCTATGGGGAGTTTAACCCTCAGCCAATCAGGTTTTTTTTGTCTTTCTTCAGTTGTGGTAGCATTCATCACCCATCAATTTGACCGCAAAGTTAATCTACTTCCTTCTTCCAAAATTCAAGGCGATGAATCCGGATGGAAAGAAGGATCTGCCAGAAACATCGATCATTTGAACTACTTTCTTAGAATACATATCAGCCATGAAGCCGACTTCTATTGCAGAAACTACCTGATTGAATCTTGCCCAGTCAAATCTGAGGGATGCTTTTGCATAGACACCGGGATTGAATTTTATTTCATTCCACCCTTTTCTCAAGCCAGCTCCCCCAATAATGTCTTTTGTGGGATCCAGGTTCAAAAATGCGTCTTTGGTTTCAGACTGATATTTGAGATACGCCACTCCAGTATCCACTGAGAATTGAATATAATATGGCCTCAATAAACCAGCACTGAATCCACCTACCAATATACCATAAACTGCCACACCGTTTTTGTTGCTCTTGCCGCCAATCATGATTTGAGTTCCTATTCCCAGTTTGGCCTGATAAAAAATATTTTGTTTCCCAAAAACAAACGGTCGACCGAAATAGGCAAATCCTCCGTTGATGCTTCCAGGAGTAGATTGTTTCTGCTCCTTTCGATGTTGCTTTTCAGTCAATTCAAGTTGAATGATAGTGGTTTTGTATGCAGAGGATGAAAAACCTTTTTCAAATGCAATTCCCCATCCATCATGGTGGTTTTTAATGGAAGTAATGCTTTGTTTCTCAAATGCAGGCACCCCTTCTTCCTCATTTCTCAACATCTGGTTGATCCTGTTGTGTTTTTCCATCCTTGCTTGTTCTTTGGTTTTTTGTTGAGCAAAAACGTTGGAAGAAAGGATGGTTACAGGTATTGTGATAAAGAATAAAATCTTTTTTGAGATCAGCATGTTGGATGAATGTATTGTAAATTTATGCAAAAAAGCATGACATCGAGAGTTACCTATACTGGCGAATTGAGAACTTTAGCAACCCATTTGCAATCAGGCTCAAATATTGAAACCGACGCTCCAACAGACAATCATGGAAAAGGAGAAAGATTCTCTCCAACTGATTTGATCGGAACCTCGCTGGCAGCCTGTATGTTGACCACGATGGCCATCCGGGCTAAAGAACTTGAACCAAGGCTGAGAAATGTATATACAGAAACAGAGAAAATCATGTCAGTCGCACCCAGACGCATCAGCGGGATCAATATTACATTTCACTGGCCTACTGATCAGACATTCACCGAAGAGGAAAAGAAATTATTGGAAGAAATTGCCTGGAGCTGCCCTGTGAAGGAAAGCATTCATCCAGATATCAAATTGCAGGTTCATTTCAATTGGTAACATGGATGAATGTACTATTGGCATATGCCAATAAGCCCTGTGTATGCAAAGCTGTTAATCCAACATCATTCCCAACATATCTCCTGGTAATATGATTGTTTTCTGGATCGAGTGAAGATATCCATTCGATTGCTTTTCTCCTGTAGGTTAAATTTCCTGTGAAAAAAGCATACGCAATCAAGAATGGAGTGAAAACATTGATGCACATTCTTTCATACAACGATTTTCCAAATACCTCTTTGATCTCTCTAAACAACTCCGTTATCATATAGTCTGACGCTAAAACGGTTTGCATTAAATCATTGTACTGAAGGTATAATTCCAGGTATTCGAGAATTCTTTTTTCCGGAAAATTCATTGGCCGCATTCTAAATTTCATCAACAATACATGACAATCTTTGATGTTATATGCATTTTTCAAAAGATGAAACGTTTGGATTTCTTGATGTCCCATCCATTCAAACATTCCAGCCTGACCCAGCATGATGCATTTCAAATGGTAAGCATCGACATGAATCCTTTTATTTAAAAAAGGTTTGACTGAATCAAATATGGCTTCAAATGCAGCACCATTCAATGGGAGTCCAAACGCATAAAAAACCTTCTTCCAAAAAACAACATGCCAGTCACATTCATTTGATTTTAGATCCAATAGTATAGCATGTGCTTTTCTTTCAATTCTTTCCATTCCCATGTTTTCCAACGTTTCAACTGGCGGCATGTCAATGCAGCCTGTTGAAAAATTGTCGATGATAAAAGGACAGGACTGCTCAGTGGGAAACAAATGCATGTAACGAGATAGCTCCAGCGTGGGACAATGGTCAAATGAGTCCATGTTGTGTTTCCATACCACATGCAAAATAACATTCCGATAAAAATCATCATGGTCATGTTTGTGATGAAACCAATCACTGCTGTTGATATGTATCTCAACAGAGCCCACCCATAACATTCCACCTATCTCAATTCTTGCATGAAGAAAATCAGGACCCTGATTGAAATTGATTTCTCCACCATAAATGATATCCAACAAATCACCATTGACGGTCCGCAAGTTTCTACATTTTCTTGACATGCTTAACCAATAAAGCTGCAGATTGATTTCTTTCATGGATCAACAAATCAATCAAAAATGTAAATGCCGAAAAAGAGGAAATGGCGCAATAAATTGAGAAAAAAACTAAGAAAAAGATTGTTTCAACATTTGAATAACCCGACTCACTGGCAGTCCCATTACATTGTAAAAATCACCCTGAATATTTTTAATGCCTATCACACCGATCCATTCCTGAATAGCATAAGCACCAGCCTTGTCATATGGTTTATACTGATCTACATAATGTTCAATTTGCGCATCTTCAATGTCATGAAATGCGACCTGTGTTCGATCAAAAAAAGTTTCTGTTTTCTTGGGCGATTTGATCTCTACTGCCGTGATCACTTCGTGGGTCTTTCCGGAAAGCTTTTTCAAGATACCGATGGCATGATCCCTGTTATCAGGTTTTCCGATGATTTCTCCATTCAGCACAACAATCGTATCGGCGGCGATCAATATAAAATCATCCAGTGAATCTGAAATTTGATCTGCGACAGCTTGATTTTTTTTTGAAGCAATCTGCATTGCTACAAGCTCAGGTGCTAACCCTTCATCAAAGGATTCGTCCGCATCAGAAACCATCACTTCGAAATCTATTTCCGCCCATTCCAACAACATTTTTCTGCGTGGAGACCCAGATGCAAGTATTATTTTTTTCATCCGTAATAATAATGATATAAAATCATGGAGAGAATACCCATCAGCATCAGGAGCTTTACCTGCCGGCTTAACTTGGTGTAATCTTCAATGGATACAGCTTTCTTTAGGTTCAGAAAAATAGAGATAAGCATCAGCAACAATGTAGAAGCAATAAAAAGACTGATCAGGTACCAACGGCTGAACAAGGCATATACCATGATGGCTGATAAAGCACCAAATAATACAATCAACCAAACTGATACAAAGACCTTGCTAGCATGTATGCCCCATGCAATGGGCATTGTTCTGCATCCATATTTTCTATCCCCCATCTCATCCTCCATGTCTTTGATGACCTCCCTGACAAGCGATACCATAAAAGCAAATCCACCATACAGAATGGCCAATTTATATATATTGACCAGTGCAAGATGAGAGGATGGCATCCAACTGCCCGATTTCCAATTGATTTCACAGACAAATAGCATGAAAATAACCCAAGCCGTAAGCAGTGATATTATGATGTTGCCTGAGAGCAATTTCTTTTTGAAAGTGGTTGAATAGAACCATAATAAAATCACAGCAATGCCGTTCAAGAGGAACAACAGAAAATTATTGAGCTGAATGGAAACATAGGCGGTGATGATGAGTCCAGCTATCGATAACATAAAATGCCACATCATTGCCCATCTTCTTGAAATATTTCTATCAACAATCAATTTGTCGGGCTTGTTGATTTTATCAATGTTTAAGTCAAAATAGTCATTGATGATATATCCTGCACCAGCAATCAACAACGAAGCGACCAACATCGAGTGAAATAGGTTGTACGAAAGCAAAGGATGTGTATGCAACAATCTTTCATAGGAACTTCGAATGATCAATTGATAAAACAGCACCTGTGTGAGAGCAATGAACAGCAGGTTCTTGATTCTGATCAATTGAAGAAATGCACCGAGTTTTGACATGAATTGAATTTAAATGCTTGAGGACGAATTGTTAACATGCCATTTATTCTGCGTTTTCATCACTTTTTCAATGACATCACGCACTGCTCCGTCACCGCCTTTTCGCAAAGAAATAAAATCAGCTTTTTCTTTTATTTCTGTCACAGCATCAGCTGGACAAGTTTTGAGTCCGCATACACTGAACGCATCCAAGTCAGGTAAATCATCTCCCATGAACAAGACCTGATTCATTTCTAATTGATGCAGTGACATCAGCTCCCTCAGTTTTTCTGATTTTATTTTTACTCTTTGAAAAAAACTGTTGACACCTAGGTATTTCAATCTTTTCTCTACAGGATCTGAAAATGAACCCGTGACAACAGCCACATGAAATCCCTCTTGAACAGCCATTTGAATAGCGAGTCCATCTTTGATATCCATTTCCCTCAACCATTGTTCATCTTGTTGGATCAGCAATTTTCCATTGGTAAGTACCCCGTCAAGGTCAAAAGCCAGCAATTTGATCTTGGAAAATCTGACAAGCAAATGTTCATCCATCCATCAAAATTAATCTTTCGGTTTGATTAAAGAAGATCAGTTTCCCTTAAGGAATTATTGCGTTTTATTTCAGAAAATAATTTTGAAAAAAATAAAAAGAATACAAATGCTTCAAATTGAATATTGATTTTCAGGTGATTATACACATGAATTGAAAAGAAAAAACTCCCGATTTTATCTGATTTAACATATTCATCGAACGACGCTTGCACCAAAAATCATTCGCTTTACCTTATTATTGCATTGATTTGAGGAAATTATGGCAAAAAATTTACTAATAGTTGAGTCCCCTGCGAAAGCAAAAACCATTGAGAAAATCCTGGGCAGCGATTTTGAAGTCAAAAGCTGTTATGGTCATATACGTGACCTGGAAAAGAGTGAAATGGGTATAGATGTGAAGAAAGATTTTAAACCACGATACATTGTACCGGAAGAGAAGGAGAAAGTGGTGAAAGAATTAAAGCAATTGGCGAAAAAATCAGAAGAAGTATGGTTGGCGACGGATGAGGACCGTGAGGGCGAAGCCATCAGCTGGCATCTTTGTGAGGTACTCGGACTAGATCCATCCTCAACCAAAAGAATTGTTTTTCATGAGATTACCAAACCTGCTATCAAATCTGCCGTAGAGAAACCCAGGACAGTCAATATGAACCTGGTCAATGCGCAGCAAGCAAGAAGAATATTAGATAGAATTGTTGGATTTGAGCTCTCTCCTATTTTATGGAGAAAAATGAGCATGAAAAACAATCTTTCAGCTGGAAGGGTTCAAAGTGTTGCTGTAAAAATTCTGGTGGAAAGGGAAAGAGCCATCAATGCATTTGTACCAGTCAGTCACTTCAAAGTAGAAGCTTCATTCAAGGCAAAGGACATCAACGGAAAACCAGTTGTTTTCAAGGCAGAAGGATCCAAGAAAAATAATGAACAGGATGCACAAAAATTTCTGGAAGGATGCGTTCAGGCATCATTTAAAGTAGATGATATCCAGAAAAAACCATCCAAAAAATCACCTGCTGCACCTTTTACCACTTCCACTCTGCAACAAGAAGCGAGCAGGAAATTGGGATATGGTGTGAGCAAAACCATGTTGATTGCACAAAAATTATATGAAGCAGGACATATCACCTACATGAGAACAGACAGTGTGAGTCTCAGTGAGACTGCCATGCAGGATATATCCAATCAAATCACCAGTTCATACGGAAAGGATTTTCTTCAAACCAGAAAGTTCAAAAACAAAAACGAATCGGCACAGGAAGCACACGAAGCAATTCGTCCTACCTATATGGATAAAACATCTGTGGATATTGCAGATGGTCAACGCTTGTATGACTTGATTTGGAAAAGAACGATGGCCAGCCAGATGGCTGACGCTGAATTGGAAAAAACCATTGCAGATATTTCCATTTCAACACAACAGGAAAAACTCAAAGCTGAAGGTGAGGTCATGAAGTTCGAGGGATTCTTAAAAGTATACAACGAAAGCAAGGATGAAGAGGATGAGAATGAGGAGGAAAATGTAGAAGGGATGTTGCCTCCACTTGAAATCGGACAATCTCTCGATCTGCAGCAGTTGACTGCCACAGAAAGATACAGTCGCCCACAACCCAGGTATACCGAGGCTTCTTTGGTAAAAAAGCTCGAAGAGCTCGGCATTGGTCGTCCGTCTACCTATGCACCCACGATCTCCACCATTTTGAAAAGAGGTTATGTTGAAAAACGAGAGAAAGAAGGGGTAAAAAGAGATTTCAGGGTGCTTACACTTGAAAAAGGAAAAATCAATCGAATCGTTGATCAGGAAAATACAGGCGCAGAAAAAGGGAAATTATTCCCTACCGACCTTGGATCGGTTGTAACTGATTTTCTATCTCAATATTTCCATCACGTAATGGATTACGGATTCACTGCAAAAATTGAAAATGAATTTGACGAGATAGCTGAAGGTGATCAGGACTGGAGCAAGATGCTGAAAGACTTCTACTCTCCTTTCAAAAAAGATGTCGATCATACCATGGAAAAAGCAGATCGCATCAGTGGTGAAAGAGAGTTGGGAAATGATCCTGTTTCAGGAAAAAGAGTCATCGCCAGAATGGGCAGATATGGCCCAATGGTACAAATGGGCGAAACAACAGAAGAAGAAAAACCAAAGTTTGCCAAACTGAGAGCCGATCAAAGCATTGAAACCATTCAACTGAACGATGCGCTGGAGCTTTTCAAACTACCCCGCATACTGGGCTCATTTGAAGACAACGAAGTGCAGGTCAACATTGGAAGATTTGGACCATACATCGCTCACGATAAAAAGTTTTATTCGCTTTCCAAGGAGTTTGATCCGTATGAGATCTCACTTGAAACTGCCATACCCATCATCGAAGAAAAAAGAAAAGCGAAAGATGAACGCACCATCAAGGTATTTGAAAAAGAAAAAATTCAATTGCTCAAAGGACCATATGGTCCATATATAAAAAAAGGACTCCGCAATTTCCCCATTCCAAAGGAAAAACAGGAAGAAGCCAAAGACCTAAATATTGAAGAGGTCCAAGCCATGATTGAACATGCCATTGCCAATCCCTCCAGAGGTAAACGCAAAGCAAAAAAGAAATCATAAATCGATGTCGATGATGGCTAACAGTGAGTTATATGCATTGTTGAACCTGATTGAAGATCCGGATGAAGACGTTTTTCATTCCATAACTGAACGATTCATTGGAATGGGACAAGAAATCATTCCCATTTTGGAAGATCATCAACATAGTACACATGATGAAGAACTGATCAAAAAAACCAACTACATCATTGATCTTGTCTCACTTTCTGTATTGACAAATGAATTGATGGAATGGAAGCAATCAGAGGATCAGTCCGCCATTGAAGCCTCATTGATCATCTCGAAATTTCTGAACAAATCATTCGATCATGAAAATACTTTCTTTGAAATAGAAAAAATCAGAAGAAGCATCTGGCTGGAATTGAATGACTATCTGACTCCACTCGAGGAAGTAAACATCATCAATAAAATCGTCTTTGGGTATTACAAGTTCAAAGGCATTGAAACCAATTACAGCAAGTCAAAAGATTTTGATTTGAGCACGCTCATCAGTGAAAAACAAGCGAACACCTTTCCGATTGCTGCGCTTTATTTGCTGATTTCCGAAATGCTTGGACTTGGTTTGAAACCGGTTGATGTTCCTCGTCAGAATCTCTTGTGCTACTATGAAGAAGAACCGCTCTTTGCTGAACAGGGTTCATCGATCTTGTTTTTCATTGATCCACTGAGTGGACAAATCTATACCCACAAGGATATTGAAAACTACCTCAAAAAAATCAATTACGTCCCCCATCCTCTCCAAATCCCAGCCGTATCGAATGTGCGTTTCGTTCAGAAATGGCTGAGCGAATTGATTAAAGTTGAGAAGGAAGCAGCGCAAGTCCACCGTTACAATGGCATAAAAGCGTTGATTGACAAGCTGGATGATTTCTGAGCTATAAGTCAGGGTATTGTAGTACATTGTTGTAAATAACCGTCCATGATTACATGGGATGATTTTACAAAAGTTGACATCCGGGTCGGCACCATTATCAGTGCCAAGCCATTCCAAAAAGCAAAGAAACCATCCTTTCAACTTGAAATCGATTTTGGTCCGCTGGGTATCAAAAAATCATCCGCACAAATCACTTTTCACTATACAGCCGATGAATTAATAGGGCGACAAATCATCGCGGTCATCAACTTCCCTCCCAAGCAAATTGCCAACTTTTTCAGTGAGTGTCTGGTTTTGGGTGTTTATGAAAACCAGGATCAGGTCGTCTTGCTTCATCCCTCCCTCAACGTAGCAAATGGTTCCAAAGTTGGATGATTCTCTACATATCGCATTTCTAGAAACCCCCTTGGGTTCAATGAAATTGACATACAACCAAACGGATATTGTGGCATTGCAATTCGAAAATTCCACTTTAGATAAACTTCATAAAAATATTAATAATCAAATATTTAAAGAATTTAATACGCAATTGTCTCTTTATTTCAATCGAAAGTTGAAAAAGTTTGATTTGCCTATTTCGCCTCGTGGGACTGACTTCCAGCTGACTGTATGGAGGACTTTGCAGCAGATCCCTTTTGGAGATGTCATCAGCTACAGTCAACTGGCTCTGCGGTTGGGTGCAAAAGAGAAAACCAGGGCTGTGGCGAATGCTGTAGGCAAAAATCCAATTTTGATATTGATTCCCTGCCACAGAGTGATTGGAGCTGATGGAGGGTTAACAGGATTTTCAGGTGGAATCGAAAGAAAGAAGGCTTTATTAGACCTGGAAAGCAATCGCATTGATTTTTGACCGATTCACCGAAGGAAAACCTGCGTAAAATCATCAAATTCAGCGTGTTTTGCATTTAAATACAAACTATTTTCGTCCATATGAAACAATTAACCATTCTAACCGCCTCTCTTCTTCTTTTGTTTGTTTCTTGTGAGGAGAAAAAATCAGCTCCTAAAACAACTGATTCTTTGAAAGGTGGCCCTCTTTCTGTAGATGTCAAAATTGTGGCAAGAGATACCGTTGCAGAATCCATTGAAGTGGCAGGTAACATCCTCCCATTTGAATTGACCGAAATTCGTCCGGAGATATCAGGAAGGATCATCAGCCTTAATTTCAAAGAGGGATCTACTGTTCAGAAAAATACCCTGTTGGTGAAGTTGTTTGACGGTGATTTACAAGCTCAATTGAAAAAACTCCAGGTTCAACAGCAGATAGCGGACAAGACCGAAGAGCGTCAGAGGGAATTGCTGAAAATCAATGGCATCAGTCAGCAGGACTATGATTTGAGTCTGCTTCAACTAAACAATATCAAAGCTGACATCGAATTACTCAAAGTAAACATTGCCAAGACTGAAATCAAGGCCCCTTATACAGGAAGAATTGGACTCCGCAACATATCTCTTGGCGCATTTGTGAGTCCCTCGAACATCATCACCTCCATCAGCCAGGTTGATCAGAAAAAAATAAGCTTCAGCATTCCAGAACGATACAGCAATCAGGTCAAGCCTGGCATGAAAATCAATTTTGGAATTGAGGGCAAAGACCAAGATTATACAGCTTCGGTGCTCGCATCTGAAAGCGTGATCGAATCACAAACTAGAAATTTGAAAATTGTTGCCACCATCAATGATGGTAAGAACGAATTGGTTCCAGGAACTTTTGCCAAGGTCAGTTTAACATTGGGAGAAAATACGAATGCCGTATCGGTTCCTTCACAATGCGTGGTTCCGAGCGCAAGATCCAAACAGGTTGTTTTATTCAAAAATGGTGAACCTGTATTTGTGAATGTCAAGACTGGCATCAGGGGTGCCGACAATGTGCAAATCACAGAAGGCGTTCAACCGGGTGATACGGTTATTGTAACCGGACTTCTTTTCATCAGAAAAGATTCAAAATTGAAATTGGGTAAGATTCAATAGTCAGATTCAAAACTTACAGAATGAACCTTTCAGAACTCAGTATTAAGCGACCCGTTTTTGCGGTAGTTTGCAGCATAGTCATCATCATCTTTGGGATCATGGGATACAGTTTTCTGGGCGTCAGAGAATATCCTGCTATCGATCCTCCCATTGTCAATGTGAGATGCAGCTATGTGGGCGCCAACGCAGAAATCATCGAACAGCAGGTTACGGAAGTCCTGGAGAAAGCAGTCAATGGTGTACAGGGTGTAAAAAATATAACATCTTCCAGTTCACAAGGAAGCAGCAATATTACGGTTGAATTTGAATTAGGAGTTGATCTGGAACGTGCAGCCAATGATGTAAGAGAAAAAGTTTCACAGGTCAGTGGACAATTGCCACAGGATTTGGATGCGCCACCAGTGGTTGCCAAGCAGGACTCTGATGCAGAGCCCATCGTGTTCATGCAGATGCAAAGCAACAAAAGAACCCTTCTTGAAATTTCTGATCTCGCAGAAAATATTGTGCAAGAAAGATTGCAAACCATCTCCGGTGTGAGTGGTGTAAACATTTTCGGTCAGCGTCCCGCAATGCGCATATGGTTCGATCCAGTAAAATTATCTGCATACAGATTGACCATCAGCGATGTTAAAACTGCACTGGACAGAGAAAATATTGAACTGCCGGGCGGAAAAGTACGTGGAAATGTAACTGAGCTGACAGTAAAAGCATATGGAAAATTAACAACAGAAGAAGATTTCAACAACCTCATCATCCGTCAGACAGAAGGAAATATCATCCGACTCAAAGACATTGGTTACGCCATTATTGGTCCGGAAAACGAAGAATCCTCCACTCGTAAAAACAATGTAAGATCTGTCAACATGGCCGTGGTAGCCCAACCAGGATCCAATCAGGTTGAAATTGCTGATGAGATTTACAAACGGATTGAACAGATCAAAAAAGATCTTCCAAAAGATATCATTTTAGAAATTGGATTCGACAGAACATTGTTTGTCAGAAAAGCCATCAAGGAAGTTCAGGAAACCCTCTTGATTGCTATTGGACTTGTTGTTTTGATCATCTATCTCTTTTTCAGGGAATGGTCGATCGCCTTCCGTCCACTGATTGATATCCCAGTTGCATTGGTAGGTGCTTTCTTTATTATGTATGTGGCAGGTTTCTCCATCAATGTGCTCACACTGCTTTCATTGGTATTGGCAACCGGACTCGTGGTGGATGACGGAATTGTCGTCACGGAAAATATTTTCAAAAAGATTGAACAAGGAATGGATAAATACACGGCTGCCAAAGAAGGATCCAAGGAAATCTTCTTTGCCGTTGTTTCAACATCCCTTACACTCGCCATTGTGTTTCTTCCCATCATTTTCTTACAGGGATTTGTAGGAAGACTCTTCAGGGAATTTGGTATTGTCGTTGCAGGAGCTGTATTGATATCAGCTTTTGTCTCACTTTCACTTACTCCGGTATTGAATATTTATCTAACAAAGAAAAATGTGCATGATCACTCTTGGTTTTATAAAAAAACTGAGCCATTTTTTACAGGAATGGAGCAGTTGTATAAAAACATGCTGCATGCCTTTATGGGAAAGAGTTGGATTGCTTTTGTTATCGTTGCTCTCTGTGTTGGTGCCATCTATTTTGTAGGAAAGAATTTACCGTCTGAGCTCGCCCCCATGGAAGATCGGAATCGCGTAAGGATGAGCATTACGGGTCCTGAGGGAACAGATTTTGATTACATGGAGAGAGCCGTTTATGATATTACACAAAAAGTAATGGACTCTGTCCCAGAGCGTTTTGTAGTATTGTCTTTTGCACCCAATGGTTTCAGTGGTTCTGGTGCTGCCAACAATGCCAATGTGAGCATTGGACTCATTGATGCCAATGAAAGAGAGCGGAGCCAAAATGATATCGCGCAAAACCTCAATAAAATTTTCAGAGACCAAACAGATCTCAGAATTTTTGTTACACAGGAGCAAACGATTTCTGTGGGACAAGGAGGAAGAGGCGCATTGCCCGTTCAGTTTGTATTGCAGAATTTAAATTTTGATAAGCTGAAAGAAAAAGTCCCGCAATTCATGGATGAAGTGGCAAAGAGTCCTGTTTTTCAAGGCAACGATGTCAACCTGAAGTTCAACAAACCTGAAATTCAAATCACCATCGATCGTTTGAAAGCAAGTGAGCTGGGTATATCCATCTTGGATATCTCCAATACGTTGCAATTGGCATTGAGCGGAAGAAGATTTGGCTATTTCCTCAGGAACGGAAAACAATACCAAGTCATTGGTCAGGTTGACAGAAAAGACAGAGACGCTCCGGTCGATTTGAAATCTTTTTACTTGAGAAGTAGAAATGGTGAACTTGTTCAGCTGGACAATCTTGTAAAAATCAACGAGTCTGCTACCCCACCCTCCATATATCATTTCAATCGATTGAAGAGTGCCATTGTTTCCGCCGGACTCGCACCAGGTAAAACATTGGGAGATGGCATCAAGGAAATGAAAAGAATAGCAGGTGTAGTGTTGGATGAATCATTCACTACCAGTCTCAGCGGTTCTTCCAGGGATTTTGCAGAAAGTTCATCCAATACACAAACTGCATTCCTGCTGGCTTTGGTTTTGATTTTCCTGATTCTGGCAGCTCAGTTTGAAAGTTTTGTTGACCCATTCATCATCATGATCACAGTACCGCTTGCATTGGCAGGTGCGGTTATCAGTCTCTCTATTTTTGGTCAGTCACTCAATATCTTCTCACAAATCGGAATCATCATGCTGATCGGTTTGGTTACCAAGAATGGTATTTTGATTGTTGAATTTGCCAATCAAAAAAGAGAGGCTGGAGTACCAAAACTGCAAGCAGTGCTGGAAGCTTCCGTAGCAAGATTAAGACCAATCCTTATGACCACCCTTGCCACAGTGCTCGGCGCTCTGCCGATTGCAATGGCATTGGGAGCTGCCGGGAAAAGCAGGATTCCGCTGGGAATTGTCATCATAGGTGGACTCCTATTTTCACTGATCCTCACCCTCTTTGTAGTGCCCGCTTTGTATACATATATATCAAGGAAAAAATCGACCCATGCACAGTAGACTCTTCATCATAAGCTTCTTTTTCATTCAATTGATTGCTGCACAGGATTCAGTATTTACAGCAAATGATGTAATAGGTATTGCTGTCAAAGAGAACCTGGATATTCAAATTGCACAATCAGATGTTGAGGTTGCAAAAATCAACAACAACTGGGGCAATGCAGGTGTGTTTCCAACCATTGCAGCCCAGGCTACCAATACGGAAGCAGTTTCCAACCTGAACCAAAAACTCAACAATGGTAACTCCATTCAGCGAAACAATGTAGCCAACAACAGTCTCAATGCAAACCTGAACTTGAGCTGGAGGATATACAATGGGATGAGAATCAGATCAACCAAAGAAAGATTTGAAATCATCGAAAGGATGGGCAATATTGCCTTTAAACAGCAGGTTGATCAAGTTATTTTCGATGTACTCAGTGTGTATTACATCCTGGTTCGTTTTAACAAACAGGTGAATTCCACATTGGCCATTATTGATTTCTCCAAAGAAAGAGTCAAGATTGCTGAAACCCGCTTCAATGTTGGAAGTGGCACTAAAACAGATATGTTGCAGGCTAAAATTGATTTGAATGCACAAGAGATTAGCCTTCAAAATATATTCAGACAAATTGCTGCCACCAAGGCCAGCTTGAATAATTTGTTGAAGAGGAATCCCTCCCAACCAATTTATGCCAAAGAAGAGCAGTTCAGGATTCCCTCCATCAATTTGGAAGAAGTTTTTAAAAAAATTGATGAGCAGAATTTCCAAATGCTGATGGCCCAGCAGACTAAATTGAATTTAGCGAATGACAGAAAAATCATTTACTCTCAAAAGTTGCCAACCCTCACATTGAACTCAGCCGCGTTCTTAAATAGAACGATCTCTACAGCAGGTTTGTTTCTTACCAATCAAACCTATGGTCCAAATATCGGATTGACTGTTGGTGTTCCTATTTTCCAAAGCAATATCAACAAAACCCAATTAAGGGCAAATACGGTTCAGCAAAAGCAACAAAATCTTGAAATAGAAGCATTGAGAGCAAGAATTCAACGGGATCTCTATATTGCCCATCAGGAATATCAAAATGCCATAGAAGCTGCCAAGGTTGAAGAGATCAATGTAAAACTTGCAGAGGAAAACAATAAAATATCTACCGAAAGATTCCGAAAACTGCAAAGCAATTCAATTGAATTGAGACAGGCGCAATTGAGTTTGAATGAGGCGCAGGACAGGTATATCAATGCTCAGTACAGAGCACATATCGCTGCTACTTCCATCCTTTTCATCATTGGAGAGATCAGCAACTTCTGATTACTTTAAAAGATGTTGCTTTTTGAATGCCATTGGCAGAAGTTCAGATACTGATCTGAATTCAAAAACTTCACCTGTTTGTCCAGTTAAAAGCAATCGAATTGGATCATTGAATCTTGACTCGAATTCAACGAGCGATTGGCGACAAATTCCACATGGGGCAATGGGTTGATTGACAGCTTGTTTTTCTGCAGTATAACTGATGCAAATTGTTTTGATCAAGGCATCTGAAGCTACAGAGGAAATTGCAGCCAGCATGACTCTCTCTGCACACAATCCAATGGGGTATGAAGCATTTTCCTGGTTCGTTCCGTGAATATAAGAGCCATCTGAAGTTTCTGCTACGCTGGCAACTTGGAAACCGGAATAAGGTGCATAGGCCTTGGAAGCCAATTTTCTAGCTTCGAGGACAAGACGTTGATCGCTTTCATCCAAGGCTGCTGCTTCTTTGTATTTTTTATACTGAATGTCGATTGAAGCATTCGTCATGGTAGTTATTTTATTGGTCGGAAAATCCTGTTCCACCTTGGTCCCTTCTGCCAACTGAACCAGATAAGAGAAGCTTTACCAACAATATGATCTTCCGGAACGAATCCCCAAAAGCGGGAATCCTGTGAATTATGCCTGTTATCACCCATCATCCAGTAATAATTCATTTTGAACGTATAAGAATGAGCCGGACTGCCATTGATAAATATTTTTCCATCTTTCCTTTCAAGTTGATTGTTTTCGTACACCTGGATGGCGCGCTGGTACAAGGCTATATTTTTCTCGTTCAATTCAATTGCATCACCCTTTCTTGGAATCCATACGGGACCAAAATTATCTTCGCTCCACTTGTAATTTGCTGTATCGTAAGGAAAAGTATTTCCAAATCCGCTGGTGTTCAACTCTGGTGTAAGCATAGATGAAACAACGAAAGGAAATGACTTTACCTTTTGAAGTTGACCCGCTGTAAGAATGATGCGGTAGGTATTTTGCATTCCTTCCAACTGCATGAAATCTCTTTGTTCGGGATCTTCCAAATCGATGTTCAATTCATTTGAAATAAATTCATCCGAAAAAAATCCTTTTCCATCCAATACAACTGTATAGGGCATTTCTGCATCATGTGGATATCCGCTGACCTTTCCGTTTACATATACCATTCCGTCTTTGATACTGATGGTATCTCCTGCAATGGCAACACAACGTTTGATGAAATTTTCTCTTTTGTCAACTGGTCTGGTGATGATATCATCTCTCTCTGCAAAAAGCATATCCCTGCTTCCACCTCTTGCTTCATAGGCCCTCAAATAATCATAATAATTGATTTCAGATTGAAATTCCCTGATCACTGTATCCCCAACCGGGTAATTGAATACAACTACATCGTTTCGCATAACAGGTTGCTCAAAAAATCTTTTATAGGGCAGACGGATCCATTCCAGGTATGATTGAGCAGTGCTCAATGGCAATGTATGGTGAACAAATGAAAATGCCAGTGGTGTATTGGGCACCCTTGGGCCATATGAAGTTTTACTTACAAAGAGAAAATCGTTTACCAGCAATGTCTTTTCCATAGAACCTGTTGGGATGACATATGCTTCGAATACGAATGTGCGGATAATGGTTGCTGCAACAATAGCAAATACAGCAGCATCCACCCATTCTCTGGCAGCTGATTTATTGTAGTTTTTCACCACTGCCAATCCGCCAAATCTTTCATTTTTAGAAAATCCCAGGTATGGAAAATAAATGAAAGGAACCAACACAGTGGCAGCGTGGTGCAAGAGATGAAAACGTCCGAAATGTTCTACGAATTTGATACCAATCCAAATGGTAACAAATTGTCCCGCAATGGGTATCAGTTGAAAAAAGAACCAATAAGATTTAAGGTCCATTTTTTTAACCATGAACCAAGTATTGTAGATGGGGATCAACGCCTTCCATCCGTCGATGCCTGCTTTTTTAAACATGCCGAATAAGCCCGCATGCAACCCAATCACAGCGAGAACAAAAATGATCCATCCAATACTCATAGACGTAGATTATGCTTTCAAAAGTAATATAAAAAGAAAGAAATGTCCCACACTTGCTTATAAGCGCGTGTTAAAAGGTATAACCGGCAAAAAAATAAAAAAGAGATGAAAAAGATCAGATCGCCGTTCCAACTTTTGTTGATCTGCGGGTTGATTTCACCCTGGCCATGTCTTTTACAGTGGCATCCAATTCAAGCAAGTCGATGGCATCTTCGTTGCAAGTCAATTCAACAGAAGATGTACAAAAACGCATGGCTACCCAAACATGATCGATTACTACTTCGTCAATTTTTTGGAATCCCTTAGACATCAAACAATCCCAGTGCAAATCCCTGTTCAAATCACTTACAATCTTGGAGGTGGGTTTGGGGTATGCAATCCACAACTTCCCTTTGTCTTTCAGTGCTGGAATAACAACTTTTAAAATACCAGAAAGCTGATTGTAATTGACAGCAAAAACCAATGCAAAATCAATTTTTCTGCTTTTGAGAAGTGGCGTTACATTTTTCGCAAAGGACAATTTGGTAAAAAACTTTTCAAGGGTTGAAGGAATGCCTTGAATCAGAAGGTTTTTTTCTTCGCAAAGCTGAAGCTTGTCAAAAATGTTTATGAGCATTCTACAGTCAGTTTTGGTTTGGGAGTGCTAAATTAACACTTTTTCCACAAAAAATAAAGACGAAATGAAGCTCTATTGGAGGTTTCTTCGGCGGTCCCTTTTTTTGAAAATGGGGACTTTATTCTCATTGCCCGACAGCAGACGGCCAATGTTTTTTTGATGGGTCAAAATGACCAAAAGCGCCACTGCAATGGCAAAAACGCGGTATGCATTGTTGTCAACATTGAAAACAATCAGAATAAAGATAGGAAAAGCGATACTGGCTAGAATAGAACTCAGCGATACGAAACGGGTCAGGTACAAGACCAGTAAGAAAACGCCTATGCAACTAAGCGCGGTCCATGGTGATACAGCAATGATAAGTCCAAACAGGGTTGCAACTCCCTTTCCACCTCTGAATTCCGCCCAGATGGGAAATATGTGACCTATAACGGCAGCCAGTCCGAGTCCAATTTGAAAATTCGTTCTCTCAAATTCGTTTTGAACATAGAAAGGCAGCAAAAAAGCCAGTTTTACTGCTATAAATCCCTTTAAAATGTCCAAAAACATAACGATTGAGCCCCATTTGCTACCAAGAACCCGGAATGTATTGGTGGCACCTGCGTTTCCACTGCCATAATCTCTGATGTCTATGTTGAACTGGGATCTGCTAACAATGACAGATGTGGGAATAGAACCAATCAAATAGGCTGCAATGATCAACAAAACTTCGTTCATTCGTAGAGGCAAAAATGATGAACATCAAAATTAATCAAAAAATAATAACTGTCGTTTCTGGTTGAAGCTTTGAAACCATATATTAAACGAAATTGCTATCCATCCTTGTTCCTTATATTGTTTAATTTTAGAGCCAAATAACGGTTCATATGTAGAACATATATCTTCGTAATCATTTGATAATAAACCACTTATTAAAATACCACCATTAGTGTCGATTAAGCGACTAAGAGAGTTTGCGTGATCTGTCAGTATATTTTTGTTGATATTGGCGAGGATGATGTCAAATGATCCAAGATTTGTTAAATCATCTTTTAACTGAACCTTGATTTTTGTAGCCTTGTTCATCGCAATATTTTCCATTGCATTTTCAAAACTCCAGTTGTCGTTGTCGATGGCAAGAACATGCTCTGCTCCCAATTTTTCTGCCAGAATAGCCAGAATGCCAGTCCCAGTTCCAAAATCAAGCACCCTCTTGCCCTTAAAATCAATCTCAAGCATGGCCTCCATCATCATTTTGGTTGTTGCATGGTGACCCGTTCCAAAACTCATCTTCGGTGTAATGATGATATCATGTTCAACACTGCTGATGGCAGGATGAAAATCTGCTCTGACATAAATCTTGCCTGGAATCTCAACTGGTTGAAAGTTGGATTCCCATATAGCATTCCAATTGGTTTCCTCCAAAATGGATTCATCCATTTGAATGTTGTGCTCATTCACCCACTGCCTCAATGCCTCTAAATCAGCATCAGTTGTGAGTGCATATGCTTTGATCGCTGTGTCTAATTCTTCCCATTGGCTGAACCCAAACGATGGAAGAAAAGCATAGATCAACTCTTTTTCTGCCTGTTCAATTTGCTGAAGATGTATTTCGATGTATTGCATAAAAAAAGCCGGAATGAACCGGCTGATTTTTTTATTGTGCAGAAGATTGTTCGTCCTCTGGTTTTTTGAAATCTGGTTTAGGAATCAATGCCTTTCTGCTAAGTTTGAATTTACCTGTCTTGTGATCAATTCCAATCAACTTGACTTTTACTACATCACCCTCATTCAAAATTCCGTCCAAGTTCTCAAGACGTTTCCAGCTTACCTCACTGATGTGCAACAAACCTTGTTTGCCAGGCATGAATTCAACGAAAGCACCATAAGGCATGATGGATTTAACGGTAGATTCATATTCTTCACCTACTTCTGGAATAGCAACGATCCCTTTGATCCATGCAACTGCTTTATCGAGTCCTTCTTTCGCTGGACTGAAAACACTCACTTCACCGTATTTACCAACTTCTTCAATATTAACTGTAGTACCAGTTTCACGTTGAATTTCTTGGATGATTTTTCCTTGGGGTCCGATCACAGCACCAATGAATTCTTTGTCGATGATGAGCTTCTCCATTCTTGGAGCATGCGGCTTTACTTCTTCTCTTGGTGTTTCGATGCACTGATACATTTCTTGAAGGATATGCAACCTGCCTTTTCTGGCTTGCTCCAATGCCTCGCGCATGGTTTCCATGCTGAGTCCATCAATCTTGATATCCATCTGAATTCCGCAGATGCCATCGCGTGTACCAGTTACTTTGAAGTCCATATCACCCAAATGATCTTCATCACCCAGGATATCTGTAAGAATAGCGTATTTGCCATCGGTTGGACGTGTAATGAGTCCCATTGCAACACCACTTACGTGTTTGGGAACTGGCACACCTGCATCCATCAATGCAAGGGAACCAGCACAAACAGTAGCCATGGAGGATGATCCATTGGATTCAAGAATATCAGAAACAATTCTCACCGTATAAGCATATTCATTTCCAGGCATCATCTGCTTCAATGAACGCAAGGCAAGATTTCCGTGTCCCACTTCTCTTCTACCTGGACCTCTCATTGGTTTGACTTCACCAGTGGAGAAAGCAGGGAAATTATAATGGAGGATAAATTTGCTGTAATCGGATTTGGCTGCGCTTTCAATGAGCAACTCATCGAGCGGAGTACCGAAAGTAACGGTTGTGAGTGATTGGGTTTCACCACGTGTAAACAAGGCAGATCCATGTGGAGCAGGAAGTACATCGACTTCCATATTCAAAGGTCTGACTTGATCGAGTGATCTTCCGTCTAGACGTATTTTGTCATCCAAAATCATATTCCTAACCACATCCCATTTCAGATCCTCAAAATATTTTTTGGCCAATTTCTTTTGTACATCTGTTGCTTCCTCACCGAGTGACTCAATCACTTCTTTTTTCAACTCATCGTAAGCTTTTGAGCGATCTGCTTTGCTGGTGCCACTTTTTGAGATGGCGTATACCCTTTCTGTTGCAAATGCGTTTACTTTTTGGTGGATGGCATCATCTGTCAACGGCTTTGTATAATCTCTCTTGCCTTGTACACCTACTTTTTCACGGAGTTGTTCCTGTGCAGTGATTTGGGTTCTGATCGCATCATGTGCCACTTCCAAAGCTTTGATGAAATCTGCTTCGGAACACTCTTTCGATTCACCTTCAACCATCATCAGGTTCTTATGTGTTGCACCGATCATGAAATCCATGTCAGCACTTGCCAATTCTGTTCTTGTTGGATTGACGATGAAATTACCATTTACCCTGGCAACACGTACTTCTGAAATGATTTCTTTGATGGGAATATCTGATACCGCCAATGCAGCAGAAGCAGCAAGACAGGCCAGTGCATCTGGCATGATCTCTGGATCGCTGGATACAAGCGTTATCAGTACCTGAACATCACATAAGTAATCTTCAGGGAACAAAGGACGAAGTGCACGATCTATCAAACGACTGGTCAATATTTCATAGTCGTTCAATCTTGCTTCACGTTTGAAAAACGAACCTGGAATTCTTCCAGCAGATGCAAACTTCTCTTGATAATCTACAGAAAGAGGAAAGAAATCTTGTCCCTCTTTTGGTTCTTTGTTGGCGCAAACGGTTGCGAGTAAAATACAATTTCCCTGACGGACTGTTACAGCTCCATCAGCTTGACGCGCAAGGCGTCCGGTTTCTATGGTTACAATTCGACCATTACCAAGGTCGAAACTTGATTGAAAAGGTTGTGATAACATGATATGATTTTTGGAGTTGCCCAAAAAGCACTATTCCCAACAAACTGTTGGGAATAGAACCAATGAGTTGAAATTATTTTCTTAAACCGAGTTTCTCGATGAGTGCACGATATCCCTGAAGGTTGTGCTTGCTGAGATAAGTAAGCAGTCTTTTGCGTTGACCAACTTTTCTCATCAAACCACGGTTGGTGGAGAAATCTTTTTTGTTTGATTGCAAATGATTGGAGATCTCTTTGATCTCTTCGGTCAGCAAAGCAACTTGTGCTTCGATGGAACCTGTGTTCTTGGCATTGCCCCCAAATTCAGCTACGATGGAGGATTTTTTTTCTTTTGTTACAGTTGACATCTCAATAATTTTTTAATTCATCTAAATTTTACATCTCGAAATTGGACGCAAAGGTAATGAAATTATCCCAAATTCAAAGAAAAAGGGGTTAAATCAGGGGAAATGCGCTTATTGCATGTGTTTGATTTTCAATGCATAGAGTAGCGTAAAGAGTCCGCCTGCGGTTCCTGCAAAAACCGCATAAGAGATCCCCAAAAAGTTACCAGATCCAAAAACAAGCAAAGGGGCAATGACGGCGATGATATTTCCCAAAAAGTAAAAATGGAATCCCCTCTTTTTCAATCGCAACATCAACCAGGCCCCAATCAGGGTTAAAATATTGGAAACCAATGAAAAGAAGCTGTTGTCACGCATATTGCTTGATGTATTGGCATTGGAAAGATCAACAAGAATTTCATCGAATTTCTGCTCTGCCCGGGGATCTGCTTGCATGGATTTTTGAAAGATATCTTGCCAATCTTCGATACTCTTCGACATGGCTTGACTCACTGTTTCAGGACTCGAAATGGCAGAAATTGATGTGAAAATCATGTAAATGCTTCCAAAAATGGTCAAGTAACAGATGATTTTCAAAAAACGCGGAACGAGCGGTGGGGTGGATTCTTGGTTTTCAAACATCATCATACGTTTAAACTCACGTTGTCAATTACTTTACCACCCTCGGTTTTGATGGTTCTAGCTGGATATTTATTGATGACCAGGTAATCATGGGTAGCCATTACAACGGCGGTACC